>ERZ773359.4103-NODE-4103-length-15733-cov-4.735170_pt1 | contig 15733 bp, 11 predicted proteins | sample MGYA00374955_ERZ773359 | MGnify/ENA primary metagenome ERZ773359 (study PRJEB29098, sample SAMN04486028) | biogas fermenter metagenome | study: EMG produced TPA metagenomics assembly of the Biogas fermentation microbial communities from Germany - Plant 4 DNA1... | reverse complement strand
CATGGCAAAGCCTGTCTGACGGCAGGCCATCACATCTTGATGATCGCCAAAGATTGACAATGCATGGGAAGCAATGGCTCGAGCACTAACATGAAATACTGCCGGTAAAAGCTGGCCAGCAATTTTATACATGTTGGGGATCATTAGTAACAATCCCTGTGATGCTGTATATGTGGTAGTCAAAGCTCCTGATTGCAAGCTGCCGTGAACCGCTCCAACAGCACCGGCCTCTGATTGCATTTCTACTACACGTACAGGTTGGCCAAAGAGATTGGTTTTTCCTTCTACAGCCCACTCATCCACTAATTCCGCCATATTTGATGAGGGAGTTATTGGATAAATTGCTGCTACTTCTGTAAAAGCATAAGAAACATATGCTGCCGCTTCATTACCATCCATAGTCTTAAATAAATTAGCCATTCAATTTTAACCTCCTTAAAATCTCTAGCTAATATATTGTTTGACTCTGGCGGAAAAAGATACATTTTAAACAAAACAAAAAGGATCTAACTATTTAGTTAGACCCTTCAAATTTGACTCGTTTATGAATTTCTCTTACAACTGGCACGCCACCAACTAATAAGATTAGTTCAGAAACTAAGACAGGAAGAAATGCCGCCCAAAAAGGAATTTCTAAGGTGAATACCAAGGAAATAGCGACAGCTAAAGCAACAAATACACCATAAAATCCAGCTGCCAAGTATTCGGAAATGTATTTAGCCAATAACCAGGTTAAATAACCGCCGATGAAATCCATCACTGGATTCCAAATCAAATCCCAAGGACCAATAATTGGACTGAATAACAAGTTAGCAACAAATGTTCCAATTCCCATCGCCCAAATCAAGTGTTTACGGTAAATAACAAAGGGCTTTACAATTTCCGCTAGCCGAAATTGAAAGGCTAAAAATGAAATTGGGGCGAAAAAATACACCAGTGCAACATAGACTGCGGATACAATTCCTACTTCGGCAACCTTCAACAAATTCTCTTTCTTCATTTTTCTACTCCTTTATGTTTTGATAACCGGGGTGCTGCGACCCGAGCCCGAGGCAACACTACATTATAATAATAACCTATAGCCAGTATTTTTTCAACTAGCATGAAGATATTTATACTGCACAGTATACAGATTATAATATAATCCCCGTTTGGCAACTAATTGATCATGAGTGCCAATCTCCGCTATTTGACCATTATCAATTACCATAATCCGATCAGCGTTACGAATAGTTGATAAGCGGTGAGCAATAACAAAAGAGGTTCGTCCTTCTAATAATTTATCAATAGCTTTTTGCAATAATAGCTCCGTATGCGTATCTACGCTAGCAGTTGCTTCATCCAGAATTAAGATATCAGGATCCGCTAATAAAACTCGGGCAAAACAAATTAGTTGCCTTTGGCCAATTGATAAGCGAGCACCACGCTCATTTACCATTGTATAATAACCGTCTTCCATTTTTTCAATAAAATCATGGGCATGAACAGCTTTGGCTACTTGAACCACTTCTTCTTCAGTAGCATCAAGTTTTCCATAACGAATGTTGTCGATTACAGTGCCTGAAAAGATAAAAGGATCCTGTAACATTACACCAATATGCTTGCGTAAAGACTCAATTTTAATCTGACGAATATCACGACCATCGATCAATACCTGTCCTTGATTTGGATCATAAAAACGGGCTAACAAATTAATAAAAGTGGTTTTCCCAGAACCAGTTGGTCCAACGATAGCAATTGTTTCGCCTGGTTTAACCTTTAAATTTATATCTTTTAATATCAATTGATCAGGCTTATAACCAAAAGAAATATCCTTAAACTCCACAGCTCCTTGCACTTTTTCTAGTTCGACAGCCTCTGGTGCGCTAGTAATGTCTAATTCGGCATCCATCAGCTCAAAGATTCTTTCAGAAGAAGCCATCGCTACTAACAGCTGATTATAGAAGTTACTTAACATGTTAATTGGTTGCCAGAATTGCCGCAAATAGACCGTAAACGAAATAACCACACCGACGGTAATACCATCAATGGCTAATAAACGGGCTCCATACCAAAAGATAATAATATTTCCAATTACCGACACTAATTCCACTGCTGGGCCAAAAGCACTATTGATCCGAATTGCCTCCATCCATGAGGAATAAACATCACCAATTACTGAATGGAATCTTTTACTATTTTCTTTTTGTCTGACGTAAGCCTGAATTACTTTCATTCCAACAATGTTTTCATGAATATAAGAGTTTAAATTCGATAACTTAACCCGCACCATCCGCCAACGCCGTTTAATAGCATTACGGGTCAGGAATAATAAAGTCATAAAAATCGGAGCTGTTGCTAACGTTACTAAAGCCAATTTAGGATGAATTATAATCATCATCATAGAAGCTACAACTAATTTAGCTAGCTCCGTTAAGACGTTAACAATTCCATTAGTGAATAAGTTACTTAAAGTGTTGACGTCATTAACAATCCGCACCATAATTCGACCAGCTGAGGTATTACCAAAAAAATCAAAAGACAGCCTCTGCACATGATTAAATAAATCTCGTCGCAGATCCAGCAAAGCATTTTGACCAGTTCGATTAGCCAATCGAATCTTAATTCGGTTACATAAATAGGTCAGAACCACTAAAAATGCATATAAAAGCGAAGTTAAAAGTAATTTTAGAAACTGTGCATTAGCAATATAAATGTCCACAGAACGTTGTAATAAGTAAGGCCCTAAGAGATCTGTTAAGGCTGCTGCAAACATCAGCAAACAAGTTAACAGCAACTGTAATTTGTAGGGTTTCAAATACTGAAACAACCGCTGCATCTGATTTACATCAAGTGCTTTTGCACGAATATCTTCACTCGATAAATTGCTCAATTTATGCGCCTCCTAAATCAAGCCCCAGCTCATTTTTGGCTAAATATTGACTATATTCACTGTATTGCTCCATTAAGGTTTGATAGTACTTACCTTTCAATTCTATCAACTGATCGTGAGTACCTCGTTCAATGATCTCACCATCTTGTAGAATGATAATTTCATCCGCATCTTTTACTGAAGAAATTCTATGGGCAATAATTAAAGTAGTTCGATTATCCATAATCTCTTTTAGCGTTTGTTGAATCTGATGTTCAGTCTCCATATCCACACTGGAGGTGGAATCGTCAAACACTAAAATTTGTGAGTTACATAGAATTGCTCGAGCAATAGCAATTCGTTGTTTTTGTCCGCCGGATAAGCCTATACCCCGCTCACCAACAACCGTCTGATATCCTTCAGGCATCTCCATAATGAAATCATGGGCATCTGCGATCTTTGCTGCTCGCTCTATTTCCTCTTGACTAGCATCTGGTTTGGCAAAAGCAATATTAGCAGCAATAGTGTCAGAAAAGAGAAACGTTTCTTGAAAGACAATCGCGATTTGTTGCCGCAGGCTATTATACTCTAAATCCTTCACATTAATCCCATCAACAAACACTTCACCTTCTGTTACATCATAAAAACGAGCCATTAAGCTGATTAGAGTTGACTTACCGGAACCAGTATCACCCATAATAGCTGTTGTAGTTCCAGGACGAAGATGAAGATTAATGTTTTTCAATACATCCTCATTTCCATATTTAAAAGAGACATTTTTAAACTCAACTTCACCACGGCAGTTATCTAACTTTATGGCCTCTGCTTTATTGGTGATAACAATATCCTCATCTAACAATTGGAAAATCTTTTCTAAAGAAGCTTTAGCATTTTCCCACTGATTAACTAAGTTATTTGCATTAGTAATTGGACCAGCTAACAGCGCCATATATCCGTTGAAAGCTACCAAAGCACCAATCGTTAAATCGCCTTGGATTACCAAATATCCGCCTAATAAGAGAATAATAACCATTGCCATTCCATTTATTAATCTAGCTACTGGTATAAATACAGAACGAATATCGGCAGCTTCAATATTCTGATTGGTATAAGCGGCAGTAATATCTTTAAAAAGTTCAATTTCATAATCTTCTCGGCCAAAAGCTTTTACTACCCTAATCCCGGTAATATTTTCCTGAACATAAGAAGATAAATCTTCAAAAGCTTGTCGGATACCACGGTAAACTGGTTGTAATCTACGCGACATTGTCCGGGTACTTAAATATATAAAAGGCACAATGACTACTAAAGCCAATGTTAGTTTACCACTTAACATCACCATTACGGTAACTGTAGTAATTATTGAAAAAACACCTTCAATAACCTGAACATAGCCAGTATTTAGCAGTTGACGAACAGCTTGTAAATCTCCCACCATCCGATTCATTAGTAAACCTGTTCGCGTTTGGTCGTAGAATTGAAAAGATTGGGCTTGTAATTTAGAATACAGCTGGCTACGAAAATCATATAACACACCTTGCGAAGTATATTCAAAAATATACGACTTACCATACCGCATTAAGGCGTTTATTAATGTAGCAGCTAACAAAGCAACTACTAATGGAGCAAGCTGTTCAAACTGGCGGCCAATCAGTACATCGTCAACAATGCTTTTAGTAATATAAGGTACATATAACCCAGCTAAAATTACACCGAAAGCTAGGATTAACCCAAGAACATTCAACTTCCAAAAACGCTTGGAGTAACCTAGCAGCCGTTTAAAATCATGCATTTATATAGCTCCTTATTCTATAGTTCTAACTGAATCTCGTTCCACAAGAAAACCATCAATATAGGTAGTACAACTAGGATTGTGTTCTGCCATAATATGGTTTAAAAGGGTATTTACTGCAACCTCACAGGCAAACTCAATGTTCAGATCAAAGGTTGTCAATGCCGGAATAGCAATTTGTGCCATATCGGTATTCCCACTACCGATTACTGAAACATCATCCGGAACCGATAAACCATGTTCATGCAGATATTTAATCAAACGAAAGGCCAAATGATCTGAACGGCAAATAAAGGCAGTCGGCAAGTCATTCGCTTTAACTAATTCATCAAGTCGATCGGCTAGTTCTTCTTTCGTCGGAATTATATACCGTTCATATAAAGGCACTTGATAATCATCTAAAGCCCGGCACATACCGAGAAAACGTTGATTATATTTACCTTCCGAACCAACCATCCCGATTTTTCGATGGCCTTTCTTGATTAAGTACTCTGCCGCCTGATAGCCTATGCGGTTAAAATTGTAATAAACGTGATCGCAGACCACTTTATCTGATATGCCATTAAAAACTAAGACACTAGTCACTACCGAGTTAATAAATGAAACATATTCTGGATCAAACTTCCCTAATAAAATTACTCCGTTGATATCCTTATTACGCTCCAGGTTATAAGGCAACACTAGATCCTTTTGCTTGTCTGGTTCTATAAACTCAACTGTAAATTCCGCACCACTTTTTTTAATATGATTTTCGATTCCTTGCACCATATAACTAAAGTTACTATTGTCAGCAACATAACGTCGTTTAATTAAAACTAGAACGTTAATCTTCTCGTTACATTTACGTTTTTTATAACCTAATTCTTTAGCCTTAGCTACGATCTTTTTTCGTAATTCGTCACTAACTCCAGGCTGATTAGATAAGGCACGACTAACAGAAATTGCAGAAACATTGAGTTCTTTAGCAATGCTACTAATCGTAACTTTCTTTTTCTTTCCCATGACCTACCTCCCATCTATTTGAATTATTCTACGTTACATTATATGTTATTCTACGAACAATTACAACCCCATTTAACGAACTTATTTACGTTAACACTTTAATGTTTTAACGTTAAAACATCCGAAGTTTTATCGCAAGAAAAAAGCCTACTTGACGTAGGCTTTTAGACTAACTCTGCCAGTTGATATATTAAGCGTTCTGTATCTTCCCAACCTAAACAAGGATCGGTAATAGACTGACCGTAAACACAACCATTTTCCGGCTGATTGCCTTCTACAATAAAACTTTCAATCATTAATCCTTTAATCATATGCCTTAATAAATCAGACTGACGCCGATTATGCATAATTTCTCTGGCTATCCTTGGCTGTTGTTCATACTTTTTACCAGAATTAGCATGGTTAGTATCTATAATAATTGCTGGATTCAACAATGACATGCTCAAGTATTTCTCGGATAAAAACATTACATCCTCATAATGATAATTAGGAATATTTTCTCCATGTCGATTGGTTCGTCCCCGTAAAATTGCGTGGACTAAAGGATTTCCTTCTGTACTGACCTCCCAGCCATTATAAGTGAATACATGACCAAGTTGACCTGCTTTAATTCCATTCAACATTACTGAAAAGTCACCACTAGTTGGATTTTTCATTCCCACTGGCACTGATACTCCACTGACAGTCATCCGATGTTGCTGGTTCTCAACTGAGCGAGCTCCTACTGCTACATAACTCAATAAATCAGCTAAATAAGCATAATTTTCCGGATAAAGCATTTCATCAGCCGCAGTTAAACCTGATTCTTGAATAGCTTTTAAATGCATCTGCCTTAACATCTTAACGCCTTTTACCATATCAGGCTTTTGCATAGGATCTGGTTGGTGAGCCATTCCTTTGTAACCTTCGCCCGTAGTCCTCGGTTTATTGGTATAAATTCTAGGAATCAAAACTAAACGATCCGCAACTTTTTCTTGAAGTTCTCCTAGGCGACTAACATAATCATAAATCGCATTATCCTGGTGAGCAGAACATGGTCCTACAATAACTACGAATTTATCGGATTCTCCAGTTAAAATCTGACGAATCAGCTGATCTCTTTCTTCCTTAATCCTCCGACTCTGCTCATCAATCGGCAGCATATCAATTATTTCTTCTGGGCTCGGCATTTTGTTCAAATACTTGAAACTCATATTATCACCTTTTCCTATTTTCTCAGCTAAACTATTTTAGAAATTATACTAGACAAACCCGAAAAAATCAAGTATTATTGAATAAATAAACAGATATATTGTATTAAAATAAATGATTGAGGTGACAAAGTGAACTCATTAATTAATAAAGCAAACATTTTAGTAGAAGCACTCCCATATATTCAACGTTTAAGCGGAAAGACAATTGTTATTAAATATGGCGGTAACGCCATGATTGATCCTAAATTAAGTTATGCCATAATGCAAGATTTGACCTTATTAAAGTATGTGGGAGTTAATCCAATTCTAGTTCACGGCGGCGGACCAGAAATCAATCGGATGCTGAAAGCATTAAAAATTGAATCCCAGTTCCACAACGGCTTAAGAATCACAGATGCTGCTACAATCGATGTAGTAGAAATGGTACTAGCTGGAAAAGTAAATAAAGAAATCGTGACTCAATTAAATCAAGTTGGTGGTAAAGCAATCGGATTATCAGGCAAGGATGGTAATCTAATTGAAGCTAAAAAAAAGATTTCTACTGATGGGGTAGATCTTGGTTATGTAGGCGAAATCACTAATATAAATTGTAAAGTACTAGAACTACTAGCCAAAGACGAATATATTCCAGTAGTCGCGCCAATTGGGGTCGGTAAAGATGGACAGACTTATAACATCAATGCGGATACAGTAGCTGGCGAAATTGCTGCTGCTCTGCAAGCAGAAAAGCTAATCTTTTTAACGGACACAGATGGAGTACGTAGCGATCCAGATGATCAGACTTCCGTTATTTCAGTATTGTCCGTGGCAGAAATTGATCAATTAATTGAAACAGGCGTAATTTGCGGCGGTATGATCCCAAAAGTCCAAGGCTGTATTCATGCTATTAAACAAGGTGTCAAAGCCACTCACATTATCAATGGCACAATTATGCATCCGTTACTCTTAGAAATCTTTACCGATAAAGGTATCGGTACGATGGTAGTTCCATAAAAAATCCCTAGGTTTAATCCTAGGGATTCTTGTTAAAACAGACCTGTTATTCTACCTTGAGCGTCAACATCAATTAACTCTGCAGCTGGTTTTTTCGGTAATCCTGGCATAGTCATAATCTCGCCAGTTAAGGCTACCACAAAGCCAGCTCCTGCTGATATTCTGACATTTCGAACGGTAATTTTAAAGCCGGAAGGACGACCCAGTTTTTTCGGATCATCTGAAAAAGAGTATTGAGTTTTAGCCATACATACCGGCAAATTACTAAATCCTAATCGCTGATAACGTTTTAAAGCACGCATTGCTTCGCTAGTGAATTCTACATCATCTGCCCCATATATATTAACAGCAATTTCTTTTATTTTTTCTGGTAAGCTTAGTTGATCAGCGTAAGTAAAGCTAAAATTGTTCTCCTCTTCGTCGATTACTCGCAGAACTTCCTTGGCTAAATCCTGACCGCCTAACCCGCCTTTAGCCCATACTTCGGACAAGCAAACATTAACACCTAACTTTTGACATTCTTTTTCAACTAAAGCTAATTCTTGGTCTGTATCACTTGGGAACCGATTAATGGCAACCACTGCCGGCAGTCGAAAATGTTCTTTTATATTTTCAATATGCTTGATTAAGTTAGGCATACCTTTCACTAAAGCCTCTAAATTTTCTTCAGCTAAATCTTCTAATCTAGCTCCTCCATGAAGTTTAAGCGCTCGTACAGTAGCTACAATTACTACTGCTGCTGGTTTTAAACCGGCTAACCGACATTTAATATTTAAAAACTTTTCAGCACCTAAATCAGCACCAAAGCCTGCCTCTGTCACCACATAATCAGCTAGGCTAAGGGCCATTTTGGTAGCCATAATGCTGTTACAACCATGGGCAATGTTAGCAAATGGACCACCATGAACAAAAGCTGGAGTTCCTTCTAATGTTTGCACCAAATTTGGTTTTAAAGCATCTTTTAAAATTGCAGCCATAGCACCTTCAGCTTTTAAATCTCCTGCTGTAATCGGCTTTCTCTCATAAGAATATCCAACAATAATACGTCGTAAACGTTGCTTTAAATCATCCAAATCATTAGCTAAACATAAAATTGCCATTATTTCAGACGCTACTGTAATATCAAAGCCATCTTCCCGCGGCACTCCATTGCTGCGACCACCCAATCCATCTATGACAAACCGCAACTGCCGGTCATTCATATCCAAGGCACGTTTCCAAGTAATTTGTCGTTGGTCTATGCCTAGTTCATTGCCTTGATGAATATGGTTATCAATTAAAGCAGCTAACAAATTATTGGCTGCTGTAATAGCATGCATATCGCCAGTAAAATGTAGGTTAATATCTTCCATAGGAACTACTTGAGCGTAACCTCCACCTGCTGCCCCACCTTTAATACCAAAAACAGGACCCATAGATGGTTCTCGCAAAGCAATCGCAACCTTTTTACCTAAGCTATGTAAAGCGTCACCTAAACCAACACTAGTAGTAGTTTTCCCTTCACCAGCTGGTGTTGGATTAATAGCCGTTACTAAAATTAACTTCCCTTGTGGCTCTAAATTCTGCTCCGTTAACATATTATAGTTAATCTTAGCCTTATATTCACCATACTGTTCAATGTACTGTTGGTCAATTCCTAACTTAGCTGCAATCTCGTTAATTGGTAACAATTTTGCTTCTTGGGCAATTTTCAAATCGCTTTTCATTAACAGTCCCTCCGTACAGCATTAATTATTAGAATTAAACTGTGGCTTTTTAAAAATCAAATCTTTCCCACAAAAGATTACTAAAAGCAGAGCGAAATTTACCAATATAATTGCGGTAATATGTTGATAATCCTGAAGGGCTTTGCTCAACTGAATAGCTGGTGAAATAGTTTGACCAATAGTCAGATAGAGAGTATTAAAAATAACACCATAAAATAGGCTACCAGTTGAGTTATAGAACCAGGTTAAAATTATTGCTAAAGCAATCATTTCAAGAAACATCCATGCTATACTCTGATAAATTCCAAAAACCCCTTCGATATACAAGGTTGGTACTTGCCATAATCCCCAAGCAAGCCCAACAAATAAACTAGCAACTAACGCTGAATACTTATTTTGCAATTGAGGAAGAAAATATCCTTGCCAAGCAAGAGCACTACTTAACACTCCAAATAAAAACAAGTTAAGAATCAAAGTTGGAATCGTTAGTAACCACCGACCAATACTAATTGCTGAAAAACTAATCCCCTGAGTATAACTAATAATAATGACTGTAATTAATAAAAAAACGCAAGGCAAAGCAATACTAGCAATCAACCACTTAGGTTGTCTTTCCAAATCAATAAGTTTTTTCAATAAGGCTTTTACTTCCCCGATCCCCGAAGTATGCCATTGAACTAGTAGAGCAGCTATTCCTGGGCCGAAACTAGCTAAAATATATAATGCCAGCATTAAAGGATTAGCCAATGGCTCTGCTGAGTTAATTACCGGCCAATAAAGGAACCATGAAAAAACAATTGCCAAAACAAGAAATAGTGTTGTTGACTTAGTCATTTAATTACCTTCCTTCATCAGTCTTTCTTACTAATTCCCTACCTCACGCTTATCTTCCTTCATATTCCAAAAATTATTGCAAAAAAAGAAAGTCACTTAGGCTAAGCCTAAATGACTTTCTAGATTCGAACTACTAGATCCTATAGAGGAATACCTACAGCAAAACGGAATCCGTCGAATTTGCTGTTGTCATAGTGACGGAAGTCTTTATAGCGATCGTTTAGCTTTTGTTGATGTACATGCTCAGTAGATGTACCAAAGTCTACAGAGCTGTTATACTCTAATCTAAACTTGATGCCGTTTGGAGCATCATATTTAGCTAATAGAGCATATTTGAATGGATCTTCGATTAAATCTTTATCGCTTGGCATATCATAGAAGAAGTATGCGCCAAGACCGATGTTTTTAGCTTTTAATACGTCTACGGAAGAATCTAAGCCTAAACCAACAATTGTGTGCTTACGACTTTCTTCTACGTAGTTGCTATCCAAATCGAAGTTAACCATACCAGTGGCTGTAAAGTAGTTTACAACAGGTACTGGTAAGTCGTATTTAGCTCTGAACTTCAAGCTATAGTCTAAGCGATTAGCTTCAGGTTCATAAATTACACGAACTTCAGGATCAGTCTCTTCATCTGGGAACATAACAGAAACTTGTTGCCATAAGTTGAAGTTTAGTACAGTTGTGTCAAGGGCGACAGTAACTTTGTCATCTAAGTCACCGCGTTTAGCGGGGTTAGTTGTATCATAGTCAACTTTTAGTTCGTTTTCTACGATACCAAAGTCATACCAAACAGTTGCACCAACGTTAACGCTGTTATCGCGGTTGTAGATAGTTTGAATTGGTTTTAAGTCGCTAACATATCTGTGTCGATCATTTTTAGCATCTAATCCGCCAACAATTGCTAATGGTAATTCGTCAATGTCTTTACCATTGGACTTAAATTTAATACCTTCGATGTCATTACTATTTCTATGACCAGCTCTTAAACTTAAGAGACCAGGTACAGCGTCATAGTTAGCAGTTACTTCATATAAATAGTTTTCTGATTCTGAGTAGCCAGCATATAAGCCTTTTACTACTAAACCAGGAATAACTTCTAATTCACCTTGTACACTGTAGTTGTGATAATAAGTATGTTCGCCGTCTTCATTTCTGTACATGCGAACTAAAGCTGTTTCAAGATCGATTTCCCAAACTTTACCTTTAACGCCTAATAAAACGTCGCGAGCAATTGGTTCGAATGGAGAACCAGCTGGTTTCCAAATTGGTTTATCTAGTCCAGCATGTTTAGCCCAAATATAAGCAAAGTCGAAGTCTAAGTTTACTAAACCAAGATCTAAGTTCATTGGATAAACTCTTAAACCGATTAATCTACTGCTGCCATGGAACTTAGCAACATATGGAGAATAGTTAACGTCTAAGTCAGAACCGATAATTGTTGTTAAGCTTTGTCCACCTTCTACATATGGACCAACAACAATTTTATTTAAGCGTTTATCTTTCATTTTTAAGTAAGGTTGTAATTGGCCAGTAGTTTCGTCGTCTAATGTTTTAGTCCAAACAAAACCCCAACCGCCTTTGTTGTCGTCGCCTTTTTCACCATAGTTAATGTCAGCTTCTTTGTGATCAGCTGCTAAAGCGAAGCTGCTAAATGCTACTAATAGCAAAGTAACAAGAGCTGCTACTTTAAAGAATCTCTTCATTCTAACTACTCCTTTGACTATAAAGTAAGTAATGCTTAACGCTAAATACCCTGACAGAGTATTTAGATGGTACTGAGCACCTAATTTTGTTAGGTAAGAATATCTACTGCCTCATTTACGGCAAAATAATTTCCGTCTTCATTAGCTGTTGTTCCCTAGGCCATCCCTCCTTTGACCAGCCGCCTAAAAAATAACGTCTCAGCTCCAGAATTATTCTTTAGTGACTGGCTCGTTATACAGAAAAAATATTATATATTTTTTCCGATCCCCTAGAATACTTAAGTTTCAAGTATTCTTTTCTCATATATGCCCGTTTACCCAAGAACCGCCAGGTAAACATCATAGGCTATCTGGAAAGTGGCTCTGGAAGCCTCACAAACCAGCATCACACTATAATCTTGATCCTTAGTACGCCTTGCTAAACAGACTTGCAAAACATACTTCCGACCAAAAAGCATATATGCGGGCGGGAATTCACTAGTTATATTCTTCGCAAAACGAATAAGTCCTGCTATATATTGACAAAAATGTCATTTTTAACAAAAAATCTTCGTTTATACAAGATTCACGATCTTTATAATTATGTTATTTTGTGAAACTTTGATAATATGATCATTAGCTATGTACTCAACTAAACCTTGACCAACTTCTAAACAAGGCACTTCATCTAATCCATAAAACAAATCATCAGCCAAAGTCTGGGCAATATTGTGCTGCTCTTCTTGATCAAATGTTTGCCATTCTAAGTCGGAAATTCCTAAAAAACTATAAAACTCTGGAACTGCTAAAATTGCTTCTGTAAAGTCTGCAATAATATCCGCATACTCTCTAGCATGTCGTAAACCCATACTATATCGTCCTCCACATGATTATTCCATATTGATCCTAAAAATCCTTTTTTTGTAACAAAAATTTATCAAATAAAAAACACCACCTTAGAAGTGGTGTATAAATCATCCTTTGGTGGACCCCCTGGGATTTGAACCCAGGACCAACAGATTATGAGTCTGCTGCTCTAACCGCTGAGCTAGGGGTCCTTGAACTTACCTTTTAATTATACTATAGGATTTCTCAGATGTCAATAATTTACCAGCTATTGACCTAAGAAATCCTTAAGCTTCTTACTGCGACTAGGATGACGTAGCTTTCTTAAAGCTTTTGCTTCAATCTGTCTGATCCGCTCTCTAGTGACTCCAAAGACCTGACCGACCTCTTCTAAGGTTCTTGTTCTTCCATCATCTAACCCAAAACGTAAACGAAGAACTTTTTGTTCCCTTGGTGTTAATGATTCTAAAACCTCTGCCAGCTGCTCTCGCAACATAGTAAAACTAGCTGCTTCAGCTGGAGCTGGTGCATCTTGGTCTTCAATAAAGTCACCTAGATGGCTATCTTCTTCTTCACCAATTGGTGTTTCTAAAGATACAGGCTCCTGAGCTATTTTCATAATTTCTCGAACCCGTTCCACAGGCAGATCCATCTCTTTAGCAATCTCCTCTGGAGTCGGTTCCCTGCCAAGTTCTTGCAATAACTGGCGAGAAACTCTAATCAATTTATTGATAGTTTCCACCATGTGAACTGGAATACGAATAGTTCGAGCTTGATCTGCAATCGCTCGAGTAATAGCCTGCCTAATCCACCAAGTGGCATAAGTACTAAACTTATAGCCTTTGCGATAGTCAAACTTCTCTACAGCTTTAATTAAGCCTAGGTTGCCTTCTTGAATCAAATCTAAAAATAACATTCCCCGACCTACATAACGTTTAGCAATACTAACAACTAAACGTAAGTTAGCTTCGGCTAGCTCACGCCGAGCAGCTTCATCACCTGCTTCAATGCGCATAGCTAACTCAACTTCTTGTTCAGCAGTTAAAAGTGGCACCCTGCCAATTTCTTTCAGATACATTCGAACTGGATCATCTAGGCCCACACTTTCAGGGACTTCAAACTTAAAATCATCATGATCATCTTCAATGTCCGAATCATCTTCCACAGCACCTAGGTCATTAACCTCACCAGTATCGGGGATGATATCGATACCTAAAGCAGAAAACTTTTCATATATGTCATCGATTTGTGCGGGTGTTAACTGGACATCTTCTAAAGCATCCATAATTTCACGGTAAGAAATCTCACCTTGCTTCTTTCCCCGCTCGATTAGCTCTTTTACATTATTAATATTAACTAATTCATTATTATTCACTTCATTCCCCCCTTCCTAGTGGGCCTTTAAATTGCCTTTTTCTCTAATAAGAAAAATATCCCTGCGTACCCTATAATAATGTTTAATTAGGTTTCCTAGTTTTATCAGGAAATCTGACTCACTATCATTCTCCATCATCACAAGATTTTCCTCTATTTTATTTAAAGCTCGATTCCAAATACAAATTTTAAACTGTTGCAAATACTCGTTCCAGCTTCCCGCTGGCACTGGTAAAGCAAATAATTTCTCTGCAACAGCTTCTCCATGTTTATCCCAATTTCCTTGACTTAATAAATTAAACAGATGCCGATAATCTAAATTGGTGAAACAATCAGCGTCAAGGCCATTTTCCAGCATCTCTTCAAGTAAACTAGAGTCATCGAGCAATAAACGCATTATATTAGTCTCTAAAAAATAATCTGGTTCCTCCATGTCTATTGATAAAGACGTCAGAGGAGGTAAATCTTTAATAGTATATCTATTTTGGGGCTCAATATGTAAGAACTTGCCCCTGCTGGTTGGAGTTTCCTGTGCATTGTTTGCTGAAGCTGCTTGCCTTAGCTCATACAACAAGACATTTTCATCCATCAATAGTAACTTCGCCGCATATTTACCATACTCATACTGATCTATTGCGCTATCTAATTTTATTAGTATACTAATAATTTCTTTTGAGGCGGCAATTTTTCCTGCATGAGATTGTAAATCATATTCACTAATTGTCTTTTTTATCAAAAACTCTATATAGGGCAGAGCGTCAGCAAGCCACTGCTCCACTTCGTTCAGAGTATGAGTTCTAGCGAATTGATCAGGATCCATTCCACTAGTAAGATTAGCTATTTTTACATTTAGGCCTGCTTTGTTTAAAACTTCTAAACCCCGTAATGTGGCTCGAGCACCAGCAGCATCACCATCAAAAGCGATAATAACGTTTTTAGTAAATCTACTTAATAACTCAGCATGCTGTTGACTAAATGCGGTACCCAAACTAGCTACAACATTAGTAATTCCTTTTTCGCTCAAACTAATACAATCGGTATACCCTTCGACTACCACCACAGAATCTTTTTCTCTAATAGATTGTCGTGCCCAATTTATCCCATATAAAACTCGGTTCTTTTGAAAAATAGGAGTTTCCGGACTATTAAGATATTTTGGCTGTCCATCACCAATTATTCTTCCACCAAACCCAATGAACCGTCCTCGATAATCTAAAATAGGAAATATTATTCGATTACGAAATCGATCATAATAACCATTTTTCCCTTGAGATACCAAACCTGCTTCCTCAGCAAGCTCTACAGGGATTCCATTTTCGTTTAAAAAATTAAGTAAGCCATTCCACTCTGTAGTAGCATATCCTAAATAAAAGTTTCGAGCTAATGACCCATTAATCGCCCGTTTAATCAAATAACTCCTAGCTAGCTTGCCAACTTCTGAACGTAAAGTCCGATAA
>ERZ773359.4099-NODE-4099-length-15756-cov-5.696835_pt1 | contig 15756 bp, 14 predicted proteins | sample MGYA00374955_ERZ773359 | MGnify/ENA primary metagenome ERZ773359 (study PRJEB29098, sample SAMN04486028) | biogas fermenter metagenome | study: EMG produced TPA metagenomics assembly of the Biogas fermentation microbial communities from Germany - Plant 4 DNA1... | reverse complement strand
CTCCTGAAGAAAGGTCTTGGTGCAATGGTTGCCGTTGAAGGAAAGTACTTAGGCTTAATCCATGAAGGAGAAATTTTAAAACCTATCCGCCCGGGAGATGAAGTAGAAGTAAGAGTTAGTCACATAAAGGAAGACGGCAAATTAGACTTAAGCTTAAAGGATGCACCTAAGCTTCAAATAGACAAAGACGGAGAAAAAATAATAAAACTTCTTACAAAGAATAAGGGAACTTTGCCCCTTAACGATAACTCTAGCCCAGAAAAAATCAATAGGATGTTAAATATGAGCAAAAGCTCTTTTAAGAAGGCTGCAGGCCGTTTAATGAAAAGAGGAGTTATCCTTATGAATAATAAGGGTATTGAATTAATAAACTCAAAGACAAAAAATAAGAATTAAAGTAAAGGAGAATTAATATGACACCACATAACAGTGCCATAAAAGGACAAATTGCAGAAACTGTGCTTATGCCGGGAGATCCCTTAAGAGCAAAATTTATTGCAGAAAATTTCTTAAGTGATGTGGAACAATTTAATGCAGTAAGAAATATGTTAGGCTTTACGGGAACTTACAAGGGAAAGAAAGTTTCTGTAATGGGAAGTGGAATGGGATGTCCCTCCATAGGAATTTATTCTTATGAACTTATACATATGTATGGGGTAAAAAATTTAATCCGTGTAGGTTCTTGCGGAGCCTTCGATCCTAAGTTAAAACTATACGATATAGTTTTGGCCATAGGTGCCAGCACAGATTCAAACTATGCTGCTCAGTACCAGCTGCCTGGAACTTACTCTGCAACGGCATCCTGGGATTTATTATCAAAGGCTAAAGCTGTTGCTGATGAAAACAATATTCCCGTAGTTGTAGGAAATGTTGTAACTTCAGATGTTTTCTATGGGGATAATCCAGATAGTTGGAAACAGTGGGCCAAGATGGGGTGTATAGCAGCAGAAATGGAAACTTATGCCCTATACTGTAATGCAAACAGGGGAGGAGCAAACGCTCTTACTATATTAACTGTTTCAGATTCTATTGTTGATAAGTCAGAAACTACCCCGGAACAAAGGGAAAAAGGCTTTACTGATATGATGAAAATTGCCTTAGAGCTGGCCTAATATTCCAGCGAAGCGAAGAATATATGGCAGGCCATTGGCAACAAATTGGCGAAGAGACTGCATGGTCTAATAGGGAAGAAAATACAAGAAAGGGATAGTCAATGAAGAAAAAAGCTTGGGAAATGGCATACGAACTGTATGCTAATGCAAAACCTGTATTGTTAAAGGAAGAGGAGCAAGGGTGGGAGCCTTTAAAAGCTGTGGCAAACTTTTATGATAATATGTTGAGAATGGAATGGCACAGTAACGTACCTGGCTCTGGAGCACCAGAGCAGCTTATGGTGGCTGCTGTACAGGCTTTGGAAAACAGGGGATATACAGTAGAAAGGGCTTATGAGCTTATAGAAAAGGGAATGAAGTACTATGATGAAGGAAACGATGTGGAACTTCAAAAGATTTCTGCAGAACTTCGTCATGAATTCCTGAATGCAAAGAAAAATGAAGCTTCCCCCTACTGGGATTATACCTATTATGAGAATTTCCAACAATACGAAAAAAGTGTATCTTTTCCGGAAGCCATTGAAGTAGATACTGAGTCAGAAAAATTCAAGGACCAGGTAAAGGCTGCTTGGATGTCTCAGTTAATTGGTGCAGCCATGGGGACAATGGTGGAAGGATATACTACGGAAAATCTCTACGAAGCTTTTGGAGATGTAAAAGATTATATAAGACAGCCCAATACTTACAATGATGATATTACATTTGAAATAGCCTTTTTAGATGCTTTCAAAGAAAAGGGCTACGAAGTAACCAGCAAGGATATTGCCTTGTCCTGGATAGGATTAATTCCTGCCGGCTGGTCTGCGGAAGAAATTGCTTTAAGAAATATACGTTCAGGGCTATTACCACCAGACAGTGCTACCTTCAATAACCCCTTCAACGAATGGATAGGTGCCCAGATGAGAGGGGGAATATGTGGCATGGTAGCACCGGGAAATCCGAAATTAGCTGCAGAATTAGCCTGGAAGGACGGACAAGTTTCCCATATTAACAACGGTATCTTGGGAGAAATTTTCAATGCAGTTATGACTTCTATGGCCTTTGTTGAAAGTGATGTGAAAGAAATTGTAAAAGCTGCAATTTCCATGATACCTTCCGACAGCGAATATTATTCTGTAGTTAAGTTTGCTTACGATGCATGTTTGAAACACAAGAACTGGAAAGATGCCCACGAAGAATGCAGGAAAAAGTATATTAAGTACAACTGGATTCATGCATATCCTAATGCTTGCTGTGAAATTATCGCACTTATGTATGGTGAGGGAGATTATGAAAAAACACTTAACATCATTACCATGTGCGGTGTTGATGCAGATTGTAATGCAGGGATGATAATGCCTATATTGGGAATTCAAAAGGGAATGAGTATCATTCCAAAAAGGCTAATTTCGCCAGCTTTCGACAAATTAATTACATATATGAGAAAATATGAGGAAATTAAGCTGAGCGAGTTAGTCGATGATACTGTAAAATATATAAATAAAGCAAAATTTAGGAGGATTTAAAATGAAAAGAGTATTTTCGCTACTATTGGCAGCTGTAATGATTTTATCCTTAGCAGCTTGCGGTCAAACACAGGATCAAGGATCCGCAAGTGAGCCTTACAAAGCTGCACTTCTTCTAAACGGAACTTTGGGAGATAAATCATTCTTTGACTCTGCTCACGAAGGTCTTGTTAAGTTGAAGGAAGAATTAGGAGAAGATGTATTTGATTTCAAGGTTGAACAAATGGGAGCAACAGCTGCTGATGAGCCAAAGTGGGCACCAACATTGTTCGATTATTGTGAAACTGGTGAGTATGACGTAATAATCATCGGAACTTGGCAGATGATTGAAGCTTTGGAAGAAGCTGCTCAACAATTCCCAGACCAAAAATTCATATTCTTTGATGAAACATTTGATTTTTCAAAAGGTGAATTCAACAATATTTACAATGTATTGTACAAACAAAACGAAGTTTCCTTCCTTGTAGGAGCAGCTGCAGCAATGATGACTGTGGATGAAAGACTTCCAATGGTAGATCCTGAAACTAAGTCTATAGGATTCTTAGGAGGAATGGAAAACCCAATAATCAATGACTTCTTAGTAGGTTATATTCAGGGTGCAAAACATGTCCTTCCAGATGTAAAAGTTGCTATAGGATATGTAGGTAATTTCTATGACTCTGCGGCAGGTAAGGATATAGCCTTAGTTCAATACCAGAGTGGTGGTGTGGATGTAGGATACAACGTTGCAGGTGCAGCAGGATTAGGTCAAATTGAAGCAGCAGCAGATGCTAAAAGATATGCTTTCGGTGTTGACTCCGACCAGGCAGCATTACTTCCAGAACAGGCAGATTATATTCCTACATCAGCTCTTAAAAATGTAGGTAACTCATTAATAAGAGCAATCAAACTTGACTTGGAAGGAAAATTAGCTTATGGTACTGCAGAATCCTTAGGATTTGCAGAGGGTGGAGTAAACTTAGTTAAGGATGAGCATTACGAAAAAATGCTTCCAGAAGATATAAGAGCTAGAATCGATGAATTAGAGCAAGAAATTATAGATGGTAAAATAGTAGTTGATACTGCTTTAGGAAAAACACAGGAAGAAATAGATGCCATAAAAGCATCTGTACAATAAGTCACTTTAAGGTCTTAGGGGACTTTATGTCCCCTAAGTTATATGTTGAATGATAAATAAGAAATTAATAATTAATAATTGACAACTTGAAAAGCTGCTGATTATTAGTTATTAATTTATTAAACGGAGGAAATTATGGGCGATAAAGTGCTTCAAATGAAAAACATCATGAAGATTTACCCTAATGGGGTAGTTGCTGTAGAAGATGTTTCATTTGAATTAGAAAAAGGTGAAATACATGCTTTATTAGGGGAAAATGGAGCAGGAAAAAGTACCTTGATGAAGGTTTTGTTCGGTATTGAATCGCCAGAACAAGGAGATATTATTTTAAATGGAAACAAGGTTAGTATAAAATCCCCCTTAGAAGCCATAAAGATGGGTATAGGAATGGTGCACCAGCACTTCATGCTTGTTCCCTCATTAACTGTGGCAGAGAATATTGTTTTAGGTGTTGAGCCTAAAAAAAGCAATCTTTTTATAGACGAAGAGAAGGCTTTTAAATTATCAAAAGAAATAGCTGAAACCTATAATTTTGACATTGATGTGACTGAAAAAGTGGAAACCCTGCCTGTAGGACTGAAGCAGAAAGTTGAAATATTAAAAGCTCTTTACAGGGGGGCAGATATATTAATATTAGATGAACCTACAGCGGTTTTAACCCCTCAGGAAACAGAAGAATTATTTGTTCAGCTGAAAAAACTTAAAGAAAAAGGTCACACAATAATTTTCATATCCCATAAATTAGATGAAATAAAGGAAATATGCGACAGAGCCACCATAATGCGGAATGGTAAAAGTATGGGTACCTACCATGTAAAAGACATATCTACCGCTGAGATGTCAAGACTAATGGTGGGTAGAGATGTTGTATTAACCTTTGATAAAAAACCCTCAGAACTAAGAGAAACTGTACTGAGAGTCAGAAATCTTACTGTTACAGGAACTACTGGAATAAAGAGAGTTGACGACATGTCCTTTGACGTAAAAGCTGGCGAAATTTTCGGCATAGCTGGAGTTGAAGGAAATGGTCAAGGACACTTGGTGGAAGTTCTAACAGGATTGTCAAATAAGTATACAGGAGAAATAACTGTATTTGACAAAGAGGTAAAAGAATACAGCATAAGAGAATTAAGAGATTTTGGAATGTCCCACATACCAGAAGACAGAATGACTTTCGGCTGCGCTAAAAATATGAACATAATGGATAACATGTTTACAAATCAATATCACAAACCGGAATATTCGGGAAAAGTTCTTCTTAAAAATAAAAAGATTGAAAGTAGAGCAAAGGAATTAATTAAAGAATACTTAGTAAAGTGCAAATCCTATAAACAAAATGTGGGAATGCTTTCGGGAGGAAATATTCAGAAAGTTGTAGTTGCCAGAGAATTTTCCACAAATCCTAAAATTATTATAGCCAATCAGCCTACTAGGGGTATAGATGTTGGGGCGGCGGAATTTATCAGAAGAAGAATAATAGATTTTAGAGACGCCGGTTGTGCAGTCATACTTATTTCTGCCGATCTAAATGAAGTCTTGGAGTTAAGCGACAGGTTAGCTGTAATCTACAAGGGCAAATTTACAGGGGTATTTAAGGATGTTAAGAATTTAGAGGAAGTAAAATTAGGGGAATACATGTTGGGAATAAAAAGAGATGACAATTTGGAGGGTTTATTATATGAACAGTAATACTAAATATAATATATTACGAACTGTATTATCAATATCCATTGCCCTGCTTATATCTTTTGGAATAATATTTTTGACAAGCAAGGAGCCGGTGAAAGCAATAGTACAGCTTCTTACAGGACCCCTTCAAAGTCAAAGGCGTTTTGGCAATGTTATAGAAGCTATGATACCCCTGATTTTCACAGGTACAGGTGTAAGCATTATGTTTGCTGCCAATGAAATAAACTTGGCAGGAGAAGGTGCTTTCCACTTAGGAGGATTAGTTGCCACCTACTTTGCTTTAAATACAGCCCTGCCTGCAGGATTAAGCCCTTTGGCCACAATTTTGGTAGCTGGTTTATTCGGTATGATTGTTACAGCAATTCCTGCAATTTTAAAAATAAAAACAGAATCCGATGTATTAGTTTCATCACTGATGATGAATTACTTAATACTATACTTTTCTAACTATGTGCTAAGCAATATTTTACGTGACCCTAAGGCAGGTGCCGTAGTTTCATTTGCAGTACCTTCAGTTACTCAGTTTAGTCCCATTATAAGTGGAACAAGAATTCATGTTGGTCTATTTATCGCAATTGCTGTGGCAATATTAGGATATATTTTCATGTATAAAACCAAAATAGGCTATGAGCTCCGTATTACAGGAGAAAATAGGGATTTCGCAAGGTATTCCGGAATAAATGTAGTAAAGATTACATTGATTTCACAGCTTTTAGGAGGATTTATTTTCGGAATAGGTGGAGGAGTGGAACTTCTTGGAATGTACAATAGATTTACTTGGACTTCTCTTTTAGGTTACGGATGGGATGCTATAATTATCACCACCTTAGCTAAGAAAAATCCTATATATGTTCCCTTTGCAGCCTTTTTCCTTGCATATCTTCGTACCGGTGCATCAATTATGTCGCGTTCAACAGATGTAGTTACAGAAATAGTTATTATAACACAAGGAATAATAATCTTATTAGTAGTTGCAGAGCAATTCTTAAGCAAGTACAGACATAAGCTTGTTGCTAAAGAAGCAAAAGCAGAATTAATGGAAAGGGAGGGGGAATAATATGATAGTAGATGCAATTCTTTCACCAGAATTTTTGAATAATACATTGCGAGCAACAACTCCCATATTATTTGCTGCTTTGGCTTCTGCAATAGCCTCCAAATCAGGAGTTGTTAATATGGCCTTGGAAGGAATTATGCTATTTGCAGCACTTTTCGGAGTAATTTTCAGCGCAGCTTTCCAAAGCGCCTGGCTTGGATTATTGGCCACCATGGTTGTTGGAGGATTTATAGGATTGTTCCTTGCATTCGCTGTTCTGAAACTTAAAACTGACGAAATATTAGCTGCCATTGCCATAAACTTAATAGCCAACGGGGCAACTATATTGATTCTACTCTTTGTATCGGGTGACAGAGGAATTTCCTCCTCCATTAACAGTTTGACTATTCCCATGGTAAGTCTACCCGTTATTGAAAATATCCCCTTTATAGGAACTGTTTTGTCCAATCAAAACATATTGACCTACATTTCTCTTATTATGGTTGTAGTAGTTCATATATTCCTGTACAAAACACCCTTGGGATTACAAATAAGGGCAGTTGGAGAAAATAAAGATGCTGCAGAATCAGTAGGAATAAGCCCTGATAGAATTCGATATATATCATTAATTATTAGCGGAGTTTTAGCTTCCATGGGAGGATTCTTCCTTTCTGGAGGATATATGACCAGATTTACTACAGGTATGAGTGCAGGTAGAGGATTTATTGCATTGGCTGCCAGCGCCATGGGAGGCAACACTCCTATAGGCTCCTTCTTGGTATCCCTGCTTTTCGGTGCAGCCCAGGCGATTTCCAACATACTGCAGTTAGGTACACTGCCTCATGAGCTGGTTCAAATGCTACCATATTTGACTACTCTTATAGGTTTAGGTATATATAGTTATAGTAGAATGAAAAAAAGGCAACGCCTCATGGGCAGATAAAGCTAAAGATTAATATAAGGATGTGTAATATGAAAAGAAGAAACATAATTATTGACTGTGATCCTGGCATAGATGATATAGTCGCCTTGTCCTTTGCATTAGCAAACGAGGATAAATTAAATATTTTAGGAATCACTACAGTTGCCGGGAATCAAACAATTGAAAAAGTAACAACAAATGCTTTAAAAGTAATGTCTTATTACAACAAAGACATAAAAATAGCCATGGGTCAAAAAAGACCTCTGTTAAGAGAAAAGGCTGCCGCAAGTAACGTACACGGGGAAAACGGCATGGGAGATTATCAGTTGCCGGAGCCTAAAATAGAGCTTTATTCTGATAATGCAATAACATTCTTAAGAGATACCATATTGTCCTCCGAAGAAAAAGTAACCTTGGTTCCTGTGGGCCCCTTAACTAATATTGCATTATTAATTAAAGTTTTTCCCGAAGTAATTGAAAATATTGAATTAGTTTCCATAATGGGAGGTTCAACTTCTGGAGGTAACCGTACCTCCTGTGCGGAATTCAATATATGGGCAGATCCGGAAGCAGCCAAAATTGTTTTTGATTCAAAGCTTCCCATTGTAATGAGCGGCCTTAATGTTACCCATTCATCGGGATTATACAAGGAAGATGTTGAGAAGTTGGCTCAAAGTACAGGCAAGGTAACGGAATTATGCGGCAAGATGCTGCAGTATTACTTTAAAGGTGACCATGTAAAAGAAGGAACCTTCACTCCTATTCACGATGCCTGCGCCATTATGTACTTACTATATCCAGAGTTATTTGAATTCAAACACATGAGGGTAGATGTAGACTGTTCTGAAGAACTGAGCAGAGGAAATACCATAGTGGATGTAAGAGATTGGATTAAGTATGACGAAACATATCCAAGAGTATTAACCAATGTGGATACTGAAAAATTCAGAGAAATTCTACTTAATGATCTATATAAATTAGATGAAATGGTAGGATAAAAGATGGGGACACCTTTCGGGTACCGGTCTGGGAAGACAGTCTGAAGGAATGTCCCCTTTAAAGTCAGTCTGAAGGAGGAAGAGATGGGAAAGGTTGTAGTAGTAGGAAGTATAAATGTGGACATGGTCTTTACATCTGATATAAGACCAAAAGCAGGCGAAACTGTAATGGGAAATACCTTCCAGTTGGTGCCTGGGGGAAAAGGTGCCAATCAGGCAGTAGCAGCCGCTAAATTAGGGGCAGAAACCTACATGGTAGGATGTGTAGGAAATGACTCTAACGGTGATTTTTCCATAAAAAATTTACAAGAAGCCAATGTAAAGACGGAAGCTATAGAAGTTGTAGAAAATGTTCCCACAGGAGTTGCCAACATAGTTGTGGCAGAAAAAGACAATAGTATAATAGTTATAGCCGGGGCAAACTTCGAAGTTTCTAAGGAGTTAATAGACAAAAATATAGAACTTATTAAGTCGGCAGACATGGTACTGTTACAGTTGGAAATACCTATGGAAGTGGTTGAATATACACTAGAAATATGTAAAAATAACAACGTAAAGGTTATGCTTAATCCTGCACCAGGAATGGTGCTAAGCAGTACTATAATAGAAAATGCTTCATATATAACTCCTAATGAGCATGAGTTAAAAATAATATTCGGACCTAGTAGTGATGCTAGTGAAGTACTAAAAAAATATCCTAATAAACTTATAGTTACCCTAGGATCTAAGGGAGCTATGTATTACGATGGAAATCAAATAAAGACTGTACCAACTTACGATGTAGAAGTAGTCGATACCACTGGGGCAGGAGATACTTTCTGCGGCGGCTTAGCTGCTGCATTAGTTCGTGGAGACTCTTTGGAAGATGCAATTAAATTTGCTAATAAAGCTGCATCCATGACTGTTACAAAATTAGGCGCACAAGGTGGAATGCCAACTTTGGAAGAATTGATGGGAAGAGCTTAACCATAAATATCCCTCCTACTTTATTTTGTAAGTAGTGGAAGGGATAAACTTGGTGGTTTATACATAAGAAAAAGCACATAATGTGCTTTTTCTTTAGATTACTGCTACGTTTGCAGCCTGTGGTCCTCTCGCCCCTTCAACTACTTCGAAAGAAACTTTTTGGCCTTCTTCTAAAGTTTTGAAACCATCAACTAAGATTGCTGAAAAATGTACAAATACATCATTTCCCTCATCACTGGTAATAAATCCAAAACCCTTTGCAGAATCGAACCATTTTACTGTTCCTGTTTTCATTAAAAATCCTCCATGATACAAATAATTATATATAATGAAAAAGGACTACACATGTAGTCCTTTTCATTTCCTTGAAATACCAATATTAATATAAGTAATACTTACTAAATATATTAATGCTTATTTCTAAAAACTAATACTACTATGCTTCAGTAACTTAAATATACTACAAGAATTGGCCGACAGGGCAAAACTCTTGAGACCTTACATATTAAATAGATATTTACATTTTAGCAGTTTTTCATGTAAATTGCAATACATATTTATGAAAAAACAAATATTTTTTATAAATTAAGATATTCAAAGGATAACATAAAGAAAATGTTTAACTGAGAAAAGAAAAATCCAATAAAATGAATAATTATGAATTTAAATTTTATATAATAACAATTGAAATAAAAACTCTACTTTGTTATAATTGTTTAATGTAAACAATATGATAAAGGTGTAACATGGTTAAACATTTTTTAAAAGTATTTATTGCATCATTAATACTTATTATTTTTATATTAAGCGTTACAGCTTTAGGATATATTCTTTTGATTGATAAAGACATCGTAATAGGCTCAATCAGTCCTATTGATGAAAATACGAAAAAAACTGAATTTTACGAATCATCTACCTTTGATTATGGAACTCCCGTAGGGAAAGCTGCGTCTAATATTAAGAGGTTTAATGTACTCCTGGTAGGGCTTGAAAACTATAGAACTGATACTATTATGGTAGTAAGTTACAATCTAAATGATAAAATAGCAGATATAATTTCAGTGCCCAGGGACACATATCTTCCTCGAAGTGCCGATGTGAATCCCGAGTTTAAAAAAATCAATGCTATTTACGGTGAAGAAGGAATTGAAGGATTGACAATAAGACTTCAGGAATTATTGGGAATGCCTTTAGAAAAATACATTGCTATAGATTATGAAGGAGTAGTTGCATGTGTTAATCTAATTGGGGGAGTGGAAGTAAATGTTCCCTTTCACATGCAATATACTGACCCTTATGATGACCCACCCTTGTATATAGATATTCCCGAGGGATTACAGCTTCTTAACGGAGAACAGTCATTAAAATTTTTAAGATACAGAAGCGGATATAGTAATCAAGATTTGGGGAGAATAGAAGCCCAGCAAAAATTTATTAAGTCCGCTGCCAAAAAAGCTTTAGGCTTGCAATTGCCTGCCTTAATAAAAGAAGCTTACTCATATATTGAAACAAATATACAGGCTTCCGACTTACTTAATTTAGCAAGTGATTTGGTAGGCTTTTCTGCTGAAAATATCAATGGACATACTTTGCCGGGCATGGAAACACCTTTGGAAGGATTATCCTTCTACATTCCAGACGAAGAAGGAATTAAGAATCTAATATATTCATTATATAATTTAAGTACGGAATAATACTGAAAGGCGGAATATTATGAAACATTTTATTAAAGTATTTATAATTTCTTTAATAATATTTACACTAGTAATAGGAACAGGTATTTATACTTATGCAAAATATATTTCTCCTGGTGATATTTCGGATGAAATAGCAGACAGTGAAAATCCTGATTTTACAGGAGATGAAGATATGGAATTTGCCACACCCTTAGAAAGAGCCATGCATAACAGCAATCGTGTAAATGTCCTTTTAGTAGGCCTCGAAGGAACCAGGACGGATACTATAATGCTTGCAAGCTTCGACAGAAAAACTAAGGAAGCAGATATAATTTCCATACCCAGGGACACATATTATTTAAGAGAAGGATATGGCAAATATTCAGATATGCAAAAAATTAATGCTGTATTCGGCAGTGAAAAAGACGGTCATAAAGCTTTAATGAAAGCAGTAGAAGATATAACTGGAATTCCTGTGGATAAATACGTTACAGTGGAATATGATGGTGTAAGAGCTGCAGTAGATGCCATTGGAGGCGTGAATTTCAACGTACCTTTCCATATGAAGTATACAGATATATACGATAAACCGCCTTTATATATAGATATTCCTGCAGGAGAAAGAGTTATTTATGGGGATAAGGCAATTGAGCTATTAAGATTCAGAACAGGAGATCCAGGATATCCATCCTATCCCGACGGTGACTTAGGCAGGGTAAAAACCCAGCAAGAATTTGTCAAGGCAGCAATTAAAAAGTCTTTAAGCCTGAAATTACCAAGCGTAATAAATGCTGTCTATCCCCATGTGAAAACTAATTTTACCTTAACGGAATTATTAGGGCTTACAAAGGATGCAATTGGATTTTCAACAGATAAACTTTCCACCTACATGTTACCAGGAACACCTAAGTACATGGGGGCACTTTCTTTCTTCATACCAGATGGAGAGAAGATTATTGAATTTGTATATGATTTATACGATGTACCTCTTACATCAAATGTAGAAAAAGACAGTCTTGCCGAAGCAACAGAATAATGAATAGCTATAGACTTAAGATTCATATTATTATATGAATCTTTTATTATAATTATAGGAGGAATTATGATTAAAGGAAAGCCCTTAAAAAAAGGTGACAAGGTGGCTGTAGTAGCCCCTTCTTCTCCATGTGGTATTCAAACTGTAGAAAAAGGAAAACTAATAGTCGAAGCCTTAGGCCTTAATCCTGTAATGTATCCCTGCTGTTACAAGAGCTATGGGCACCTGTCTGGAACTGATGAAGAAAGAGCCAAAGACGTAAACGATGCTTTTAATGACGAAAATATAAAGGGAATTATATGTTTAAGAGGAGGTTATGGAGCCACCCGTATACTAAATCTCTTGAATTATGAAATGATAAAATCAAATCCTAAGGTATTCATAGGATACAGCGACGTTACTGCCCTTCATATAGCCTTCAACCAATTATGTAATTTAGTAACCTTCCACGGACCTATGGCAACATCAAACTTTGCAAAGGTGAAAAACAACAAGGTTAAATTTGATTATTATACCCGGGAAAGTCTCGTGAATAATATCTTTAATTCTGAGCCTGCAGGTTTGTATACTAATCCCAAGGACGAAGAATTAAAAAGTTTAAACACAGGTAAGGGAGAGGGCCCTCTTATAGGAGGAAACTTGACTCTTTTAGTATCAACCTTAGGTTCTCCCTATGAAATAGATACTAGGAATAAGATACTATTTATTGAAGAAGTGGGAGAGCCTGTATATAAAATAGACCGGATGCTCACATCCTTGGCCTTAGCAGGAAAATTTGACCACTGTTCTGGAATAATTTTAGGCACTTTCCTGCACTGTGAAAGAGAAGAGAAATCTTATGAAGGAGGACTAGACCTTCCTCTAATGGAAGTTATAGAAAATACTCTGTTAAGGTTTAACAAGCCCATTATATACAATTTTAAAGCAGGACATAACTTTCCACAGCCGACCCTTGCCTTGGGAACCAATGTAATTATTGATGCAGACTTAAGAACAGTAAAATTCACTGAAAGTGGAACCATACAATAACCTATAGGGGGTACTATGGATATTAATAAAAGAATAGAAGAAATATTTGATGAATTAGTTGAAATAAGGAGAGATTTTCACAAACATCCCGAACTTAGCGAAAAAGAATTCAGAACCCAGAAAAAAATCCGTGAATACTTAAATAAATGGGAAATAGAAAATTACCCTATTGCAGAAACTGGAGTCATGGGAATCATAAGAGGAAAAAATCCTGGCAAGACTGTGGGAGTACGTGCAGATATTGATGCTCTTCCCATATTAGAAGAATCCAACACATCTTATAGCTCAATAAATCAAGGTGTAATGCATGCCTGCGGACATGATGCTCATGCAAGCATACTTTTGGGAGTGGCTAAAATTATTAAGGAGCTATCTGCTACAGAAAAGTCCATACAAGGAAACGTGAAACTATTTTTTCAGCCGGCGGAAGAAACTGTAGGCGGTGCGGAAAGAATGATTAAAGAAGGCTGCATGAAAAATCCTAAGGTAGATTATGTGCTGGGACTTCATGTTGCCCCATCCTTGGATGTGGGAAGAGTAGAGCTTAAATACGGTAAACTTAACGCCTCATCAGATTATATTTATATTACCATTAAGGGTAAATCAGCTCACGGGGCACACCCACATACAGGAATAGACGCCATAGTAATAGCAGGATACGTTATAACAGCATTACAATCTATAGTAAGCAGAAATATATCACCCTTAAATTCTGTAGTAATATCCTTAGGTACAATTAAAGGGGGAACAAAAGCTAATATTATTGCAGATGAAGTTACTATTATAGGAACTTTAAGAACCTTGGATGAAGAAACAAGAGAGTTTGCTAAGAACAGAATAACAGACATTGTTAAAAATACGGCGGCAGCTTATGGAGGAGAAGGTATCACAAAGTTTGAAGCAGGCTATAAATCACTGATTAACCATAATGAAATAGTTGAAGTAATAAAGGAAAACGCAGAAAAACTATTGGGAAAAGAAAATATAAATTACATGGAATTTCCAAGTCTTGGAGTGGAAGACTTCGCATACTTTTTAGATCATGCAAAAGGTGCCTTTTTCCACTTGGGATGCGGGAATAGAGAAAAAGGTATTATATCTTCACTACATACGAAAACTTTCGATATTGATGAAGAGTGCTTAAAAGTAGGAGTTAGACTTCAAGTGGAAAATGTATTAAAATTATTGTCAAGTGACAAAGGATAAGTGAGTGCATGAATGACACATAGACAGGGTTATCGATATATCCCTGCTTTGTTGACAAGGTTAAATAATATAGTATAACTTAGGAGTAATTATGTTGCATGAAAATCAAATAATAGATGTTGAAATTATAGATTTAAACCATATGGGAAAAGGTGTTGCAAAGCTATACAACTTTGTAATTTTCGTTGACAATCTAGTACCAGGTGACATTGCAAAAGTAAAAATTACTGAAAAAAAGAAAAACTATGCTTTGGGTGAACTTATAGATATAATTAAACCTTCAGAAAACAGGATAGAACCTGTATGCAGTTTTTTTGAACAATGTGGTGGTTGTCAGCTTATGCACATGACTTATGCCGAGCAGCTAAAATATAAAAGAGAACGTGTTATTAATGAGTTTAAAAGATCTAAAGTAGATACTGCTAGTGTAACTGTAAATAACACACTTGGAATGAAAGACCCTTTTAGATATAGAAATAAAACAGCATTTTCTATTACGAGAAAAAATAATGAAATAATTATTGGACCATATGAGCAAGGAACTTACAACACAGTTAATATAAACGGCTGTTTAATTCAAAGCAGTGAAGCTGATGAAGCTGTTAATTTATTTAAGTATTTAATGCAGAAATACAAAATTGATGTTTACGATAAGAAAACCGGAAAAGGAACTGTTCGAAACATAGTTATTCGTAACAACAGAAAAAAAGAATTGATGTTTATTATCGTTACAAATATCGAGAATTTTAAAAACAAAGAGCAGTTAGTTGATGATTTAGTTAATAATAATTCAAATATTAAGACTGTAATTCAGAATATAAATAACAAAAATACGAATTTGGTAATGGGAAGAAAAAATATAGTTCTCTATGGAGAAGGAATTATTTATGACACAATTGATGACTTGAATTTTGCAATTTCCCCAGAGACTTTTTTTCAAGTAAATCCTGAGCAAACAGAAAAACTCTATCAAACTGCTATTCAATATGCAAATATTAATAAAGGTGAAGTATGCTTTGATATATATTGCGGCATAGGTACCATATCCCTAATGGCTGCTAAACACGCAAAGAAAGTATATGGTGTTGAAGTTGTTGAACAATCTATTATAAATGCCAGAGAGAATGCATTGGTTAACAATATTCAAAATGTAGGTTTTTTTGTAGGCAAGGCAGAAGAAGTAGTCCCCCAATTATATAAACAAAAAATTAAGGCTGATGTTGTAATAGTTGACCCACCTAGAAAAGGCTGTGAAAAACCAGTAATAGATACAATAATAAGTATGTCCCCAAAAAAGCTTGTATACGTCTCATGTAATCCATCTACCTTAGCAAGAGATATTAAACTCTTAGAAGAAGGTGGCTACAAACTAATAAAAGCTCAGCCTGTTGACATGTTTCCTATGACTCCTCATGTTGAGACGATCACTTTGATAACGAGGATTTAAAATGGGGGTCCGGAGAG
>ERZ773359.4097-NODE-4097-length-15759-cov-7.999618_pt1 | contig 15759 bp, 13 predicted proteins | sample MGYA00374955_ERZ773359 | MGnify/ENA primary metagenome ERZ773359 (study PRJEB29098, sample SAMN04486028) | biogas fermenter metagenome | study: EMG produced TPA metagenomics assembly of the Biogas fermentation microbial communities from Germany - Plant 4 DNA1... | reverse complement strand
AAAAACTGCATAAAAAGTTCAACTTTTTGTGTCTAAGATATTGACATAGATCCATTTTATTACTTTATATTTTCTGGAATTATTACACTGTTTCTTTTTCTTCAGCATAATCTAAAATAAATAAACTAGCAATAGGACATACGTAAAAAACTTCAGTGCTATGAAAAATAATAATAATTAAAAATATTATAAGGTTATTAAAAGCAAATTTCCTTTTCTTTATTTGCGTATAAATAAAGCAATAATACAATACAGTAAAAGGAATTCCTAAATATAATACCATTACGAATACACCCATTGAATTAACTGCGTTTCTTCCTGTTTGCAAAGTATATTCCTGAATATATTTATCAGAACGAATGCCATATCCAATTATTGGCCTATCATGAATTAGCTTAATAGAACTTACAATATGATTTTCTCTCGCCCTAAAAGAGTAGTTATCCTTATCAAACTTATTACTTACAACATTAGAATTAAGGACAGTAATTACTATAAAAATAGCAGCTATTATCATAAGACATTTTATTAACACTATTCCAACTTTTTTTCTTATATTAAAATTATACTTTAGAAGAAAGGTAATTAATATTACTATCATAACTATATATCCTGTTGTAGATTTAGTTGATATTATTGCTATTATTAAAATAATAATGTCAAACCTACTCTTATTCTTGGTATACTCTGATTTAAATATCCCGTCTAACCTAAATAATAGAGCTAGATTTAAAAAAACTTGATACATACCCGGTTCCCAAAACAAACCAGAGTTCCTAGTTGTAACTATATAGGTTCCCACAACGTGAAAATAACTAATATGATAAATCATATCATAAATTACCTTAACTTTTACCTTAAATATACCTAAATGTACACATGAAAAAACAATTAAGCTAATAGCCGCAAACACAACCATTACTCTAACAAATAACTTTTTATACTGACTAAAACTTATGCAACATAAATTCATATACGTTATTATAATATAGGCTATAAATCTAAAAGTCTCTCCCCAATAAATCTTATTATTATAGTTTATTAAGCAATTTAGCGAGACAAGCGCAAGTATAATAATTAATTTTAAAAACCCCTCTTTTTTTAAATGATTCATACTAATTTTTTTTCTAAAGTATACTAAAGATACAATAAAATATAATAGCATAAATTTATTTCTATGCTGAAATGAAAACACCACAGTTCCAGATGCTATAATAGATAATATTACTATTATGTTGTCAAAATAACACATTCTTTTCATATTGCTTATCCCTTCAATTTATCTATATACATTGTTATGCTAAGCCTTAAGTATTAACAGAAGGCATGCTTAACTCTACTCTTAATTTTAAAAAGCATCTAACAGTAAAAACTATTTTTATTATGTAGCAAACAAATAATTGACTAATTCACTAACTCCAAGCGCTATAATAATGTTTAGTTTCGATTTCACTTGTTTGGTCAAATAAAAATTATACTTTCAAAAATATAACTATATATTAAAAACTCCATGTTGATTTAATATGTCATCTTCCCTTATTTTATTATAATGCTTAATAATAGTACTTTTATAGAAAGATAAATTTTTATTCATGTCTTCAATACTGTCAATTACACTTTCTAGATTTATGCTATCTCGAACATCGAATAAGAATTTGCTTTGTTCAAAAGTTTCTAACAACTCTTTATATTTAATTGCCCATCCAAACACAATCGCGGGCGTTCCTTTTTTATATGCATGTATAATTGCATGATATCTTGATGAAATAATAAAATTAAATTTCGATACAATCTTGTTATATTGAAAACAACTTAACTCTTTATCTATTAATACTACTTTATTGATTGATTTATAATTTTCTTTAATCTCCTTGCAAAGCTGCGTATCTTCATATGAATGACTTATTAAATAGATATTCATATTTTGCTCTAATAATGTATTTATAATTTCATAGTACAATTTAAATAATTTAATTTTACTTCCATGTCTAATGGTTTGCATGTTAGGAACAATTGCAATGCTATTATCTATTATTTTTATATATTGATCATTGTTAGATTTTTTATAAATTAATTTTTCATCAGGTTCACTTGTATGTAAAACTAAGTCATACGACTTAACTAAATTATTTGATATTTTATTTTCTAGACACTTAATTCCATCCTTTTCTCTCGCGAAAACCTTTATAGGATACTTCATATATTTCTTAATTAACCTATTAAGTAAATAATTATGAATTCCATCATAATTAAAAGGTCCGAATGATTGCGGTAAAAGATACATTTTAATATTATTTTTCTTTGCTATTTTTATATTAAGAAGATATAAATAAGACATTTGACTTCCAAACTGAGACGATAAAGCATACCCATTAATATCATAAATCACATCAGTATCCTTTAATATTTTCCTTAACTCTTTAGTTTCATTAATATATTGCGCACCAGGTAAAAATTTACAAAGAATCCCCCCTCCATAAAAAGCCAAAGAAAACACCATCTTTCTATTCCAAGGTAATATCCTAAAGCCGTATAATTCCTTTTCACTTTGCTTTCTTTTGTAGTCATCAGTTGATAAAAGAATTATTTCTTTGTCACTATATCTTCTTTTTATTTCTTGAATCAATGCAAATGTCATAGCTTGAGCACCTTTATTAAAAAGCTCTCCTCCAACAATTAATACATACCTCATACTTAATTCTCCATTTCTATGATGCAATTATTGATTTTTTCCTTCAAAATAAATTTCTTAATTATCTTTCCGAAGAATCTCGGATTCTTATTATATATCGCTCCCAAAGAGTTCTTTAATTTGAATTTAAATTCCATTTTAAAATTCGTTTCTTTATCCTTTATATGTTCTATACCTTTATATATATTTATATCTAATTTTCTAGCTCGCTTTAAATTAACCAACTTTTCGTTTATCTTTTGAGCTTCATGTACCATCTTTACATCTACATCTTCTAAAATCAGTAGATTTTTGCAATGTTCTAAAACCTTAGCACCGAGTTCAGTTCTTACTAGAATACTAGACTTACCTTCTGGATCAGTCTGTCCTTTATTGTAACAATCTCCAAAAGATATATCACTAAATTGATTAAGTTTATCTATACAATATCTACACCTACTTAACTGAAATATCTCCTTTAACCTTATTCTTACCGTCTTATCAATTATAATGGTCTTACCTGATTTTGTAACCAACCTAGTATTCCCTGGCCATCCCCCGTATTCTTTTGATCTATAATCCAATATATCAATACTATCACCATTACAAAATGTATCCTCATAAAAACGGCTAAAATTATAATTCATAGTCAAATCACAAAATAGCCCTAGAAGTATTATATTGTCCTTATTTAACCTATATTTATTTATTACATATCTAATTCCTTGTATTTGACAAGATGTACCTACAATTATATACTTTTTATCCCTGTTCTTTATCAAGTGTTCTACAACAAATTTCATATTTGAAGGAATATATTTTGACTTCGAAGCCTCTTGTACTTCTACAATATCATTTGTTATCGTCATATATGCTGGATTTTCATTAGGATTATATTTTAATACAGCTGCATAATCAACTAATTTTGCATTTAATAATTCTACAATGATACCTGAAATCACCCCACCACTTGTGCCCTTTTTCAGTAATTTTTTATCTCGAACTTTACCATTGTAACTTTCAATTATTTTCCCAGATATCACATTATCTTCATTAATAATTTCATTTGCCAAAACATTAAAATCAACTTTTATTCCAGGACAACAATCTAAACATATTCCACAATCAATACATTGATTGCTTACGCTTGGTATAAAAAAACCTTTTTGAAATTTAAAAGAAATAGCTCCAGTAGGGCATGCTCCTGCACAAATTCCACATCCCATACACAAGTCGTTTTCTACTGTTTTTTCAATATGCATTGTTCTCTCGTTCCCTTCTAGAATAACATCTTTTTTAAATCAGCCAAAGAATCCTTATCTAATGAATACATAGTTACTACATAAATACTTATTCCTAATACTACATCAATAATTAATATATAAATGCTAGATAATTTATTATTAATTATAGTATTAACAAGAAAAATTACATCTAACATGATAATAGAAGATAATGCTGGTTTATAAATACACTGCAAATATGCTTTCCATTTATATCCTAGACTTTTTCTAACAATACCCTGTAACCATAGACACTTAATAAAAGTGTATGAAAAATATATAGCTACTATTGCATATAAAGATGAGGTATGAGTTATCACTAAAAATACAATGTAGATAAAATTCATTATAATATCAATTAACAACACTTTGTTTTGCTTATTAATTGCATAAAGTGTTGAGGTAGTAATATTAGAAGTTAAAATTGTAATTAATGTTATTATGCAAAACAGCTTAATAATTACAATAGAATTATCCCACTTATTACCATAAAGTAGTTTCATATAATAGTCACAAGTAATTGCTAAACCTAAAAATATTGGAAAAGCAATCATGGACATATATTGCGTTATTTTTAAATACCAATTTTTTAGCTTTTCTTTGTTTTCCTTTATTTGAACTAATATTGGGAACAGAGATTGAGTTAACGCAGTGCTAATTATCTCTTGTGGTTTTTTTACAAAATCCTTACCAAAGAAATATACGCCTAATACATTAGCTCCTAATAACTTTCCTATAATTATTTCATCCAGCTTTCCTACAATATAAGTAAGTATATCTTTAATTGATATAGAAATACCAAATCCAAAAAAGTCTTTTGGCTCTTTAATTTTAAAGCTTCTTATTAATTTAAATTTAGTTTTATTAAATACAGTTCTTATGTTATAAAGTGTACATATTAGTACTGCCGTTATTGTCCCATAAACATATCCTTTTACTCCGAAACCAATTAATATGTATACAATTGATGCTATCATATCAATAGAGTTTCTTAAGATATTAGAAATTGAATATTCTTTGAACAATAATTCTTTTTGCAATACATTTGAAAATATATTATTTATAGATGAAATGACTATGGTAATAAAAGACAATCTTAATAAATCACCAAGACCTACGTATCCATAAAATTTTTCTATTGGTTTACTTATAATTATGATTATAAACCCAATCACAATTGCTATCATTAATTTTATCAACAAAGCTGCAGTAAATTCTTCATTATCTACATCTTTCTTTTTTATTAATGATTTGCCTATACCTAAATCACCGATTAGTGAAGCCAATGTATTAATTAGTGTAATTATTGAAAGATAAGCAAATTCAGCTTTCACTAATAATAGTCCTAATATTATCTTATAGACTGGCCCAGTAATCGCACTTACTGTTGATGAAACTATTGTCCATTTAGCACTTCTTACTGCTGTTTTTTTTAAATTACTCATGACATTCTCCTCAAACTATGAAAGTAATTATATTAAGCTTTCATAACAATTAAATATATTTTCACAATTAATATCAGATATAAAATTATTTAGCGCTTGCTGCTGCCCTGAATAACTTAATTTCTTTAACATTTCTCTATCCTTATAAAGTAATTCTATTTTATGAGCTAAGTCATTTATATTGCCTATTGAATAGATTAAGCCATTAACTTTATCTGTTATTATTTCCTTATTTGCTCCTGTATTAGAAGCAATAACAGCTAGTCCTCCTAACATATATTCAATAGTAACTCTACCAAATGCTTCGTTATATGATGAAATTACACCAACTTCACATTCCTTTATATATTTCTTTATGTTGTCAACCTTTCCTTCGAATTGGACATTATCTTCAATCCCTTTTTCCCATATAAACTTCTTCATCTCTGAAATATAATTTTTATCGCCATTTCCTAAAAAAACAACTTTAATATCTTTTATATTTTTAATATTAACTAATATATCTAAAGCTCTCAATAGCTCAAATTGATTTTTTTCTTTGGAAATTAGACCTGCAAATACAACTTTAAACTCACTTTCAAAATCTTTATCACATATATTAATATAGTAATCATCCTTGCTGATTCCATTATATATTAATTTTAATTTATCATTAGATATAAAATACTTTTGATACTTATCCTGAAGAGCTTTTGAAATAAAAATAACAGCGTCAGTGTTTCTATAAATATATTTGCAACTATTTTTTATACCTTTGAAATATATCAAGTTATAATCTTCTTCACCAAATTCTCTTACATGCCATACATGTTTTACTTTTAACATTTTTGATAACTTTGCTCCAATATCAATAGTACTTGAATTTGAGTGAACAATAGTTATTTCTTGGTTTTTAAACTTGATTTTAATTTTTATTAAGGCCATTCTATTATAAATACCATTTCTTATTCTCTTTATAAATCGCTTTACTATATTATTACTTTTAAAATCCATCCACCAATAGTAACGGTATACATATTGCTCAATTCCCAGTTCTTCAAGCCTCTTGTTTAACTCACCATAATTTGGAGTAATAACAATTGGCTTGATACCATATCTTTTTTTTAAATTCAATATAAGCTCTAATAAAGATTTATTTGCCCCATATAAATTAGAGCAATGGGCAAAATATAAAACCTTCATATAAAGTCTCCTTTTTAACAATTTATTAGCAATTTAGATTTTTTCTTTAATAAAGTCAATTAGCACTTGCTTTTCTTTATTTTTTTCTATTATGAAACTCTCGATATTTTTTTGTAAACTATTATATAAATCATCACTTAACATTGGTACTACTTCAGAAATGCTCTCATTATAAACTAATCCTAATTGACACTCTTTAACAAAATTAAAAGATTTTAAATTTGGAACAATTACGGGCTTTTTTCTGTATATCGCATCAAGTACAATTCCACTACTCTTTTCTTCATATTCTTTCCTATAAGGTAGAATAACATATTTGCTTTTAGATAAGTAATCATCATATTCATTATCTGTTAGATATCTATCCTCTATTTCTATATTGGGCGTAGAAGATGATTTTAGCCTTCTTAATCTATTTTCATCAAAAAACTTTCCGGCTATTTTTACCTTAAATTCACAATTTCGAAAAGATGATATAACATCCTCATAATCTTTCCAATCAGAAGTAGTTCCTAATATTATACCATCATATTCATATTGAACTTTATTAAATTTAATATTAACAGGTAAATAATCTGGTATAATAACATTGTCTAATCCATAAAAATTAGCTACTTCCTTTGAAGAGGTTATTATACCACTTATTTTTTTAGCTACTTTTCTATAAACTGCTTGTGAATATTTTGATCTTAGACCTTTTTGATATTGAATCATAAACACTTTTTTACGACGAATATTTTTTATTAATAAAGCCAAATAAACTGGCATTTCACTATAGCATTGAAATATAATTACGTCTGCATCAGAAGATAACACCTTCAAAGCATTGATAACTTCTTTAAATTTCATAAAAGACTTCTTTATTATTCCGCCCTTTACTTCTTCTCTTTTTATTACAAATGGTAGTTTTTTGTATCTACTACCTTCAATAAAATTTTTATATGTAATGCCTCCATATATCTTAACATCAAAATCTTGTTGAAAAATCTCTAAATATTGATTGGCTAACTTCAAAAAATGTCCATAAATAACACCATTATATGTTAATGTTGTAATATCGGCAACAGCTAGTTTTTTCATGAACTTAATCTCCTAAAACTAATTATTTCTTTAAACATCTTAGTATTATACTTTTTAACCAACACTCATAATTAACAATCGCCGGCAACTTCGAAAATATTGCTAGCTTTTTTATACTTCTATTTATAATCCTAATAAATTTCATATTGTTTAAATAATTGTCTGTCGGTTTATAATACTCTGCTGTCTTATCTTTTAAAATATCATTAAATAACTTATACCATTCTTTTATAATATTATCTGGTGAAAAGTACTCATTTACATACTTCTTCGCATTATTACCAAGTTTATTGTTCAAATCCTTATTCAATAACAGTTTAATCACACGTCTTTTTAAGCCACAATTAAAATAATACAATAATCCTGTTCTATGATTTTTAATTGTATCCGGTAATCCATTTTTACACTTTGAGACAATAGGAATACCACAAGCGCTCATTTCTACAGCACTTAACCCAAAAGTTTCAGTCCTTGCAGATGGATTAATTACTCCTACTGCAGTATTTTGAAAAACTTCAACTTTTTCCTGTCCTAATACTCCTAAAAACTTGACTGAAGGAAGTATATTTCCTTGTTTGTCAACCAAATATTTTATAAACTGCTTTTCATAATCTTCATCAGCTATATTATATGTTCCCAACTTTGCGTTTCGATTATATAACTTACCACTACCTATAATATATAACTTAGCTTCCGGAACTCTCTTTACAATACTTTTCCACTGTTTTGCCAATATATGAAACCCTTTTTGCTTAATCATACTTCCAGTATAAGTTACTATTTTTTCGTAATTAGGATTTCTTCTGTATGAATCTTCTTTGCTATTGAACATATTATATATATATTGTGACTTTTTTATAATCTGATGATCAATATATCTATCATATTGCTGTTTCCCTACAAAAACTACTCTCTTTACATAATTACTTTTACATATTGCATTTAATTGATTCAGAAATAAATAATTATGAGCCCAAACAATTGATTTAATTTTATACTTATCAATTAAGCTATATACACTTATATCTGTAACACTTGTAAAAATTAATATATCAATTCCATCTTGTTTTGCATTCTTAACAACCATCTCAAGATTATCTACAATTATACTTCTAATATTATTAGAAAATATATTATTATTATAATGATAATAAGTCACTTCAACATCTGGATAGTTTTTATTCAAATATCGTGAAAGCATGAGAAAGCAAAATTGAGTACCCCCAACTCCAGGATTTCCTCTTTCAGGATATCTTAAATCTATGTTGATAAAACCTTTGTCATCAAAGAGCAAACCAATTTTCATATTTACCTCCAAATCATGTGGCAATAAGTGATAATATAATAAATTTCTATTAATCATTTTTCAACTACATTTATGTAAGCATAATAGTGTTAATAACGTATAATAACCATATTACTCACATATCAATATCAGTCATTTTTGGACCTTTTTTTTAATTGCAAGTCCAAGTAATTCGAAATCTCAATAATATCTTCTTTAGGCAAATCCCACCATTTACTTTCTAACAGTAGCTTTATAATATCTTCATCAAATCTATATTTAACAACTTTTGCTGGAACACCAGCAACAATTGAATACGGTTCTACGTTTTTAGTTACTACAGCACCAGCTCCAATAATAGATCCATCACCAATTATTACACCATCCAATATTATTGAATTCATACCTATCCAAACATCATTTCCTATTATGGTTTCTTCGAATTCGTTAAAATCTTTTTTAATAACAAAAGCATCTCTAAATACATTTTTATTCGTATAAAATAACGGTGATGTTGATAATAAGTTTGTTGGATGCTTTCCAAATCCGATTTTAACACCAGGAGCAATGGAGCAAAATTTCCCAATTGTACAATTATTGATTTCAGATCCCTTTGAAATATATGAATACTCTTTAACAATAACATTACTTAATTTACACCCTCTGGCGACAAAGGCATTCTTATCTATTTGAGAGTTACAATCAATTAGAGAAAAAAGAGACGTATTCTTTCTAATTTTAAATAAATTTCTCAAATTATATTTAAAAATCCCTAAAATATATCTTTTCATTTTTCCTACCCTATTATTATTCCTGTATACATATATATTATAGTTTTTGCTCTTTCTAAAAAGCTCTTATCAATAAAATATCTTTTAAATTCCCTAATAATTTTGGTTTTTGGTACATTACAACTTTCAAATTCAAATTCATGTTCAACTTCTTTTTTTCTTACCTTTTGATTGAACCTATCAAATCTCACATTATGAACACCTGAACCATCGAATCCTTCATTCAATATACTAGAGTTTGTTTTCCAGACACAAACTCCATTATTTTTATAAATATGAAAATACCATCTTATTAGCCAAGAATTAACCTTACCAGTTAATTGCCTCTGAAGGAAATCACTAAAAGCACTACCTGCTAAATTAAATTTTTCAACTTCAGTTTTATTATTTAGTAAATTCTTGTATGCATCAATATCATTAAAATTGCATGCAATCCAATATTTTTTCCATGTGCCCCATCCCCATGAACATGGATATGGAGTAACATAAGTTGATTTATTGATTTTTTGCTTTAGAGGTAAACCAAATCCAGAAATATGCATTACTCGTTCATCTGTTTCATAAAAATCAAAAGCTTCATTCATGTATTTAATGAATGAATCATTCGGTATGCAATCATCTTCTAAAATAATTGCCCTATCGTATCCCATATTAAAAACCTTTGTAACTCCATATATTACTGAATTTGCAAGTCCTCTATTGTTTTCACAATACTCTTTATTAACTACACACCAGTCAATGCTATCTATTATTTTTCTTGTTTCGAGTACATCTTTTTCATGTTCTTCATTCTTTATACCATCACCAAAAACAAATAATTCTTTAATATTATTCTCCCTTAATCCTTCTACTACTTTTCTAGTGTGGTTTGGTCTATTATAAACAAATAATATAACTGCTGTTTGCAACTTTATTCCCTCCTAGACCTAATTATTCTTAGCTATAATAGTAACTAAATATTAGTTATTTCTTTAGCATATTTTTCTATTGCAACATCCTTACTTGCATACTTACTTATATATTCTCTACCTCTAATCCCCATTCGCTTGTATTCACATATATTATCAATAACTTTATTAAGTTCTTCATATATAATGTCGTATTCACCTGGTTCAATACATACACCACAATTACAAGCTTCAATTAATAATCTTGCTTCAGATCCTTTCTCCAAAATGCCAAAAACAGGTTTCCCTGTGGCCATAACTCCATAAATTTTGCTTGGCACAGATATCCCCTTTATTCCTTTAGAATTAACAACCAAATGAACATCACCAGCGTTCAATGAATATATTAAGTCTTTTTTATCTTGGTAAGGAATAAACTTAACGTTATCTATATTATTGCTATTAACATAGTTTACCAGGTGTTTCTTTATGGTTCCATCTCCAACAAAAGCAAATACAACATCAGTTCTATCTTTAAATCTGCCAACCACTTTTATTAAGTTTTCTAAATCATAATATAATCCAATATTTCCAGAGTACATAATCGTTATCTTATCGCTTAACCCATACTTTTCTCTAAACTTAGCAATATTTTCATTATTTTCAGGTAATGGATAAATGCTTTTTTCATCTATCCAATTATTAATACAAACATTATAAGGCACTCTCTTATTATTGAACCTTTTTCTTAAAGTCTCCTGCATATCCCTTCCAACAACTATTACTTTATCGGCACATTTACAAGAAAACTTATCTATCATCATGGCTAATGCTAGAATAATTTTATTTTTGCTATAACCCACTACTTTTGTTTGCTCAGGATTAAAATCTTGAATATTATATACAAATTTACTCCTTTTAATTATCTTGCCTATAACTCCAAGCACTCCTCCCAATATCGGAGGTTGCGAAATACTAAATACAATATCCTGCCGCCCAACTCTAAATGTTACTAATATCGCATTGAAAAAATAAGTGAATATATTTTTTATCCTACTAAATTTTTTACCTTTATCAAAATCAGGCACCCTTATTCTAATAACATTTATACTCTGATACTTTTCTTTATATATTCTCTTCTTTTTATATTGCTCAGGAACCTTTCCACTATAGCTTGGTACGACACATATAACCGTAATATCAAAATCCTTTTGCAATCCCTCACTCAATTCAGTTAAAATCTGACCAGTTGATGCTACATCGGGATAAAAATAATGTGCATATACTAAGAGCTTTTTTTTCATTTAGACATTTCTCCTATTTATAATTTTCTATAAACCAATGATAAGCTCTTTCTATACCCTGTCTTAAATCTATTTGATGTTTCCATCCTAATTGATGCAATTTACTTACATCTGTTAGCTTTCTCGGAGTACCATCTGGCTTATCAGCATTAAAGACTAGTCTTCCATTATATCCAACAATTTCTTTTATTAATTCAGCTAACTCTCCAATAGAAATTTCTTCACCTGTTCCAATATTAATATGTTCTTCACCATCATAATTCTCCATTAAAAAAACACATGCATCTGCCATATCATCTACATATAAAAATTCTCTTAATGGCTTTCCAGTTCCCCAAACTTCAACTTGAGGAGCATAATTAATTTTAGCCTCATGAAACTTTCTAATCAAAGCAGGCATAACATGAGAATTATTTAAATCAAAATTATCATTTGGTCCATATAAATTAGTTGGCATACAACTAATAAAATTATCACCATACTGTCTTTTGAAAAACTTACACATTTCTAAGCCAGCTATTTTAGCTATTGCATATGCCTCATTAGTCTCCTCGAGGTATCCCGATAAAAGATATTCTTCTTTTATTGGTTGAGGCGCCATTTTGGGGTATATGCAAGTGCTTCCCAAGAATAAAAGTTTTTTTACTCCGAAATCATGTGCCGACTTTATCACGTTGTTTTGAATCATCAAATTAATATATATAAAGTCAGCAGGATATGTATTGTTAGCCTGTATACCACCAACCTTAGCTGCAGCTAAAAATACATATTCAGGCTTTTCTTCTTTAAAAAATTTTCTGACTGCTTCTTGATTTGTCAAATCCAACTCCTCATGAGTTCTTCCAATAATATTGGTATATCCTTTATTTTTCAAATTTCTTACTACTGCAGAACCTACTAAACCTCTGTGTCCCGCAACATATATCTTAGCATCTTTATTCATAAACTCACTTCCTTAACTCATTGCTAATATTCAAAACTAGTAGTTAAAAAATTCAATGCTAATCTAAATGGAAGTACTACACCAAAACTTATTTAGTTGTAGCAGCTTCCTTTTGCGCTAAGTACTCTACTGTTCCCATTCCAGCAATTTCTTTCATATCTGAATCAACCATCATTTTTACCAAGCTTGGAAAATCTACTTTTCTCTTCCATCCTAATTCTCGTTCAGCTTTAGAACAATCTCCCCATAAAAGTTCTACTTCAGCTGGTCTAAAATATCTTGGATTTACATCAACTAACATTTTTCCAGTTAGCTTATCATATCCTTTTTCATCTACTCCAGTACCTTTCCATTCTATTTCTATACCAACTTCTTTAAAAGCCAATTCAACAAACTCTCTAACGGTATGTGTTTCATTAGTTGCTATTACAAAGTCTTGCGGTTTATCTTGCTGCAAAATTAACCACATAGCTTCAACATAATCTCCAGCAAATCCCCAATCTCGTTTAGCATCTAAATTACCTAAAGATAACTTTTCTTGTTTACCAGCCATTATACTAGCCACAGCACGTGTTATCTTTCTAGTAACGAAAGTTTCTCCCCTTCTTGGAGACTCATGATTAAACAAAATACCATTACATGCGAATAAGCCATAAGATTCTCTATAGTTAACTGTTATCCAATAGGAATACAGCTTTGCTGCTCCATAAGGGCTTTTAGGGTAAAATGGTGTTTTTTCATTTTGAGGTGCAGTATCAGGAAGTCCTCCAAATAATTCAGAAGTAGAAGCTTGATAAAACTTACACTTTACTCCAGTTTCTCTAATAGCATCTAGTAATCTTAAAGTCCCAACACCATCAACCTCAGCAGTATATTCTGGCACCTCAAAAGAAACCTGAACATGAGATTGAGCTGCTAAATTATAAATTTCATCAGGTCTGATTTTCTCTATTAATCTGTTTAAATTACTAGAGTCTGTTAGGTCTCCGTAGTGTAAAAAGAGTTTCTTATTTCCGATTTCACTATCTTCGAATAAATGATCTATTCTTTTTGTATTAATTGTACTATGTCTTCTAATTATTCCATGAACCTCATAACCTTTTTTTAGTAAAAACTCAGTCAAATATGAACCATCTTGCCCTGTTATTCCTGTAATTAATGCTTTTTTCAATTTATATCTCCCCTTCAAAATGTTAATTTACATTTAATCTGTTATGAATATTCTTAACGTTCGGTTGTTGCAGCCTCCATAAATATTATCCTTTCCTTATCATTAACTATTTCTTTTCTACCAATTGAATAATATTCTATATCTGCTTCCTCAGCTTCTTTTAAATCATAACAATTACGACCATCAAAAATTATAGCCGTCTTCATTAATTCTTTATATCTTTTCAAAGGAATATTTTTAACTTCATTCCATTCGGTAAATATGAATGCGGCATCTGCAGCATCTAAAGCTAATTCTGGTGTATCTGCATATTTTACTCTTTCATTAAACATTTTTTTAAAACCTTCAACTCCAACTGGATCATATACATAAACCTCTGCACCTTCCGCTAATAACATTCGTACATTAGGTATTGATGGAGCTTCCCTTAAATCATCAGTTCCTGGCTTGAAGGTAAGTCCCAAAACTGCAACCTTTAGCCCTTTAAATCTTCTAAATCTTTTCTTTGCTTTCTTCATTAATCTAAATTTTTGATTTTCATTAACTTCTATAGTTGCCTTAACTGTTTTAATTTCATATCCACAATCTGCAGCCAACCAATGTAATGCTTTAGTATCCTTAGGAAAACATGAACCGCCATAACCTATTCCTGCTTTCAAAAACTTATCACCAATTCTTGGATCAAAAGACATACCTCTAGCAACGTCTTCTACATCAGCACCAACTAATTCACACAAATTTGCTACTTCATTAATAAATGATATCTTTAATGCCAGAAAGTCATTTGAAGCATATTTAATCATTTCAGCACTTCTTCTATTCGTAACTACAATAGGCTGATTAAATGGTTCGTAAATCTCCCTCATTATTTTCTCGGCTTCTTTTGATTCAACTCCAATAACTATTCTATGAGCTTTAAGCGTATCATTTACTGCAGTACCTTGTGATAAGAATTCAGGATTTGAAACAAGTTCAATTTTCACTCTATCTTTTAAAATAGTTCGAATATACTTTTCTATTTCATCATTAGTACCAATTGGAACTGTAGATTTCATTACTATTATGCAATCTTTTTGTATACTTTCTGCTATTTGATCAGCTACAGTGTATATATAGTCTAAGTTAGCAGAGCCATCTTCCTTCTCTGGTGTTCCCACACCAATAAATATAACATCTGCGTTTTTATATGCGGCATTATAATCAATAGTAAAATCCAATCTTCCTACCTTATAGTTTTCAATGAGCAACTCATCTAGTCCTGGTTCATATATAGGCGATATTCCTTGCTTCATTTTTTCTACTTTTTTTTCATCCACATCAACACAAGTAACAGTATGCCCGACATATGCTAAACAAGCACCTGTAACCAAACCAACATATCCTGTACCAGCTACAACAATTTTCATATTATATCCTCCTAAATATTTACTTTTCAAAATTGTTAATCATTAAAGCTTTTTATCTCTTTCAGAATTTAGCACCTTATACCACGAAGCTCAACCCTAATCTTCAAGATAACTAAACTCTAAACATTTATAATCAAATTTAACATAATCTGAAATCAATAAACATCTATGCGAAAAGCCTTATAGCATATAATATCATAACTATTTCCACTGCATTATTTTAATAAAATATAAGCCGGATACTACGTGATGGAAAATAGGTTTCTCCGGCTTTTCCTCTATACTAATTACATTTCCTTTACTATCAAATT
>ERZ773359.4095-NODE-4095-length-15760-cov-672.736581_pt1 | contig 15760 bp, 13 predicted proteins | sample MGYA00374955_ERZ773359 | MGnify/ENA primary metagenome ERZ773359 (study PRJEB29098, sample SAMN04486028) | biogas fermenter metagenome | study: EMG produced TPA metagenomics assembly of the Biogas fermentation microbial communities from Germany - Plant 4 DNA1... | reverse complement strand
TTCTTAAGGATTTTATCAAGTATGGTGTAACATATGTTTGACAAACCAACATTTATAAAATTTTTTAGTAATTTTATTTCTAAAAAAGGGCTGTTATAAGGTACTTTAAGGCTAAATATTTATCCTAAAATAATATGCTAATAATAGAATATTTATTATATTTATTGGCGATGATTGTAATAAGGAAAGCTAAAATTTATTGGTGCTTATATCAAAGCAAAACATTTCATATCTATAGAGAGGGTTGCTTATGAGTTACATTTTATCTACAGCCTTTATACTATATATAATACTTACCCTGACACTTATTGTACTTGAGCGAAAGCAGCCGGAAAAGACTATTGCTTGGCTTTTAATTTTTGTTCTTCTTCCTCCAGTAGGTATATTACTTTATCTTTTTTTAGGCCGCAATTGGAAAATTCATAAGCTGCCAGAAGAATTTTCTCCAACTATTCAAGAGCTTATACATAGCGCAATGGAATATTTACCTAATATGGAGTATTTGCCTCTTATTAAATTAGTGGCAAACAATAGCAACTCCCCTTTATATGTTCATAACGAAATAAAGATTCTAAACAACGGTGAAGAGAAATTTGCTTTATTAAAGAAGGAATTAGAAAAAGCCAAACATCATATTAATATGGAATACTATATAATGAAAAGCGACACTATTGGAAATGAAATAAAGGACATTCTTATAAAAAAAGCCTTGGAAGGTGTGAAGGTTAGAATTATTATGGATAGGGTAGGATCCATATCTGTTACAAAAGCTTATATAAGGGAACTTCGCGAAGCAGGAATAGATGTAATTCAATATTCTTACTTTCTAGCCCCTCTACTTAGAATATTTAATACACAAATCAACTTTAGAAATCATAGAAAAATTGTAATTATAGATGGAGAGGTTGGTTTTGTCGGCGGAATCAATATCGGAGATGAATATTTAGGTAAAGGTAAGCTTGGTTTTTGGAGAGACACCCATCTTATGGTTAGAGGGGATTTTGTTTTAGGCCTTCAAGCGGTGTTTATTGATGATTTTATAACTATAAAAAATGCTCATAAGGAACTTTCCTTTCAAGGAGAAGATTTTAGAGACTACTTTAAAACGCCTTCCGTTGATGGCGGAAAGGTAATGCAATTAGTTAGAAGCGGTCCTGATTCAAAGTATCATTCAATTGAACAGGCCATACTGAAAATGATTAGTTTATCTAAAAAAAATATTTATATAACCTCCCCATATTTTGTTCCCTCTGAAAGTCTTTTAACTGCTCTTAAAATAGCATCTTTAAGCGGAATTGATGTAAAAATATTATTTCCTGGTACCTATGACCATCTTATGGTTTATTATGCTTCCAGAACATACTTAGCAGAATTGTCCAACTGCGGCGTTGAAGTGTATTTATATAATCCCACTGCTTTTATTCATTCTAAAATTATCACCGTAGATGGAAGGATATGTACTGTAGGCACTGCTAATATGGACAGAAGAAGCTTCGAGCTTAATTATGAAATCAACGCAATTATTTATGACAGCCAAGTAACTGAAGAGCTTGAAAAGCACTTCCTAAACGATTTAAAAATAAGCAGAAGGATTCCTCCTGAAGAGTGGACTAAAAGCTCCTACCCTGTAAAATTATTTGAATCCTTCTGCAGAATCTTTTCTTCATTGTTATAAATATAAATATTATACACATAGGATGCATAATAACCTATTAGAAACCTGCATCCTATTCTTTTTTCTCATAAAACTAATCTACCAATGATGATACTAATATAAATCTAAGTTTTATAGATTATCGTTAACTCATCTTTTCCCATAAGCCTTTCAGTTAAATATCCCATCATAATCACGCCGGGAAGATTTATAAGCAGCCTAAGGAAGGTAAAATTATAGCCTAAGTATGATATCTCAAAAAGCACTGTGGATACCTTAATGACACACCAAGCGTTCATAAAGATAATTACATTAGAAAATTTAACTCCCTTTTTAATAAGTACAGCAGTAAAGGGAAAGGCAGCATACATAGGACCTGCTCCTATTATTCCTACAAGCATGGCTAGTATTATACCCTTTACTCCAGAATCCTGGCCCATATATTTTATCATTCTTTCCCTAGGTATCCATACATCCATCAAGCCTAATAGAATCATAATTGGAGGAAGCACTTCTACCATTTGAAAAAAGCTATTTTTTGCTAACTTGAGAGCCTTTAGCCCTGTATCCTTATTAAGTAATATTAAAGCCATTATAATAAGCAATACACCTAGAAAAAAGCTATATCTTTTAATTATTTTTTTCATTTTTTATACCATCACCTTCTCAAATATATATGCCACTATAAAAGAAAAGAGAAAGGCTAGCAGGTTTCTTATAAATGCTCCCTTTTTACCTATATATTTAGCTTCTAAGGGAAAGGTAGCAATTCCAACTAAAGTTAAGGTTGATACCAAAGCTGCTATTTGAGTGTAACCTGCTCCATTTTTCAAAAGAGTATCTGCTGTGGAAAAGGCAACGAAGGTTGGCATTAAGGTTATAGCTCCAAGAAGCGCTGAAATAAAAACACCAATAAAACCTGATTCCTTTCCGCTAACCTTAGATATCATCTCCGGTGTAACCACTGATAGAAGGATTCCAACTATGCATACTACAGCTAGAAATTGAGGCATTATCCCCTCAAAGGAAACCCATGCCTTTTTTAATGCAAGCTTTGTCTTTTTTCTATCCTTTAGAAAGGATACTACTAATAATATAGCTGCAACACTATATAGAATTATTCCTGTCATAGCTTTAGCCCTAAAAATTGCTTATAATATATTTGTATTCTTAAGTTTAGTAGAGGTTACAAGTATAGCTTATACTTGTTCAGCTCTATGTTGTAAGGAGTGATATAGCTATGGAATATATTGGACATAGTGGACCATTGAATTTCATAGGCACTGGCAGCGCCTTTAATTACAATTTAGGAAATAACTCTGCCTTTATAAAAAGAGGCTCTACAATGCTGCTAATAGATTGTGGGGGTTCAGTATTTCATACTTTAGGCAAGCTTAAGCTATTTCATGATATAAACCGCTTATATGTAGCCATAACTCACTTACATCCTGATCATGTAGGTTCTCTTGGTGATCTTATTTTTTACACCTACTACGCTTACCAGTTTAAGACCACTTTAATTTACCCTGATCCCCCTTCCCTAATCAATCTACTAGCTTCTATGGGGGTAACGGAGGAGTTTTATGATTTTCTAACTATAAGCAATACTAAGGAAGTCAAAATCAGTGATATAAATATAAAATACCTTATTCAAGATCATTCAAGCACACTAAAGAGCTTTGCCTATATACTTGAGCTAGCTGGCACAAAAATTTACTACAGCGGTGATGCTAAGAGCATTCCAGATATTATATTGCAGCAATTGTCCACTAACGAAATAGATTATTTTTATCAAGATACCTGCAGCTATGAAGGGGATCAAATTCCACACTTATCACTAAATAAGTTGGCTGATTATATTCCTGCTAACCTAAGACACAAGGTTTACTGCATGCATATAGATGAGAGTTTTGATATTACAAAAGCCCAATCTTTAGGCTTTAAGATTGCAGTTAATTATCACAAAGTAGACTTGTAAGGACTAGCAATACTATTATTCAAAATGGGGCTGTGGCACAATTAACTTAATTCATTATTTGTGCCACAGCCCCTTATAGTTAGTGTGTTAAATAATTTACAAACATAATTTAACAAATCATAGCAAGAATTAGCTTTATGTACTATAATATTTACATATGACGCTAAATATTATAGCTTAATTTTTTACTGTTTATATGTGGGGGAATACAAATGAATTCATTTACTAGTACTAAAGATAAATTTATATCCAGAGAACTTCTAATAGAATTAAATAAGGCTGGAATTATAACAAATGTTAGCTCAAATTGCTTCCATATACTTGGTTATACAGATAAAGAAATGCTAAACACCAATATTTCCAACTATATTAAATATAGTTTTGATGATATAGCTTCAACGAGAAATTTTAATACAGAGATTATAACAAAGGATGGATTGAAACTTTATTTTGATGTTCATGCCACCCCAATAGTAAACGATAACAATGTTGAAAGTTTGTATCTTTCTATAATTAATATTACTAAATACAAGGAGCTTGAAGCTCGTGAAAAAATGTTCTATAAAATGTGTGAGAATTCAAAGGACCTCATTTGCAGATATGAACTGGTGCCTGAACCAAGATTTACATACTTAAATAACTCCATTGAAAGTCTTCTAGGGTATACCGTTGAAGAATGCTGCAAGAATCCTATGTTACCCTTTGAAATTACTCATCCTGATGACATCCATAAACAACTAGCAAAAATAAATAGCAAAACAGACTTTTCACAGCTGTTTGAAATAAGATTTAAGCATAAAGATGGCCACTATATATGGTTGCAGGATTATATTATCCCCACCTTTGACGATAATGGACAACTTATTGCTGTTGAATCAATCACTAGAGATGTAACCCATATAAAAGAATTCGAATATAGGCTTGAAAGATTGGGCTACACTGATAATCTAACAGATTTATATAATCAAAATTATTTTTTAAAGGAAATAAACCTTTTAAACTCTACAGTGAATGTTCCCGTTGGTATCATCGTGTGTGATTTAGATAGATTAAAATATGTTAATGATTCTTGGGGACACTTAATCGGTGATGCCCTTATAAAAAATACAGCAAAGGTTTTGAAATCGGTATTTGATAATGAACAAGTAGTGGCAAGAGTGGGCGGAGATGAGTTTGTTATTATAATAAAAGATAAGTCATATGCTGAAGTAGAAGATCTTTATAACAAGCTTCAAAATTCTATTACTTTATTCAATGAAAGAGATATTAATATCCCTATTGATATATCCATTGGCTTTGCTTACTCAGAAACCTCAGTTTCAAAAATGCAAATAGTATTAGACGATGCGGACAACCATATGTATAAAAATAAAAGATACAAAAGGCAAGAAGCTTAATTTAAGGCTGCTGTTACATAACTGGCAAAATTGCTGGTTGTGTAGCAGCCTTTTGTTGCTTGTTAGGCAATGCAGTTTGCTTTATTATCTGATGGTTAGCCTGTAAAGGTAAGGATATATACTTTTTTGCATATATTGCTTTGTTTCAAAATGGTGTTGATGAATAAGAAGAGTGTATTAGGACAAGCAGTAATGAGCATTTTTAAAGTAAGAAACTTTTACACAACTAGCAAATCAGTTATTGTGCAAATGCTCTTTTTTTAAAGATAGAAACTATGTAAATAACCGTTAAAGCAGTAAGGCCTCCAGCAGTATCTATAAGCACGTCTACTGGCTTCCCTGTTCTTCCTGGTACAAATAACTGATGGAACTCATCTGTGCAAGCATATAAAAACACCCCTATTAGAGAATAAATTAGGGACTTTGAAAAGCTCTTATAATCTTTAAAAACATTGTAAAAAAGTATATACAAAATAAAATATTCAGTAAAGTGAGCGGCCTTTCTAATGATAAAATCAATTAACTCGCCAAAGGCACTATGTAAGTCTATACCAAGTAAATTAAATAGGTACACAATAAACTCATTATTTTGATTTGATATTTCTGCTGGCTGGTGGGAAAATAAAAAAATTATAATCATCCAGGCAATTAGCAGAACGATTCTTATTCTTTGCTTTTTCATCTTCTATCCCTCAAGTCTATTAATTCTTACCTCATATATTTAATCATATATGAAGATTATGGACAATGGTAAAATTTTCAACAGTTTTTTCACTTATGCCCTCCCTTGAAATACAAATAATATTTTTGAATATAAAATATATCCTTAAAGAATGGAGAGTATACTGTGATGACTTATAAAGAAATAGTAGAAAGGATAAAAGCTATAGCAGAAAATTATAAGGATGAGCCTATTGGCGGATGGATTACTGGTGAGGGACCTATACCTTGTAAGATAATGTTGCTTGGTGAGGCACCAGGCAAGACAGAGGTAGAGGAGCAAAGAGCCTTTGCTGGTACCGCCGGTAAAGTTTTGGATAAATATCTTGCTATTATTGGGTTAAACCGAGAAAATTTACGAATAACTAATACCTGTTATTTTAGACCTATTAAAATTAGTATAGGGAAGAATGGTAAAGAGACCATTAGCAATAGACCCCCTAAGCCTTCTGAGATAGAATTGTTTAGAGAGGTGCTAGATGCAGAAATAAACTTAGTTAATCCTTCCCTTATAGTTATCTTGGGCAACATTCCCTTACGGAGATTAACAAAATTCAATAACATCGGTGCATGTCATGGCAAGCTTTACTATAATGAGTCTCTAGGCAGATATATATTTCCTATGTATCACCCCTCCGCCTTAAACTACAATAGGAGCGAAGAGTTCTTAAAAACCTATAAGGAAGATTGGCAAAAGCTTAAGAAAGCTTTAGAAAAAATAGGAGCTTGGCCGTAAAAGCCAAGCTTCTGTTAGTTACTATAGAATTATAGAAGGCTTTGTATTCCAAATTCCCTTGCTGTAACGCATGATTGTATGGTCACTGGAGAATTCACCGGAATTTGCGATATTACAAATGCACATTTCATTCCATTTTGACTTGTTCTTATACAATTCGTTAATTGTATTTTGTGCATTTACATAGGAATCAAAGTCCTTAAGTACAAAGAATTCGTCGTTTTGATATAGTAAGTGATCGTATATGAGCTTAAATTCATTGTAGGATACATCAAAGGTTCCATCTATAAGGCTATCTACAATTCTGTGAAGTCTCATGTCGCTCTTATAAAGCTCCATAGCAGAATATCCACCATTTTTGTAGTAGTTTAGAACCTCATAATCTTTCATACCAAAGATTACGATGTTATCATCTCCTACTTCATCTCTTATTTCGATATTTGCACCATCTAATGTAGCTATGGTTACGGCACCATTCATCATAAACTTCATGTTACCTGTACCAGAAGCTTCCTTAGTGGTAGTAGAAATTTGTTCACTTACATCCGCAGCAGGAATTATTTTTTCTGCTAAGGATACTCTGTAGTTTTCTACGAATACAACCTTTATCTTACCCTTTATAGAAGTGTCTTTATTAATCTTGTCTGCCACTGTATTTATAAGCTTAATTACCTGCTTAGCTAAATAGTAGCTTGGAGATGCCTTTGCACCAAAGATAAATGTTCTTGGAACAATATCTAGGTCAGGGTTCTCCTTAAGTCTATAATATAAATCTAAAATGTGGAATACATTAAGCAGCTGTCTCTTGTATGCATGAAGTCTCTTAACTTGAACATCAAATATAGAATTTGGATCTATATCTATATTGTAATGCTCCTTAACATAGTTAGAGAAATCAATCTTATTTTCTGTCTTAACCTGCTCTATCTTCTTCTGGAAAGCAGCATCCTTAGAGAAGCCCATTAATCTTCTTAGATCTGTGGGAACATAAATCCACTTATTGCCTATAGCACTGCTTACCACAGATGCAAGCCTTGGATTAGCCTGAATTAACCATCTTCTATGAGTAATACCATTGGTCTTGTTATTAAACTTATTTGGGTAATAATGATAGAAGTTTGCTAATTCTTGCTTCTTAAGTATCTCTGTGTGAAGCTTAGCTACACCGTTAACGGAATGGCTTCCAACTATAGCTAAATGGGCCATTCTAATATTACCATTGCCGATAATAGCCATATCCCAAATCTTTTGGTCATCTCCTGGATATCTTGCAGCTAATTCCTCAATAAATCTTCTATTGATTTCTTCGATAATCATGTAGATTCTTGGTAATATGTTTCTAAACATATCTATTGGCCATTTTTCTAGAGCTTCTGACATTATAGTATGGTTTGTATAGGCCATAGTGTTAGTAGTAATTCTCCATGCTTCTTCCCATGACAATTTTTCTTCGTCAACAAGTATTCTCATGAGTTCAGCTACACCTACAGCAGGATGAGTATCGTTAATATGTATTGCTACATATTCATCGAATCTCTGAATAGGCATACCAGATTTTTTGAATCTTCTAATTATGCTTTGAATACCTGCACTTACAAAGAAGTATTGCTGCTTAAGTCTTAGAATTCTTCCTTCTTCTCTAGAATCGTCAGGATAAAGCACCTGTGAAATTGCTTCTACCCAAGACTTATATTCTACAGCCTTGTTATATTCTCCCTTACTGAAGGAATTAAAGTCAAACTCTCTACCTACAGGCTCAGCACTCCACAATCTTAATGTGTTTACAGTGTTATTGTGGTATCCTATTATAGGTATATCATAAGGAACAGCAATTATAGGTTCATAATTCTTATGAATAAAAGTAAGTCTGCCATTTTCAACACAAGTTTCAATATAACCGCCAAATCTTACTTCTACCGCCTTATCTTCCTTACGAGTTTCCCATACATTTCCGTCTCTTAGCCAATTATCTGGTATTTCAACCTGGTAACCATCAACAATTTTTTGCTCAAATAAACCATAATTGTATCTAATTCCGCAACCATGTCCTGGTATACCAAGAGAAGCCATGGAATCTAGAAAACAAGCAGCTAGTCTTCCAAGACCTCCATTACCTAAACCAGCATCTACTTCTACTTCCTCTAATTCCTTTAAGTCTATACCAAGTTCCTTTAAGGCCTTTTCACATTCATCCTTGATACCAAGATTAATAAGATTGCTCATCAAAAGCCTTCCTATTAAAAACTCCATAGAAAAGTAATATACTTGCTTTTCCTTCTTTTCTGTATACTGCTTCTTTGTTTTCATCCAATTGTTAGCAGCATATTCCTTAACTAATAGTCCTAAAGCTTGATATCTGTGTAATGGTGATGATTCTGCTATATCCTCTGCGAAAAGAGATGTAAGTTTCTTCTTGAAGTCCTTTTTTATTGTTTCCTTGTCAATATACACTTTACTCCCCCCAACAGCGTATCAAGAGCTTTGTGTTTTTTCCCAAAACCCTTTTATATTTGAATTCTTTCTACAAAGGTGTAAGTAATTTATCCGTCCTCAGTATTTTACATTATACTTGAATAAAGTTCAACATATTTATTCGCAGACCTATACCAGCTATTATCCTCCCACATAGCTCTTCTAACTAATTCGTACCATACATCTTTTCTTTCATAATAAAAATGTACCGCTCTCTGTATAGTGAACAACATATCATGGGCATTATAATTAGTAAAGGAGAATCCGTTACCTTCACCAGTATATTCATTATAGGAATGTACTGTATCCTTCAGACCACCAGTTTCTCTTACTATAGGCAGGCTTCCATATCTTAAAGCCAGTAGCTGTCCTATACCGCAAGGTTCAAACTTTGAAGGCATCAAGAACATATCACTAGCAGCATAAATTCTCTTAGCTAATCCATTATCAAAATAAATATTAGCAGACAACTTTTGAGGATACTTCCATCTAAAATGCTTCAACATATTTTCATACCTTACATCACCAGTACCTAGGACAACAAACTGCAATTCCATCTGAAGAATTTCATCCATTACATGGGCAACTAAATCCAAGCCCTTTTGATCCACTAATCTAGTTACCATTCCAATCATAGGAATGTCTCTATTTACAGGTAGATTCAAATTCCTCTGTAGTTCTTCCTTGTTCTTAAGCTTTCCTTCCAAATAGCCTCCATGGTAATTAAAGGGGATTTCTTTATCCGTTTCAGGGTTATATATTTCAGTATCTATTCCATTGATTATTCCCCATAAATCCCACGCTCTATATCTTAACAATCCATCCAATCCTTCTCCATAGTAAGGATCCTTTATTTCCTCAGCATAGGTCCTACTTACAGTAGTTACCTTATGGGCCATGGCAATAGCACCCTTCATAAAGGATATAGCATCATAATACTTCATCCTATCCTCAGTGAATAAATCCCAGCCAAGGCCCAGAATATCTCCTAAGACTTCCTTTGGGAATATGCCCTGATACTTAAGATTGTGGATAGTGAAAACTGTTTTTATTCCCGAATAAATTTTATCCCAGCCATAGTGCCAGTATAGCATTGGAATAGACGCTCCAGTATGCCAATCATTGCAATGAAGTATATCAGGTCTAAAATCCCCCATATGCTTAATGGCTTCTAATAGGGCTCTACAGAAATAACCAAATCTTTCTCCATCATCAAAATATCCATAAGCACCTTCTCTTTTAAAATAATACTCATTATCTATAAAATAAAAGGGGACCCCATCGTACTCCATATACTGTAAACCACCGTACTGATTTCGCCAGCCTACAGGTACATTAAAGGTTGCAATAGTTTGCATAGAGTTTTTAAAGTTTTCTGGAATAGAACCATACTTAGGGAGGATTACTCTAGCATCTATCCCTATTCTTCTTAAGGCCTTAGGTAAGGCGTAGGCCACATCTCCCAAACCACCTATTTTTATAAACGGGTGGGCCTCCGCAGCAGCAAATAAAACCTTCATATTATCACTCCTTTACAAATATAATACAGTATAAAACGAGTGGTTCTATACTGTATTGCAATAAAAAGCCAAGGTCCTATAATACACTTACTTTTTCAATTACAAGAGGAATTTCGTTATCCCCTCTAAGTTTCTTATGTTCACCTATTGTAACATTTTTATCTATAATAACATTGGTTAATTCTGCTTCTGCACCAATAACACAATTCTGCATTATTATGCAATTTTTTACCTTTGCACCCTTTTTAATCTTAACTCTTCTGGATATCACCGAGTTTTCTACTTCACCTTCAATAATACATCCATTAGCTACAAGGGAATTGCTTATTTTACATCCTTCTACATATTTGGTAGGGGCTTCATCCTTAACCTTTGTGTAAATCAATCCATTGTTAAAGAAAAGTTCCTTACTTACATTTGTGTCAAGGCAGTCTATATTAAAGTTATAATAAGCCTGTATGGAGTTGATACAGGTTAAATAGCCTTTAAATTCATAGGCACCAACCTTATAATCATCTAAGTTTCGGTAGATTGCATGCTTTACCTTTCTGCATATACCAGTTGTTATACATTTATAAATCAATTCCACCAGTATTTTCTTTTTCATAATAAACATTTCCATACAAATGTTATTTCTGTCATGTACTCCAACATTCTTTCCAACGCTAGTAACTCTATTATTTTCATCTATATTAAGCACATCGCAATCTAGGAAACTAATAGCGCAATTATTGGCGTTTTTATAAATTACGGTAATGTCATTTCCTGACTGTTCATGATACTTTACCACTTCTTCGTAATCAATGTTGCAAATCATGTAGGAAGGGGCTAATATTACATTATTTTCCTTGCTAAGCTGCAAGTAATCAATGTTGTTACGGAACATCTCTACATCTTCTAATGCAGGGTTTCCATAACCAAAGTTAAAAACAAATAAGCCTCCATTCTTTCTATCTAGGTCCCATGGCTTTCCTCCACCAATATGATCCATTAAAGAACGGGATTTACTTTTGGTAAATACGCCTATATTCTGTATTCCCGCATTTACCATATTAGATAGTACAAAATCAATTACCCTGTATCTACCTGCCACTGGAATAGATGCTACTGTTCTGTTTCTTGTAAGATTCCTAATATTATCTTCCTTTTCGTTTAAGTTTAAAATTCCCATATAATCTTTCAACACTTTTTTCACCCCCATAGCTAATCAATTACTGTATCCTTTTTAATATCTCGGCCTTCTCCAATCAAGGTTATCTTTGAAGAGTTACCTATAACACATCCCCCTCGTATAACTGCATTGGAACCGATAATTGCTCTTTCAATTGTTACATTATCCTCTATTATAGTGTTAGGAAAGATTACTGAATTGATAATCCTTGAATTTTTTCCGATATAAACTCCATGGAACAATACTGAACCTTCAACATCTCCGTACACAATACAACCTTCAACTACAATGGCATTGCTGACGTTACTATTAGGTCCTATGTATTGGGCTGGTCTAATGGGACTCACAGTGTAAATTTTCCAGCTGTTGTCATGTATATTTAATTCATTGTCCTCACTTAATAAATCCATATGTGCTTCCCACAAGCTTTCAACAGTACCAACATCCTTCCAATAACCCTTAAAAGGATATGCTACTAACTTCTTGCCCTTATTTAGCATATTAGGAATTATGTTCTTTCCAAAATCATTACTTGAATTTTCATCTGCCTCATCTTCAATAAGGAACTTTTTAAGAGTCTTCCAGTTAAATATATATATGCCCATGGAAGCTAAATTACTCTTAGGTTTTTTAGGCTTTTCTTCAAATTCATAAATAACATTATCTTCATCAGCGTTCATAATTCCAAATCTGCTAGCTTCTTTTAAGGGAACCTGTAGTACAGCTATTGTTGCATCAGCCTTCTTTTCCTTATGATACTCTAACATCTTGGAGTAATCCATCTTATAAATATGGTCTCCTGAAAGTATCAGTACATATTCTGGATCATGGTAATCAATATAGCTAATATTCTGATAAATTGCATTAGCTGTTCCCTTGTACCAATCTCCTCCGCCTTCATGGGTGAAAGGTGCAAGTAAACTTACGCCACCATTTCTTCTATCCAAATCCCATGGGCTACCTATACCTATATGGGAATTTAATACCTGCGGCTGATATTGGGTTAAAACTCCTACAGTATCAATTCCAGAATTTGCACAGTTGCTGAGAGTAAAATCTATAATTCGATATTTACCTCCGAAAGGTACTGCAGGTTTGGCTAGTTTCTTGGTCAATACTCCCAGTCTAGTGCCTTGTCCTCCCGCCAATATCATTGCCACTACCTCTTTTTTGGCCATTTCTGATCCCCCCACTTACATAATTAGTATGGATATAATTATTTTGATGATTTTATTAATTATATTATACATTATTCCTGAACACTTTCCTATTATTCATTTAATAGTATTTTCTTTTTATTAGGGTAATTGACTGTTTATATTATGCGCAGCAATATGTAATTATGTTTAGCTTTAAGACTTGTTTCCACTTTTCACAAAATAGTAGCTTATTTTTTACACTTTTTTCTGTACAAGAAAACTGCCTCTATTGCCACCACAACAGCAAATATACCTATAGCTATGCCATTGTAGGTAGATAAAAACTTATTTATCTTATCCAAATTATATCCGATACTTTTTCCAACCAAGAAAAAAATAAAATTATGTATTATTGAGGAGAGTCCAACCAAGATAAAAATAGGTAAAGGCTTATATCTAAATATACCTCCAAAAACAATAGTTATGGAGCTTATACCCGGAATAAACTTACACATGAAAAATACAAAAATGCTATATTTCCACATTAGTCTCTTGACCTTTTCCTGTATCTTTTCAGTAAAGTATTTCTTTACAAACTTGAAGTTTAATACCCCTTCCCCATATCTGTATCCTAACAGATATAGAGCATAGCTGGACAAAACGGTTCCAATGGCGTAGGACAAAAATATAGGTAAATCTCCTGCCCTAGCTCCAAGACTTACAAGACATCCTCCCACTAATAATACGGTATCTCCAGGATATGGCGGAACAAATATTTGAAGAATAGCGGATACAAACAAGGCTAGATAAATTATCCAAGGCTCTATTTGCGACAAATTTCTTAGCACTGATTCAATTATGTCATTCATGCTCCAATTAACCTCTCTTTCATCAAACCCTTTTATATATATTTCTTTCTATGATTATTTTTTAATATAAGCATACCATGTCTAGCTTCCTCTATAAAGATACTTTTGTCATAATTTGATATATCAATTTTCTATAATAACATTAAATCCAAAAAAATACAATAATTCATAATTTCTTTACTATATGTGCGAGGGGATATTACTTTTTTAACCATATTGCTTTGTTTCAAGTTGGATGTTGGCTTCGTATATCCTGATACCTACTTAAATATAAAAAGATCTGCTGTACAGTTATCTAATCCTGTGCAGCAGACCCTTTCTTCCTTAACCTTAAAATATAGCTTTATTCAAATTACTTAACAATATTATTAATCAACCAGTCAAGTATACCAATTGATTGAAGTGATATTATAAAAACCAAAATAGGTGTTATATATTTAATAATAAAAACGAACAAAGAGATAATTACTTTATTATTAAGGCTACCCTTATTGGACAATTCCTTCTCAATATCCTTCTTAGAATTAAAATATCCTACAAAAATAGCAATCAACAGTCCACCTATAGGCATTAATAGATTAGAGGATAAATAGTCAAATAAATTAAAGAAGCTTTTCCCAAATACTAATACATTGCCTAAAATACCCTTTTCGCTTGAGGACAAGGCTGCCAGTACTCCTACTAAAGCTACAATAGCTCCATTTATTAATACAGCCCTTTTCCTAGACATATTCTTTTCCTCTATAAAATAGGTTATAGGTACTTCCATCATCGATATCATAGCCGTTGTAGCTGCTATAGATGTTAATACAAAAAAGGCTATAAGCAGTACTCTTCCAAATGGTATCTGAGAAAATACTAATGGTATTGTTTCAAACAAAAGACCTGGACCAGCTTCTGCCTTCATACCAAAGGAGAATACCGCAGGAAATATAGCAATGCCTGCTAAGATAGACACCATTGTATCAGATATTGCCACTCTAAAGCTAGTCTTTATCATATTATTATCATCAGTAAAATAACTACCGTAAGTAGCCATAGTTCCCAGCCCAACAGACAACTTAAAGAAGGATAATCCTAAAGCAGCAAGTATAACCTGCGGGGTAATTAAACTAAAATTGGGTTTAAACAAGAACTTTAACCCCTCGGCAGATCCAGGAAGTGTTATAGCTCTAGCAGCACATATAATTATAAGTATAAATAATATTGGCATAAGCTTCTTAGTTAAGCCTTCTATTCCCTTCTGAACTCCAAATAATATTACTAGACAAACCACTGCTATAACTACAATCTGCCAAGCTATTGGTGAAAATATTCCTCTTTGAGTAGCTGCAAATATTTCAGAAGCAGATTCTTTAGTAATAGACTTAAACCTTCCCATTACGCTTTTAACTACATAGGAATATACCCATCCACCAACTGCACTATAAAAAAACATTACTAAATATGAGGAGGTTACACCTAGAACACCAATTGTTCCCCAGCCTTTTTTTCCTGATAAATCTTCTACTGCACCAACAATATTTTTCCTAGTCCTCCTACCTATATAGAACTCTGCTATCATAATTGGTACGCCTACAATAATAACACATAACAGGTAAACGATTAAAAAGGCGGCGCCACCATTGCTTCCTATCAAATACGGAAACTTCCATATATTGCCCAATCCCACAGCAGAGCCCAATGTAGCAAAAAATGCTCCCAAGCTTGAAGAAAACCCTTCTCTCTTATGTTCTTTCATACTTATCAACAACTCCCGATTATAATTTTTATGCGAAATATATGTAAAAATAGAGCCTATAAGGCTCTTATGGTAAGGAATATTATATTAAAACAAATAGCTCATCGGGGAATGGAACCCGGACACCATACTTTATATCAAAAGCATCAAAGATTTCCTTGATGCATTTATACAAGCTGACAACTCGTTTATGTTACCACGATTAATTGGTAGTGTCAACATATTTTTTCTTAGTATTTAATATATAAACTAAAGCTAGAAATTTGGCGACCTTTCGGGCTTTAAATTTTATAATTTCCTACACAAAAAGCAAAAAATCCGCAGAACTGCGGACCCTTTGCCTTATGGTTGCGGGAGCAGGAT
>ERZ773359.4090-NODE-4090-length-15794-cov-5.075100_pt1 | contig 15794 bp, 15 predicted proteins | sample MGYA00374955_ERZ773359 | MGnify/ENA primary metagenome ERZ773359 (study PRJEB29098, sample SAMN04486028) | biogas fermenter metagenome | study: EMG produced TPA metagenomics assembly of the Biogas fermentation microbial communities from Germany - Plant 4 DNA1... | reverse complement strand
AATTCGTAACCCGGATAAATAAATATATCTGTCCAACCCTCGCCGGCTGCCAGTTTCCGGCCCTCACCAACGGCTGTTTCCAAAGTTCTGACCACCGTAGTACCCACGGCTATAATTCTTCGGCCTTCCTTTTTAGCCAGGTTAATTCTCTCTGCGGTATGCCGCTCCAGTTTGTAATATTCGGCATGCATCTGGTGCTCTCTAATATCGGCTGTTTTTACCGGCCTAAAAGTTCCCAGTCCCACATGAAGCAAGACATCCAGGATTTCCACGCCCTTGGCCTTGAGTTTGTTAAGGAGTTCATCCGTAAAATGAAGCCCCGCCGTCGGAGCTGCCACGGAGCCGTCCTCCCGAGCATAAACTGTTTGGTATCTTGCTTGGTTTTCGAGTTTGGTAAAGATATAAGGCGGAAGAGGCATTTCACCCAGCTTGTCCAAAATCTCTTCCCAAAGGCCGGCATATTTAAACCGGAAAACACGGTTGCCGTTGTCCAAGACTTCTAATAGTTCGGCAGTAAGCAAATTATCGCCGAACACTACCTCCTGGCCGGGTTTTACTCGTCTCCCAGGCCTAACTAGAGTTTCCCATTTGTCTTGGCTTAACCTTTTTAAAAGAAAAACTTCAATAATGGCTCCTGTTTCCTTTTTTTTACCGATCAGCCTGGCCGGAATAACCTTAGTGCGATTTAAAACTAAAACATCCCCGGCTTGAAGAAAACGGTCAATCTGGTTAAAACGAAAAAGCCCAATTTCCCCGCTGGTTTTATTTACTACCATTAACCTGGAAGAATCTCTTGGCTCAACGGGGGTCTGGGCAATTAACTCTTCAGGCAAAAAATAATCGAAATCCTCCAGTTTCATTTATTAACCTCTCTGTTAATCTGTTTTAACTACACTGTTAATTTGTTTTAACTACACTGTTAATCTGTTTTAACTACAGCAGTATTATGATAATAGTACTTAAGAATATCCCGATATGAATATCCATGCTTGGCCATATTATAAGCTCCCCACTGAGACATACCTACTCCATGGCCCCAGCCCCGCCCGTTAAACGCATAAACGCCAAAATTCCTTTCGCGATCGCTTAACCCATCGTTAGAACTCAATAAACGGGAAAGAACCGGTCCCGCTGAAGTCTCCTCCAGCTGGGGAGAATAGAGCTTCTGAAGATTATAGGAACCCGATGTGGCACCAAAATCGGATGATATAAAGGATATCGGTAATGAAGGATAAATAAATTCCACTTCAAACAGTTTACCTAAAAAACAATCCTTAGACAAATTTCGGTTATAAGGATAAAATTTGCTTACAAATTCTCCGCCGCTGACTGTTTTTTGATTGCCTAACCAATCGACCAAGATTACTTCATAAACCCGACCGGAAGGGTATTTTTTTAGAATTACTTCCCTGATGGGGGCCAATTCAAAACTACTTCCTAAAATGTCGGCCGCGATTAAAAACCTCCAGCTAGCCGCTACGCCGCCTATTCCCAAAGAAAAAGAGTCAGGTTTAGCTATATAATGAGGATCATGGTTTAACCAGACATGTTCCGTCACTTCGCTATAACCGCCATTATGGGAAGAATAAAAAACATCTATGGGCCGGCCGGAATCTCGGTCCACAAGAATTTCTCCTGCTGTAGCTTCCACGGCAATACTTGCTTCCCCTTCCACTCCTTTGCCGCTATAGGCCTGGTGGATATTGGGAGAATCCGTAATGGTATTGTTCCTGTCCATATTTTTCAGTAGATAGGTTCTGGCGGCTACCGCCTGGGCCTTCAAGGCCTCCATCCCTTGAGCTGCCCAAGAGTTGCTCATTTCTACGGGCACTACTCCCTTAAGATAATCTTCCCTGGCAAGGGTATTCGTAAGTACCCAGCCTATTCCCTGAGCCTCAACAGTAAGCTGGCCCCGATAAGTTAACCACTCTCTACCGGGCTCCCGCACCTGAAAAACCCCATCGCTTTCGGCAGAAAAGTTTAACTTGGGCTCATTTATTATTCCCATTTGATCACCCTGTTGCCAAAAGCGATATAGGCCTGACCGGCCTATTTTTATGCAATCCCCGCTTGTTAATTTTAGATTTGAGCGGTCCAAGTTTAAATTATAAGAGCCCTGTACAACTTCAATTTCCAGCCAGTAAGGTTCCGGAAACTTCCAGACAAGTTGGACGGAAACATTATCCGCCCGGCAGATAGCGGGCTTAAAAAACAGCGCGACAGGAAGTAATATTATAAGTAAAAAAAACATTAAAAAAACTTTCTGTTTTACATATCCACAGGTCATGAAATATAAACTCCTTAGGTCATAATACTTCTTAGGTCATAATACTTCTATCATGTATTATTCCTTAATAATTAATATTCTAACCTCCTGTAAAACAGAATACCCGTCGAATAAAACAGAATGCCCGCTATATTTAAGTCGTATTCAATTATCCTCCTCAAAAAGAGCAGGTTGTTGTCTGCTTAGGGGACTGATTCCTAAATGCTCGTAAGCCAGGGAGGTAACTGTTCGGCCGCGAGGGGTGCGCTGCAAAAAACCGCGCTGTAGTAAAAAGGGTTCAACAACGTCTTCCAAGGTCTCCGCTTCTTCGCCAACAGTTGCGGCCAAGGTTTCCAGGCCAACCGGCCCACCGTCAAATATTTTGATTATGGCTTCGATGGTTTTTATATCCAGGCTATCCAGCCCAATCGGGTCTACCTGAAGCCGATCCAAAGCTTGGGAAGCTACCTGAATATCTATAACTTCCTTACCCCAAAAATCAGCAAAATCCCTAACTCGTTTCAGCAGCCTGTTTGCTACCCTTGGGGTCCCTCTGGATCTTTTAGCTATTTCTATGGCCCCTTCCTCAGTAAGATTTATTTTAAGAATTTTAGAAGCCCTCATCACAATTTGTTTAAGTTCATCGGTGGTATAAAACTCCAACCTGTTAATAATCCCAAACCTATCCCTTAAAGGGGAGGTCAACTGACCGGCTCTGGTGGTCGCTCCAATTAAAGTGAAAGGCGCCAGAGAAAGGCGAATAGAGCGAGCACTGGGGCCTTTGCCAATCATAATATCCAAGCAATTATCTTCCATAGCGGAATACAACACTTCTTCCGCCGTCCTGCTTAAACGGTGAATTTCGTCAATAAAGAGCATGTCGTGCGGTTCCAGGGAAGTCAGAAGGGCTGCCAGATCACCCGGTCTTTCAATGGCCGGTCCGGAAGTTGTTCTGATGTTAACTCCCATTTCTGCAGAGATAATATTGGCCAGAGTTGTCTTTCCCAAACCGGGCGGGCCATAAAGAAGAACATGATCCAAAGCCTCTCCCCGGTTTTGAGCAGCACGAATAAAAACATTTAAATTTTCTTTAATTCTGCTTTGACCGATATAATCCGTGAGCTTTCCCGGTCTTAAAGCTTCATTTTCCCTGTCTTCGGACCGTTCCAGGGAAGTAATAATTCGTTCTTCCATTTTTTCCTCCGTTTACCGATTGGCCAAAAGACGCAGTGCTTCTTTAACCTGGTCCTCGGTGCTGCTTGTTTTGTTCCGGTTAACTTTATGCAGGGCTGAGCTTGCTTCTACCCTGGAAAAACCCAAAGCCAACAAAGTATCCAGCGCTTCGTTTAGACCAGGCCCTATGGTATCCCCGGCTAACTCCTCAACATTTTCGCCGTCGACCTCCAAAACTAAATCTTTAATTTTCTCTTTTAGCTCCAGGATAATCCGTTTAGCCGATTTCGGGCCAATTCCGGGGACTTGAGTTAATAAAGCAACATCTTCATTGATAATGCCCAATTTTATTTGTTTTAAGGTTAAGGTAGAAAGAACCGATAGGGCCGCTTTGGGTCCGATTCCGGAAACACTGAGCAGCTGAAGAAATAACTCCTTTTCCTCTTTAAGGTTAAAACCGAAAAGTGCAAGGTCATCGTCCCTAACCTGCAAATAGGTATGAAAAACTCTTTCCTCTCCCTGCCGAACAGCTGCTGCACAGCCGCTGGTGACATGCAGCAAGTAGCCTGTTCCGCCGACGTCAAGGATAATTTTATCTGCTTCGTGAGCCCAAACTGTTCCTTTTAACATCGCAATCATTGTTAAATCCCCCGTAACTGATGTTGGCTATGGGCATGACAGATAGCTATGGCCAAAGCATCAGCTGTATCGTCCGGTTTGGGAGTTTCGGTCAAAGACAACAGAGCACGTACCATAAACTGAATCTGATGTTTATCCGCTTTACCGTAACCGACCACAGCCTGTTTCACCTGTAAGGGCGTATATTCGTAGACCTCGATATTATTTCTGGCTGCAGCGAGGAGCACGATTCCCCGTGCTTGTCCCACAGCAATAGCCGTGGTTGCATTGCGGTTAAAAAACAACTCCTCGACAGCAAGAACCTCCGGTGAATATTTTAACAAAAAATTTTCCAGCCTATTATATAAGATTTCAAGCCGATAAGGCATGGCCAGGTCAGACGAAGTTCGCCAACAACCATATTCTATGGCCTTCAGATTATGTCCTTTCTTTTCAATCAAACCATAACCCATTATTGCTGTCCCGGGATCAATACCAAGAATCAGCATTTATAATTCCTCTTCAGCCAGGGATTCAGCTAACTCAAAATTTGTATATACTTTTTGAACATCATCATGGTCTTCCAAGGCTTCAATTAAATTAATTACTTTTTTAGCTTGTTCCAAATCGCTGACTTCCACTCTATTGCCGGGTATAAGATTAACTTCGGCATTTTCAATTGGTATGCCGCCATCCAACAAAGCTTGTCTTACGTCCTGCAAAGCGGCAGGTTCGGTATAGATTTCGAAACTCTCATCCTGTTCTTCAATATCTTCCGCTCCCGCTTCCAGAGCCAGCAGCATTAAATCATCCTCGCTAACTTTTAATTCCTCTTTGGGAACAGTGAGCTGGCCTTTCTCCGAAAACATCCAACTAACGCTGCCTGTTTCCCCAAGGTTACCGCCGTTTTTGGAGAATATGTGCCTGGTTTCAGAAGCAGTTCTATTCCGATTATCTGTCATGATATCCGCCATAATGGCTACTCCCCCGGGGCCATAACCTTCATAGCGTAGTTCTTCATAATTAGCCTCGTCGCCTCCACCGGCTCCTTTTTGGATGGCACGCTGAATATTATCGTTAGGCAGGTTCGCTGCCTTGGCATTTTCTATAGCTATTTTCAAACGAAAATTACTGTTAGGATCCGGTCCGCCTGCCCGGGCGGCAACAATAATTTCTCTGGCCATTTTGGCAAAAAGTTTGCCTTTGATGGCATCAGTTTTTGCCTTTTTATGCTTGATGTTTGCCCACTTAGAATGTCCGGCCATAGTAATTCCCCCTAAAATCTTAATAGCTTTTCTATTATATCATAGATGATAAAATGAACTCCAGTTCCAACGGTTCGGATAGTATTTCAATCTGAGCATGTTGGCGCGCTTCCTCCAACATGCTTTCCGCAATATAAATATGTTCCAGTTCCAAAGTATTTTTGATCATGACCATTCTTACCCTGCTTAAATCCGGAATATTACTACACTTGATGCAAGCTTTAATGGCCAGGAGGTCGTTATCAAGAACCATTGGAATCTTAGCACTTAAACTGGCAGTGGTAGTTAAGGAATTGGGATAAGTCATCTCCAAGGAAATCTTTTTGAATAATCTGGAAGTAGTATAATCCGCAAGCCCCACCCCATTGGCGTTGCCATGGGACTGGTCCGTAAGATCCAGAACAGCAATCTTGGTAATATTAGGTTCACTGCCGTCTTTATCAATTTCGGTATGATACCTGCCGATTACATTGGTATCCATTCCCGTACCGCTGATATTCTTACCCATCTCCCTAATGACTAAAGCATCAAGATCATTAAACAAAAGCCTGGGAGTTAGTTTTTTGGCTTTTAATAATAAAGCCGGCTCCTCTTTTTCAATTTCTTCCGCGCCCAAAACCGCAAGTTCCTGAGTTTGGTCATAAGCATTCTCGATTATCCCCACGGCAAAGATAATATTGGTATTCTCAAGCACGGTTCTGGCAATAGCGGCAATATTCTCGGCCATTTTTCTCGGCCCCAAACCATGACAGATAGCCGCACCTTTTTGTTTGCCCAAACCGATGGTTATCATTTTCATTAAGCCGCTTTCTATTTTGCCCCGGAAAGCCACATGAGGTTTTATTTTATTAACCACTATAATAGCGTCGGCCTCGGCAGCATAGCGATCGGTGTAAGCTGGCAAACCGTTGGCGGTAACACCTACCTGGACAACTTCCATAGAAGATTTAATAGGCGCACCTACACTTTGTTCCGTAATGCCCAAAGCTTTCAGCATTTCTAGCTGTCCTTCAGCAGTGGCTCCTCCATGACTGCCCATAGCCGGCACGATAAATGGGATCCCGCCGACCTCTTTCACACAAGTTACAAGCTCGCGCAAAATCCTGACAATATCGTTAATACCCCTGCTGCCGGCGGTAATAGCGACGGTCTGGCCCGGGTTTATACGGGAAAGCAATTGTTTTTGCCTTATTTGATCTCTTAATTCCGTCTCTATCTTCTCCAGGCGAGCGTCAGGAAAAATCTGTCTGACTTTAATCATTTGGGGAAGGGGAACGGGTTCCAGGATTTGCTCAATTATGCTGCTCATAAGGGTTAGCCTCCGTTAGTTTATTCCTCCAGCAGTCTCATAGGATTCTCAGCCGCCAGGAGGGTAATATCCTTTTTGCTTAAACCGCACTCGTATAGACATTGAGCAAAGACTCGCAAGCTTTCATGGGGCATGGGATTATGGCGCTGCCCGCTATCACTGGTAATTATAGCATTGACCGGTTTTATTTCCTTTATGGCGGCAGCCACCTGTTGCACTGTAGCATGGCGCCACATCGGCGAAACTGTGCAGTAACAAAACTCCGCTTTAGCTCCCAAGGCAATCAGTTCCCGTAACTGGTCTAAACTTAAGCCCGGTGTTTTCAGAAAGGGGTGAGTAATCAGGATTTTTTGCACCCCAATGGTGCGGGCTGTTTTCACCAGAGAGTATATTTCTTGAGGAGCCAAATGGCAAGTGCTTAAAATCACTTTGTATTCAGCAACTAATTTTAGAATTTCTTGCACATTTTTTTTGATCTTTCCCTGTTCATCCAGGACCGTCAACCCTCTTGACTCCTGATTTGGACTTGCCGCGCCTTCCAGGACATCGTACTTTCCCTTGGAGCCGTATATTTGAGCATGGTAGTCGGCATCAATCGTGGGCATCCACACTACTCTGCCGCCCAATTTTAGGCTTTCTTCCACCAGCTGAGGATTAAATCCGCCAACATACTCATTGAGAACTATTCCGCCATAAATTTTAAGGTTGGGAAACTCCCGGCGCAGCTTTTCGGCCCGACTAACTGTGCTTTCATGATGGGATTTAAGCATAATCCCGCCTATCCCGGCCTCATGTGCAGCCCGGACACATCCTCGATCATCGGTAAGACGAGGAAAGAGACAGGGGGAAGTATGAACATGCAAATCATAAAAACCCCGCACATCGATCATATTTTTTCAATCCTCCGCCCTTCTTAACTACTTAGGCAAATATCCGGTATCCACTAAATCCGTAATCAAAGCTTGGGTATCTATTTCCTTATCAATAATGCCGTTAGCTTGAAGAAAATCAGCTGATTCTTTGAGTTTGTTCACATTTTGTTGGTCGATCTCCAAACTAAAATCAAATTTAGGATAAAGAACATTCACGGCCTTGAGGTCCATATTGTTAACTTCCGCAGCCAAGTTTAAAGCTTCTTCGGAATTATTGATTGACCACTGCCAAGCCTCCTTTTGTACTTGGAGGAACTTTCGAGCCAGATCCGGATACTGCTCTAAAAACTCGCTGCGGGCAGCAATTACGGATTGTCCCAAAATAAGGTCTTCGGCGTTACGGAGCAATACTGTTTCCCCGGAAGCCAAAGTTTTCATCAATAAGGGGTCAGGAAGAACTGCTGCATCCACCTGTTTGAGTAAAACGGCATTAGCCGCATTAGCTGATTCCATGTCCACGACTTCAAGGTCCTCAACCTTAACCTGGGCCTCCTCTAAGGCTTTGATCAGCATTTCTTGTAGCATAGTACCCTTTTTGACAGCTATTTTTTTACCTTTAAGGTCTGCCACTGACTCTACACCTGAGTCTTTAGAAGCAAGCAAGCCTATGGCCTGCGGGAATTGAGCAAAGCTGGAAATTATGTTAATTTGATTGCCACTGGCTTTGGATATTATGGCTGTTACATAATTTAAAGATACGGCCATATCGATAGCTCCGGCGGCTAAGGCTTCGGTCGTGGACGGGCCTTCTAATTCATGCCACTTAACTTCAATCCCGTCTTCCGCAAATGCTTGTTCAAACATGTTTTTTTCCTGGGCCACGATAGTCGGCACATTTAAGGGTCGTAAAGAATAACCAATATTTATAACCTCCGGTTTTTCAGGAACTTGAGATTGTTGAGCACCGCAACCCGTCAGGTTAAACATTAAAAGGGCCACAAGCAAAACAGTTATTATAATAGCACTCTTGTCGGTTCTGATCATAAATTTACCTCCTTATTAACTTTCATCATTAACATTCACCTATGTTTACAACTTGATGTTTACAACTTGCACCCATGATATAACATTCAGCTCTAAAGTAACATTTTTATGTTTATTATCTGTTAATTATTAATGTTTAGCACCGATATTCTTATGTATATATTCTTTCCTTTCCTGAAAAGCAGGACTGTTCTGCTCCCTGGGGTAAGGTAAATCAATTGCCAACACTTCCTTAACCGAACCGGGAGCGGGAGACATAATAATTATTTTTTGGCTTAATACCAGCGCTTCAGCTATGTTATGAGTAACCAGGATAATGGTCTTGCCTGTTTTGTGCCAAAGTTCCAGTAGTGCCCCTTGCAGCCTGGCCCGGGTGCTGACATCCAAAGAGGAAAAAGGCTCATCCAGCAGGAGCGCTGCCGGTTCAAAAGCAAGGGCCCGGCCGATAGCCACTCGTTGAGCCATTCCTCCCGACAATTCATGGGGATAAGCTTGCCGGAAATCTTTAAGTCCAACCAAAGCCAGGGACTTGTCGGTTAAAGACTCGACTTCTTGTTTACTCCTGCTGTCCCGGATACCAAAAGCAATATTCTGTTCTACTGTTAGCCAGGGAAAAAGCCTTGGTTCCTGGAATACTATCGCTCGGTCATGCCCCGGTCCCAGTACTTGGCTGCCCTTAAACAATACTTCCCCCGTAGTCTGGCGTTCCAAGCCGGCAATTATTCTTAGCAAAGTTGTCTTACCGCAGCCGCTAGGCCCCACAATTGTAACAAACTCTCCCCGGTGGCAAGAAAAAGTCAAGTTCCGTAAAGCCTGAACCTTCCCCCAATTACTGGTGAATGTTTTACTTATATTATTTACCTGTATAAGGATTTCTTTATTGCTGTTTTCTGGATTTCTTTTTTTATTTGAATTATTGGTATTAGTGCTCATCGCTTATCCTCAGGATACTTTTTTTTCCAAGGCATAAATCTATGTTCCATTCTTTTAAGAATAATATCAATTATTAAACCGACCACCCCAATAGTAAACACGGCGACAAATATTCTATCCGGCTGCATTAGATCTCGGCCTTCCCAAATTTGAGCCCCAATACCCGTGGTACGGGTAATCATCTCAGCCATAACCAGCGCTCGCCAGCAATTGCTTAAGCCCAGTCTTAGGCCCACAAATATCGACATACCGGCTGAAGGAATATAGACCCGTTGAATCATGCGCAGGGAAGACAGCATATAGGCCCGGCCCACCTCAACCAGTTTAGGGTCTACACTGTTCACCCCTTGAACGGTATTTAAGAAAACCGGAAAAAAAGCAGCGTAGATAATAACCGCAATTTTAGGTGCTTCATAAATACCCAGGGCTAAAATAAAAATTGGGATCCAGGCGATAGGCGGTATTTGCTGCAAGAAAGACAAGGTTGGACTAATCCAGTGCTGGAAACTTCTGGCCCTACCGACCACAATACCTAAAGGTACTGCCAGACAAACCGTAATCAAAAATCCGTAAGCTAAACGCTTCAAGCTGGCCAGCAAGTTTACAGCCCAAGAACCGTCGGCTACCATTTGGACAAAAGCATGCCCGATTTTACTGGGGGCCGGCAGAAATAAAGCATTTAAGTAGCCTAAGCGGGCGGTGATTTCCCAAACAAGTATTAATAGTAAGGGAAAGGCCACGCCTTTAAGGACTATTGTATAGTCAATTTTTTTAACCATATAACACTACTCTTTTTAACACTACTCTTTTAAAGTAAATCTCCAGATACAATAGTAATCTTGATTGGTAATTTCCGGCGGACAGCTAATTACTTCCGTCTCAAAACGTTCGTCAATGGTTTTAGCAAAAAGACCGTATTCTATAAGACCGACGGAACGGCAGGGAAAATCCTGCATTCCTTTTCTTCGCCTAGCGGCTTGTACCCTGCAGGTTTTTACTCGGTATTCCAACACATTGTCATCCAAAATCACAATTTCATCTTCATTCAAAGGAGCATATAACCTGAAACAAAGCGCTTTTTTTAAGCCGGCAATACCCGAATTCTCGCCCAACTGCAAAAAGTCAATCAGACGTTTGGCTTCAATCACCGTAAACTTGCGCCAGGCTTCCTCGTCCATCTCGATGGCTACATCCATATTATACTTAGCTTCAATGGCTTGAAACCATAAACCGTCATGAGCCAACCAATTTTTAGCATATATCTTGCAAAGTTCCAATAGTTCTTCTCGGGATAAATCCTCAATAACATTTGCTTTTATCATGTTTCGTTTCCTCCAAAAGATATCGGGCCGTTAAGGTTTGTTTGTACAAAATTTATTTAAACAATTTGCCCGTCACCGTAAACCATATATTTAAATGTAGTCAGTTCAGGCAGAGCCATAGGACCGCGGGCATGAAGCTTTTGAGTACTGATACCGATTTCCGCTCCAAACCCAAATCTTCCCCCATCAGTAAAGCGGGTAGAGACATTGGTATAAACCGCAGCAGCGTCTATTTCGTTAATAAACCTCTGAGCAGTGGAATAATTCTCGGTAATAATAGTTTCCGAATGCTGGGTACTGTATTTATAAATGTGATCCAAAGCTTCATCCAGATCCCGCACCACTTTTACGCTGATGATTAGGTCCAGATACTCCGCCCCCCAGTCTTCCTCTTGAGCGGGTTGGGCATAAGGAAGAATGCGCTGCACTTTTTCACAACCTCTGATTTCTACCCCATAATCCTTAAATTTCTGTCCGATTAATGGCAAATAGTTTTCCGCTACGTCTTCATGCACCAGTAAAGTCTCCAGGGCATTGCATACTTCCGGTTTTTGGGTCTTAGAGTTAAAAACAATATTTACCGCCTTTTCCAAATCGGCATCTTTATCCACAAAAGCGTGACAAACACCTGTACCGGTTTCAATTACCGGAACCGTGGAATTTTCAATTACAGTTCTGATCAAGCCTGTCCCGCCACGGGGTATAATAACGTCGATATACTTATTCATTCTCATTAATTGGACGGCATACTGTCTATCAGTGTTAGCCACCAACTGAATAGACCCCGCAGGACACCCACAGTTTTCTGCTGCCTCGGCTATAATTTGAGCCAAAACCTTATTACTCTCGATGGCTTCCGAACCCCCGCGCAAAACGCAGGCGTTACCGGACTTTAAGCATAAGGCGGCCGCATCAACTGTAACGTTGGGCCTAGCCTCATAGATCATGGCCACCACACCCAGCGGTACCCTGGTTTTATGAATTCTCAGGCCATTAGGACGGGTCCAAAATTCTCCTGCTCCGACAGGATCAGGTAAGGCTATAACATCTTGAATAGCCTCGCTCATTTCTATAATTTTTTTTTCAGTAAGTTGAAGACGATTAATTAAACTCTTGCGAAGTCCCTTCTTCTCGGCCGCCTCAACATCTTGGACGTTAGCGCTTAGAATATGAGTCTGATTTTGGAGTAGAGCCTCCGCCATGGCCGCCAAGGCTTTGTTCTTGGTTTCCGTTCCCATAAAAGCAAGCCTACGGGCCGCGTCTTTAGCTTTTTGTCCAATAGCTATCATTTCCTGAGAAATTTCCATAAAATAACCCCCTTACACTTATTTGACCTTTGCTTACCTTCTCCTTATCTTTCTTGACTTTCCTTTATTTGACCTTACTTTACCTTATTTTTATTTTTTTTTGACCTTCTATAACCAATAGTCTTGCGGTAAGCTATTGTCAACTTTATAAGATAGTCATGTTATCCCTATGCACTAATTCCTCAGCCTTTAAATCTTTAAACAAAGCCAAAATTTCATCGGAGTGCAGGCCCTTGGCCTGTTCGGTTTCCGTGCCACTAAGTTCCGCCACACCTCTGGCAATTTCCTCGCCTTTAACATTAATGATACGAATAATATCCTTGCGATCCCAATCTCCCTCCACCTTGATTACACCGGAGGCTAGCAAACTTTTACGGTTTTGGAGCAAAGCCTTTTCCGCACCCTCATCAATCATTACCGTGCCCATGGAAAGAGCGGCATAGGCCATCCACCGTTTTTTGCCCGTTAACTTATGTTTATGCGGTGGGAACAAGGTCCCCAGGGGATAATCGCCTTCAGGAATTTTGACAATTTCCTGTAAGCGGGATGCGTTCATCAAGAAGGTAGAAATTCCGAAACGGGAAGCTATTTCCGCCGCTTTCAATTTCGTGATCATCCCGCCGGTCCCTAGCTCTGAACCCACTCCCTCAGCCAAGGCCTTGACGGAAGTTACATCCTCCACCAACGGAATAAGCTTGGCATCTTTATTTTTGGCCGGGTTAGCCGTAAACAAGCCGTCAACATCCGTAAGCAAGATAAGCATATCGGCATCTACAATCCCGGCAACTAAGGCCGAGAGTTTATCATTATCACCAAAACAAAGTTCTTCAAATACTACAGTGTCGTTTTCATTTACTATAGGCACAATACCATATTTTAAAAGCCTTTCCAAGGTATTTTGAGCATTACGATAATGAGCCGACTCTACTAAATCAATTCTGGAAAGTAGGATCTGAGCACAGGTAAGATTATATTTTTGAAAAAAGTAAGCATACTTTTCGATCAGTATACCTTGTCCCACAGCGGCGGCTGCCTGTTTACCGGCAATATCTTTGGGCTTTTTCTTAAGCCCCAGCTTATCCATACCGGCAGCAACTGCACCCGAAGAAACCAGGATGCACTCTATTCTACGTTCTCTTAAGGCAGCTATAGTCCAGGCCAGCCGGTCAATAACCACTCCGTTAAGCCCGCCCTGAACCGAACTCAAAGCATGACTGCCAATTTTGATTACAGCCCTTTTCAGGCTACTCATCCCGTATACTCTCCTTCCATCTCCTCAGCCCGCTTCCAACATGCTTGCATTGCTTGCCCGACAAGTTCCTGTAACCCTTGCTTACGGAAAACTTCCAGGGCTTCATAGGTAGTTCCGTTCGGAGAAGTAACAGCCTCTCTTAATTCCTGGGGTGACCTGGGGTCTTCAGCCAGCATCCTGCCGGCTCCCACCAGTGTTTCACGGGCTAAAAAATCAGCTTCTTCCTTGCTTAAGCCCAGCTTTTCACCTACCTGAGCCATGATCTCCGTAAATAGGTAAAAATATGCGGGACCACTGCCGCTAACCGCTGTCACAGCATTAATTTGCCGGTCTTCAACCCATAAATATTTGCCCACCGCGGAAAATATTTGTTCCGCAATCTTAGCTTGCTGTTCCGTAACTGCCTGCCCCCGCACCATACCGGTTACCGCTTGAAGTACGGCACAGGATGTATTGGGCATAACCCGCACAACTGCCACTCCCGGCAAAGCCTGTTCATAAACGGACAGCCCTATTCCTGCGGCCACCGTAATAATCAGCTTATCGCTTAATTCGTAGGCCTTCAAGTCCTGCAACAAATCCTTAATATCCTTAGGTTTTACAGCTAATAAGAAGACGTCGGCAGTCTTGACCAGTTCAGGAAAATCGCATGCTTTTGCTTTATACTGCCGGGCCAAAAGATCAGCCTTTTCCGGTAAGATATCATATAAGTAAATGTCAAAATCCTTACTTTTTTGCTGCAAACCTTTTAGGATAGAAGAAGCCAGATTACCCGTGCCGATAAATCCAAGTTTAATCATTGTTCACCCTCCCAATTCTTTTTTTGGGCCTGCCGATTTAAAAAAACTTCTCCCGTCCCTGACTAAGGACGAAAGAAGTCTTCTCCCGCGGTATATGGCCGCACTTCACGACTGGATTTCTGTTAACGTTCAGGAGAACTTCCATTTATATTATGATAACATAAAATTCTTTCCTAAGCAGCAAATATCCTGCATTTATATCAATTATATCCATTAAATACAAAAGATGAATACAAAACTAAGTTCTAGCCCAAGGCCGCCACGACAGCATCTCCCATTTCCCTGGTTCCGATAACTTTTTCTTGCGGTGCTGCTAAATCTCCCGTTCTATAACCCTGATCCAGTACTTTCCTTACCGCCTGTTCCACCCGAGCTGCCTGCTGTTCTAAACCAAAGGTAAAACGTAACATCATGGCTGCTGAAAGAATAATGGCTAAAGGATTGGCCTTATTTTGACCGGCAATATCCGGCGCCGAACCATGGGCCGGTTCATACAGGCCTTTCTTGCCGTTCATACTGGCCGAGGCCAGCATACCGATTGAGCCCCCGAGCATGGAAGCCAGGTCGGTTAAGATATCGCCAAACATATTCTCCGTGACCATAACATCAAATTGTTCCGGATAGCGAATGAGCTGCATTGCAGCATTATCCACATACATATGGGTCAGCTCAACTTCAGGATAGTCTTTAGCCATTTCTTCGGCAATCTCCCGCCAGAAACGGGATGACTCCAAAACATTGGCTTTATCCACCGAGCAAAGTTTTTTCTTTCTAGCTTGAGCCGTCTCGAAACCAATTTTTAATATCCGGCGAATTTCCTCTTCGGTATAGTAAAGCAGGTCATAGGCCGCCGGCGGATTGGATCTTCTCCCTTTTTCTCCAAAATAAATGCCTCCGGTTAGCTCTCTGATAACTACCAGATCAACATTTTGAACTACATGTTCTTTCAGAGTGGATGCTGAGATTAAAGCCGGAATCATCTTGACCGGCCTAATGTTGGCATAAAGTCCCAATTCCTTTCTTAAGGGCAGAAGCGCACCCCGTTCCGGTCTTTCATCGGCCGGCAGATTATCCCATTTAGGTCCGCCCATAGCTCCCAGTAGAACAGCATCCGCTTCTTGACAAGCCTTAAGGGTTTCCGGCGGTAAGGCTTTACCGGTCTGATCAATGGCGGCCCCGCCTACCAGGTATTCTTTGATGTCAAACTCTTTTATTTTATCCCCGAGAACCGCCCGCAACACTTTAAGTGCTTCGGGCACAATTTCTTGGCCGATTCCGTCCCCGGGAAGAATCGCTATTTTAGGCATTTTTCGTCTTCTCCTTTACGTAAGGAATAAGGCCGCCGGCATTAATCAGCTCTTGCATAAATGGCGGAAAGGGTCTGGCTTGAAAGGTAGCTTTCTTGGTTTTATTCTCAATCCGACCGCTTACAAGATCGACTTCAACCTCATCACCGGCTTCAATTCCGGCTACGGCTTCGGGACATTCCAAAATGGGCAAACCGATATTAAGGGCATTGCGATAAAAAATACGAGCGTAGGATTCAGCAATTACGGCTTTAACGCCTGCTGCTTTAATAGCGATAGGAGCATGCTCTCTTGATGAACCGCAGCCAAAATTTTTACCGGCCACA
>ERZ773359.4087-NODE-4087-length-15801-cov-5.706402_pt1 | contig 15801 bp, 13 predicted proteins | sample MGYA00374955_ERZ773359 | MGnify/ENA primary metagenome ERZ773359 (study PRJEB29098, sample SAMN04486028) | biogas fermenter metagenome | study: EMG produced TPA metagenomics assembly of the Biogas fermentation microbial communities from Germany - Plant 4 DNA1... | reverse complement strand
CTTGATTTTCCTTGTCAGGCACAATGTAAAAAGGTTCTCCATGAGCCATTGAATATTCTTTAGCAATTGTAGTACGTGGTATGTCTTGACCTGTTAAATGTTTATATTCTGTAATCCTTGTAAAGTCATAATCATTTGGATAATTAACCGTTCCAACTTCTTGGTAAAATTCTTTGTTAAAAAACGTCTCGTATTCAAATCGTACGGAACGATATTCTAATTCACCAAATTTATAATCATAGTATAAATCAATAGGACCAGTAAAATACAATTTATCAAATTGAATCTGATCTCTTATATCAAGCCAGTTTGTATTTAACATAATATGTATATTAGGATGATCCAATATCTTTTCAAACATCTTCGTATATCCCTGCTTTGGAAGACCTTGATATTTATCTGTAAAATATCTGGTGTCTCGGTTATTTCTAAAAGGTATCCTTTTGATGACACTGGAATCTAATTCACTGGGGTATCTCTCCCATTGTTTATAAGTGTAGTTTTTAAAAAACTTTTCATAAATATCTCGTCCTGCTTTTGAAAGAACTACATCTTCAGAAGTTTTAATTTCATCTATATGTTCTGCCTGCTCTTCCAACCATTCTCCCACTTCATCTGAACTTAAGTTCAGGTTGTAAAGTTGATTGATCGTTTCTGCAGATATTGGCATTGGAATCTTCATACCATCTATATAGCTTAAAACTCTATGCTGATATAAATGCCAATCGGTAAATCGAGAAAGCCAGTCCCAAACTTTCTTATTATTGGTATGAAAAATATGGGGACCATATGTGTGTATTAAGACACCATATTCATTATATTGGTCATGGGCATGACCTGCTATATGATTGTGTTTATCAATGACTAGAACTTTTTCATTTTTTTCTTCTGCTAAACGGCGGGCTATTAGGGAACCTGCAAATCCTGCACCTACAACTATATTCTTTATAATCATAATTATCACCTATTACAATTTAAGATATTATTTCTTAATAATTTAAACAAGACATAAGTAATTATCAATATTTTTCATATCTAAAGCATTTAATCTATTTATTGAATCTTCTTTTCCCAACTCAGTTGCAATAAACATATAATTTGTCCTAAAGTCATTAATTTGTTGAGGATTATATATTGGAATGTTATTATACTGGCCACTTTTATACGAATCAATAAAGCCTGTACACTCATACATAGGATAACATTCTTTCAACACTTTATAGGCTAATCTTCCACCACTTCCAAGCCCCCATATCATGTATTGATCAAATGATGTTCCTTTTTCCTCTAAATAATTTAACTTTATTCTCATCGCATCTTCTATACCTTCATAATTAATATTTTCTAAATTACTTTTAGATTGTCCATGTATTCTACATTGAATTAAGACATCATCTAATTTTTTTATCTTATGGCCATTTTTTAATGCGCGTATCCATAACTCCAAATCCTCAGATTTATAATCACGATACCCACCAATCCTATCAATTAATGTTTTTCTAAACATCACAGATGAATGAGCAAGACAATGCCAATAAGTTAATATTTTTTCTTCTCCGTTAAATTCATCGATGTCAATATTTAGTTGTGCTCTTCTTTTTACTTTTATCGATTCTTCAACTTCGCCAATAACTTCTACTTTAGTGCCTACAATATCAATATGATCATTCTCATTTAAAAATTTTACTTGTTTTTCAAATCTATCTTGGTAATTTATATCATCCGCATCGCATCTAGCAATATATTTCCCTCGTGCCAAAGAAATGCCTTCATTAAGAGAACAAACAAGGCCCTTGTTTCGTCGTGACAAAAAAATTATTCTATCATCTATTCTTGTAAAACTATTTATTATATCTAAAGACCGATCAGTAGAACCATCGTTAATAATTATTAGTTCAAAATTTTTATACGACTGTGATAAAATACTCTCTAAAGTTTCTTCTATATATTCTTCGCTATTATATATCGGTAAAACTACAGATACTTCTGGATTATTTATATATGTAATGGCTACCATCCCTCTCAATCTTTCAAATAAATCATACGAAATATATATTATTTAATCTAATATTTATGTTTAAAACACTCTTCATACAATTTTATAAATCTACTTGTAATTTCTGCATATTCATAACGTTTTAAAATATTATTATCTGGGAAAAATGCTATCTCACCTTTTTCATAAAACTCATTATAGTTTTTGCTAATAAATGATTTTAATTTTTGCAAATCATCCTTGTAGTTTTTTTCCTCACATGCAATTCCTAAATTGCTTCTTCTAATTAATTTACTTAATTCCCCTCTAGGCCTATCACCAACAGTAATTGAAATCACAGGTTTTTGTATTAACATATATTCAAATATTTTCCCTGTTAAAATTCCTGTACTATCTTTTTTGTTCCATGCCAATGCCAATAATAATTGGCTCGAACTTTGTATTTCCATTGATTTCTTTCTATTCACCACTCCATAATAATTCATGATGCTTTCTATTCCGTAATGTTTTGCTAAAAAATTAATTCCTTTTGTGTCTTTTCCACAATAGTCAAATCTAACTTTCGTTGATTCTATTTTACCTTCACTAATCAATTCTTTTAAGGCTTGAAATAACATAGACGGATCACTATGTCGATGATATATTGTCCCTGTATAAGCTATAGTAAAGATAGAGTTATTGTTAGTATCATCATTAATTATTCTTCTATCTTCTTCATCATATCCATTCGTTATTGTTAACATTTTATTTTTAATATATCTATTCTGCCGCATTAATTCTTTTCTTAAACCATCAGATACTGTAGTAATTCTATCGGCTTTTCTTACAATATAGTTTTGCATAATAAAACAGACCTTTGAAGATACATTACTTTTGTTTCTCTTAGTAATATTATTAATATATGCATCTCTAAAATCGGCAATCCAACATATAGATGGTTGCATCTTTTTGGCATAAGCAGCTAATAAATGGGTATACATGGGTGCGTAACTAGATATAACCAAATCAAACTTTTCTTTTATCAAATGACTTTTTAACACACGTTTCGCTTCCCAATACCATTCTACTGTACCTTGATTTCTAAAAATCTCATCTATGAAAGATGATCGCTGCAGTAAATGTGGAATTATATTATTGGAATCTTTTACTCGTATAATTTTCATATATTTCATTTCATCACACACCAATGTAGAATCTCTTTGATTGCCAAGCCTACACTTATCTGCTGTTATTATTGTTACATTCCAACCACTTCTTACAAAATATTTTGCTATCTTTGTAGTTCTAACTGCAGCTATCAAATTTTGAGGAGCAAAATAATATGAAATTAAAAGCAAATGTCTTCTTTTTGCACATTCTTCCATCATATCACCTTTACAAAAAGCTATAATTCCATAACTTAAAAGAGCCTAAAAAATGGCTCTTTACTCTAAATTTTAACTAAATAGCTTTTTACTATTAAATTATAGTTCATATATTACGTCTTCTAAAGAAAGAATCTCTGTATCAATCTCTATATCTAACAAATCTTCTTCAATTTTTTCAAAATCATATATAGGAGTAACAACAATGGCATCTACAGACTCTTGTGAAGCAATGTCATTAATTCCTACTACCGGTATATCATCGATTCCATAGTATATTTCATCTGCATTTTTATCAATAAAATATGCGACTTCAATTTCTGAGTCTTTTATTTCTTCATATAATCTTGTCCCAAGTTCTCCTAAGCCATAAATTGCGATTTTACTTATGTCATTATTTTTAAAATACTCTATTGCACTTTTTTTGCTATTTTTTGCTCTTAACCATTGATTCGTCATATCATAATATGATTTGTATCTTACCATCATATTATCTGAGTGCTCTATCATTTTTTTAGCTTTCCAAAGTATACCTCCTATAGCTGATATTAATCCTAAACCTAAAATGCCTTTCCATATTTTCATCATTTTTTCTCCCTTCTTTTTCTTATATAAAATAAATATATAAATTCATGTTATTACAAAATCCTATTATAATAATAAATTTTTAATTATATTTATGAATTACTATTATTTGTGCCGTTTCCTAATAAATAATAGTTAAATCCTAACGCTTCTAGTTCCTTTTGAGACCACATATTTCTTGTATCCAATATAATATAATTACGCATATGTTTTAATAACATATTAAAATCAATTTCCTTAAATTCTTGATGATTAACTCCTAGTACGATAAGATCAGCACATTTTACAGCTTCAAACAAATTATTATTTAAATACTTAAAGTTTTTAATATGCGGATCCACTATTGAAATTTCAATGTTTTTATCTTTTTCTAATAGATCTATTATTTTTAATATAGGACTTTCTCTCAAATCATCTACATCTGCTTTATAAGTAATTCCTAATATAATAACTTTAGGGTTAGATATATTTTGTGTTAATTTTTTAATCTTATTATATACTCTTATCGGCATATTATCATTTATTTCTCTAGCCATTTTAATTAAATTAGCATCTTGTCGATTATTTTCAACAATAAACCATGGATCTACTGCTAAACAGTGTCCTCCTACTCCTGGGCCTGGAAGATGTAAATTAACGCGTGGATGTTTATTACATATTCTAACTACTTCCCATACATTAATTCCCAAACGTTCACATATAATCGATAATTCATTGACTAAAGCTATATTAACATCTCTATAAGTGTTCTCCATAAGTTTACACATCTCAGCTGTTCTGGCATCTGTTAAGAAAATTTCTCCCCTTACAAAAGTTGAATAAAGAGATTTAACTATTTCACAAGATTTTTCATTAATACCACCTATAATTCTATTATTCTCTACGAGTTCGACTAAAATACGCCCTGGAAGTACTCTTTCTGGAGAATGTGCTACGAACAATTCATCTCCTATTTTTAATGATGACTTTTCTAGAATCGGTATTAATAAATCATATACTGTCCCTGGGGGGGATGTAGATTCTAGAATTACCGTATTCCCTGGTTTTAAATAAGGAACAATTGAATTTGCTGCTTGTTCAACATAGGACATATCTGCTTTTTTATCTTCTGTAATTGGAGTGGGCACAGCAATTATAAATACATCTGCTTCTTCAGGATAAGTTTGAGCACGTAAATTTCCAGAAGTAACTGCTGCCTGTACCATAATATCTAAGTAAGGCTCTTCTATAACAATTTTCCCTTGATTAATAGCATTCACAACTACTTCATTAACATCCACACCTACTATAGAATGTCCGTGAGTAGCAAACATAGCTGCTGTAGGCAACCCAATATACCCAAGACCAATAATACATATTTTTTGTTTCAAGATCTTACCCCCTGTGCTCTATCATTAGCTTTTTCTAATTTATTATATATATTAATCAAACGCTTTGCATCGTTGCTCCAATTGTACTCATTTTTAGCTGCATTATATCCATTATGCCCTAAGATACTTCTTAACTCGCTACAAGTATACAATCTATATATTTTTCGTGCTAAATCTTTCTCATCATTAGCCTTAAAAACTAACCCACTTTGCGTATCATTTACTATTCTTTTTAGAGGACGGCAACTGCTAACAATTACTGGTTTTTTCATCAGCATATATTGAAATAATTTATGAGGAACAGTCGTATCAGTATGCTCATATAAGTTATGAGGAACAAGGCAAATGTCACTAATATAATTATATGTTGATACTTTGTTAAAAGGTTGCCAAGATATTATTTCGACTTGCTGATTTAATTTTAAATCGTTTATCAATTTTTTCATTTTCATAGCATATGGGCCTTTCCCACCTACTAAGAGCAACTTTATATTTGGAATTCTATATTTTAAATAGGAAATTGCTTTTATTGCCGTGTCAGCACCTCTATGTTTATCTACTCCTCCAATATACGAAACAACAAAGTATTCTTTATATGCATTAATGATACTTTCATCTAAAACAAAATTATTAAAATATCCTGTTTCCTCTGTGTTTGATACAATATGTATCTTGCTTTTGTCTATGCCGTACTTTATAATTCTCTCAGCTGCTTCTGGAACAACTACAATAATATGATCTACCTTTTTCAAAACTTCTTTTTCATACAAACGCCACCTTAAATAATTGTCAAATAAATAATGAGATACTGTGTCAATCCAACTATCTCCATGCTCATATATTTGCATCGCAGCTGGCATATTCTCATGTAGATCAGCTATAATAGGTATATTGTATTTTTGGGCTACTTTAAGAGCAGATCTTACCATTGGCAAATCATGTACATGTATAGCATCTACCTTAACTTTGGTAATTATTTTTGATATTTCTCTAACTACTTGATCATCAATAAACAATATCTGTTTTTTTTTCTGTTGCAAATACTCTAGATTAGGATGGTATCTAAAAATCTTAAAAAAAGTATTATCTGCATATTTTTTGTCTCTTCCCTCGTTTGTAGCCAATAAATAAAGAGTATGTCCATTTTTATGTAACGCTCTTGCTTCTTTTTCTACTCTAATATCTGGCGGAAATCTTTGACATAGAACCATTAAAATATTCATTTGTTTTCCCTTCTTTGATAAAGTCTATATTCAAATTCTGATAATGCTCTTAACATCCAAGCGGTTCCCCAACGAATGTATGATATGTTAATTTTGTATTCAAACTTATTGTACTTTTTAATCATATATCTATATTTATATTTTTTATATAACATTTTTTTGTTTACCCAATCAATAATATTCTGTATAAATTTCTCATCAAACACTTCATTAATACTACTAGTGCATAATATAGCTTCTGCACATCCATGAATATTAATGGGATATAAAGTATTAGGTTTAATTTTAACTGCATTCTCTTCGAAAAAATGTTCTCTGTAAAAATTATAATACCTTTGCCAACTTTCTTCGAACTCGTCAAAATACTGACTTATTATGTATAGCATACGAATCTCGAATCCTGTATGGTAATGATCCATAAAATTCTTTATTCTACTTCTCTTTGACCAGTACAAAATAGATCCATTATAATTTTGTTCATTCTTGGTGAATCGCGCTGCCCTTAATCCATAATCAACATATACTGGGTTATTAATTTCATGACCAATCATAATTAAAAAAGCTGCTACAAATAAGTTTGCATTGTTTACTTCGTATTTATCTAAAGGAGTATAGCTAAAACAAATCGTTTCATTATTAAATTCTTTAATGTTTAGATCATTCATATAGAATTGACATATAGAATCACAAATGTCGAGATATTTTTTATTTTTGGTTAACTTATAGAGTTCATAAAATCCTTCGCCAACATGATAGGATACCACAGAAGAAGGAGTCCCTTGTGGTATAAAAATGACTGATTGCCAATCAAAAGGATATCCCCAACACATACCACTATAGCCTTTTGAATAATTATGTTCCAACCACTTTGCAACTTTTAAAGCATTTTTATAATACTTTTCATCTTTTGTTATGATATATAATTTGACAAATGAAGTTAAAAACAGTCCCATTGCTTTTGCATTAATAGAAGCTTCAACTTTGAACAGTTTTCTTGATATCTTAGGAAAGTTATCTATCCCCTCAAACACTAACTTTTTATAAAATGAATCCTTTTGATTCTTTAACATATTCAAAAAAAACTTTTTCCCTTTTATATCATATGGATCATAGCCTTTAAATTGATTATTTGTAATCTGTAAGACAAGTAAATCTATTATTTTTTTATTCTCCATTTATTAATTAATTATCCTCCTAAATACAAAATTAATTTAAATAGCTATAACACAGAACCTATTATATCTATTTATTAAACTAAACTATTATAAATTTTACTAAACTTATCCACTCCTTGATTTTCCATGATATAGTTATCTACTAATATTTCATAATTGTATTCACCCATTTTAATAATTTCTTCTGGATTATTAATATAAAATTTTATTTTCTCAACTAACGCTTCTACATTTTTATAAGGAATTAAAAATCCATTTTTCCCCTGTATTACAAGTTCTTTCATCGCACCAGCTGGCGTGCTAATAATGGGCATTTTATATGCCATTGCTTCTAGAGCTACATAAGGAAAGGCCTCAGACCATGAAGGCAAAATTAATACATCACTTTTTTGTAATATCTCCCGTTTCTGTCTATTCCTCAAAAAACCTGTGAATTCAACTATCTTATTAATCTTATATTCATAACAGAGTTTTTTTACTTTTATCAAATCTCTTCCATCACCCACAAAAATAAATCGAACTTTTTCTTCTTCGTCTTTATTTAATAAACTAATTGCCTTAATTAACTCATATACTCCTTTTTCTTTGACTATACTTCCTAAAAATAAAAAGCTAATCCTGTTTTCCCTTTCTACTTCCATTCTAGGAAATTCTTTGATATTAATATAGTTAGGGATTACTTCTATTAATTTAGTAAAACATGAATCATACTTATAAAATTGTTTAGCCTGTTCACTACATAGAATAAGAACTTTATCACACTTTTTAAGGAAATATAAGATTACATTTCTATATTCCTTATCAATATTATCAATTCGCCCTCCATGCAATTGTAAAATAACTTTCATGTGGAGGCCTTTTGCAATAATAATAGCTGGTAAAATTCTCATTAATGATACTAAATAAATAGAAGTATTAATATGAACGACCTTAAATTTGTATTTTTTCATTTTTATTAATAGATTTTTATAGTCTTCTAATAAACAGAGTATTCTTTGAAAAATATTCTTTCCTTTATATTCAATTTTTTGATATGAATAATTATATAAATTGCTAAGTTGAGAATTTAATATATTCTCAACATGAGTTACAACTCCACCGCTAACTTTTTTAGAAATATCAAGGCCTGTCAATAGAATATTCTCCATGATTTTCCCTTTCCTATTATATAAAAGTACTATAATTTTTATGGCAGATTAAAATCATTCAGACTATTTTTCTTCAATAAAGCATTTTTCAAAAAATTGCTTTAGTCTTTGCATCTTAATTTTCATGTCTATACTTCTAAGCGCAAACTCTCTAAAGTGATTTTCAAAGCCATCAATTTGATACATTCTGTTAGTAAATTGTATAATTTCTTCTATATCTATGGGCTCATTATTGTCGTTAACTCTCAAAATATAATTCCGAATACTGCTTTTCATTTTAATATCTGGGTCATTATGACTCGTTATAAAAGGAATTCCTCTAGCTACATACTCTCTAGTTTTTAATGCGGAAGATTCATTTAAGTTCTTTCGATATAAGGCTAACGGTGCCACAGCAATATGACATTTATTGAATAATTTATCTAGTTGTTCTCCTGATAATTCTTCATAAAATAATACTCTGTCATGTAACTCTAATTTTTTTGATAAATTAATCAAATTCTTCAACTCATTTCCTGTGCCAACGATATGAAAAGTTATATTAACACTACCTTTATAACTTGCTATCCCTTTAATAACTCTATCAACTCCATGCCAAGGTGCAATTTGACCTACAAAAAGTAATTCTAGCTTTGCTTTATCATAAGGTGGAACTTTTCTTAAAGGTAGCTTTTCTACATCCATCCCATTTCCTAAGACTAAACTTTCTTTTTTATTTCTACTATTATAATAAGAGTATCTTTTTCTTTCGTATCTTTTTATCTCATTTGTAACTGCAACAAATCCTTTGACATATCCAAAAATATAAGGAGCTAAATATTTCTCAACCCAATATTCTTTGTTACTATTTCCCTGAGTTTGCTTTATCTCATCCAATTCTTTTGTTTGATGCTCAAAGATAATTTTAAAAGGGAATTGTTTTACAAGCCTTAAAAGTTGTGAACTTGCTTTAGGATAACGAAAATATAATAAATCAAATTCTTCCTTTTGAATTTCTTGAATAATTTTGTTATATAATATTAAATTCTTATACCATGTTTTTTGAAAAAAACTATGAGTATATTTAATTTCATGAAATATAATATTGTTATGAAATTGTCTTGAAATTTTGTCTGGATCTTTTGTATAAAAAATCATACCTTTTGTATTTACACCACAATTGTTAAGACCATCTACTTGAGCTATTATTTTCTTAAGCACTCCCGAACCTTCAGACAATTCGCCACGAATAGCAACATATAATACCTTCATTTATTCTTATACCCTTCTATAATATTAATTATTTGTTTCCCTGACATAGCTTCACATTGTTTGGCGCTTAAATACTTTAATACTCTCTCATACACTTTTTTCCATTCATTGTTTGCCTCTCCAAAAAAAGAATTATGCCATAAGATTGTAAAAACTCCTTGATAATTATCAATGATTTCAATCATTTCAACACATCTATCATAAGCTTCATTAGCTTTTAGTCTTTTATATTTATTGCTACATAGTGTCATATCCATAACAATTAGAGGAATTTCCCACATATTTATAACTTTATTATGAATCAAATCATATGGCTTAAAAGGAAAACAAGTACCGCACCGAAATCCTTCGCAATCCGGATATCCCATTGAAGTATCATAAATGAACTTATTATAGCTTTGATATCTCCAAGTATCCGGTACTTTAAACCTTAAGTAATGCTGTCTGCAACCGTATTTGTGATCATATACTACTGAATCTAATACCCTTTTTTCTTGTTTCATTAATTGTTTATTATTAAAAGTGTTATAACTTCCATGATACCCAACTTCGAAATCTAACTCTATCATTTTATTAATTAATGATTTTACTCTATAATCTTTTAATAAATAATTATTATCATATTCTGAGTTCCCTGATACCATAAAATAAAACGAAGAAGAAAAACCATATTTTTTTTCAATCTTCATTAAGTACTCAAAAGTCCAATAAGGATCTTTTTTATACATATTTATATTCTTTATCATCTTCCCAAGATCATCTAACCCTTTGTCCAATTTCTTAAGTGTCAAAATATTACTTAAAGTCTCTTTAACTTGCCTTTTATTTAATATATTATGCTTTAATATATAATCTACATCATGTGATAAACAAACCACAAAATCTTTATTTCCCCACCACTTTTTTCTTTTATATCCTAAATTAAAATCTTCAATCCATGACCATAATAATTCTATATATTCATTTACAATCGGCCTACCCAAAAAGTTATGCTTATAAGCTAATGAATGTTTGGCAGAAAATCTTTTATAACGTTCATTATGAATCATATGCGATAAAACAACTTCTTCATATCTAGATAACATAAAAAAAGCATCAGAAATAAAATCAATATTTGTATGAATATGCATATTATCCTTTTTTATAAATAATCTCTGTCCATCTGAAAATATAGAAATAATATCTGTTGTACACTTTATTGGGATTTCTAATATAAATCTATTAACAAAAGAGGGAATAGATTCAGCTTGCAAATAATATTCTCCAAATAGTTTCTTAGAAGCTTTTATAATAATTATATTCTTAAATTTGTCTGTAATTTTTTTGGCATCTTTCGAATCGATATAAGCAATCAAAATATCTTTTTCCCCTTGAATATAACTAGTTAAACATTCAATATAGCTAACATTCTGTCCTAGTACAAAGAAAAACAAACTAAAAACATATTGGATTTGTTTTTTAAAATTATTATCTTCTATATAAATATAAATCATTATATCACTACTCTTTCAATACAAATAGTTTATGAGTAATCAGCAAACACCCTCAATAATTTCATTAATAATATATTCTAATGAAACAATATTTGCATTATAACCATATGTTTCAAATTCTTTAATAATATCCTGATAATTATATATCGGTGTTATAATTATCAGGTCTACTTTTTCCATTTTTTTAATATCATCTGTTTTTATAACTCTAATGTTATTCCAATATTCTTGCTTATTATTATCAATAAAAAATTGAATAACTTCAGAAGCATTGGATATTTCTTCATAAAGCCTCTTTCCTAATTCCCCTAATCCATAAATTGCAACTTTTTCAATACCTCGATTTTTCAAATATCCCAACACAGTCCTATTTTGATTTTTAACCATTATCCATTTATTTAATAAATGATAGTATTGTTTATATCTAGAATCTACATTTGGATATGTAACATAATTTTTTTGAATATTAAAATAGGTTTTTTGTTTTGCTCCAAAAGCTCTAAAATATCTTTCTATAGGTTCAATCATGCTTCCTTCAAAATCAAATCTTTTAGCAAAAGTAGAAGCAAATTGAATCGCTTTCCAAATTAAAAGAGCATGTGCACCACTTGTTCTTAGTTTAGTGTCTTCTCCTCCTAGCAGATAATAGACAGACTCTCGATCCCAAACAATATAAATTGTTGCATGAATATTCCCCTCTTTATCTTCTGCATAAAATATTTTTCTAGCATTCCTTTTTTGACAAGCTTTATCAATCCTTCGTAAAAAATCTAAAGAATAAGGTATATCAATATTCTGTCTTTCAAATGTTTTTTTATTTATCTTATAGAAAGTTTCAATATCACAATCTTCTTTTACCTCAACTAGACTACTTGCCTTTTTAATTAGCCGTCTTATTCTTGACTCAAAATTATTGTATACATTATCTAGATCATCTAATTTCTCTATTACATAAGTATATCTTGTTGTTTGTTTAAATTGATTCCAATATAATGGTAACCAATTTGTAAACGAATAATGAAAATTTTGATTAAAATTAGCAATTGGTAATTTCTCCAATTTCAAAACTAACTCATTTATAATATCTTTTTCAAACGCTAATTTTCTTGTGTATTTTTGATTTGGAGGATATTTTATCCATATCCCGTTTGTTTGTGTAATTTTAGGTTGCATTATGTTCATTAAATTATTACTTTTATAAAAGAAATAAGGAAGTGAAGCAAAGATTTCATCTCCTTTTTCAACAAGTAAGACATCCCAATTTTCTTTTCCACACACAGCATCCATCCACCATGCTTGAGAAAAAAGAGGAATAGAGCTTTCTTTATTACATAAATCCCTATATCTCTGCTTTGAAATCATATTTTTACTCCTTTAAAACAACTAATTATAATAAATTCTTGATAAGTTTATGTATATCAAAAGTACGTTTTACATATATTTTCCCATCTTTACAACATATCCATTCTCTATCTTGTTCTTTATATATGCTACCAATAGCATATTTTTTTAGTATCTTGCATTTTTTATAGTCTAAAATGCTTAGGTTTTTACCTTTATCCCAAAAATGCTTTATCCCTATGAGAACTGATGCATAATTTCCTCTAAGAAAATGATATATTTCTTCAATGCTCCAATTTTCCCAATCTATATAGTCTTGTCCATTCAAAACATTAGGAGCTTTTCTTATTTCACCAGTTATTTCTTGTTTCATTGGCTTTACTGTATTTTCAGCTATATCATTAACTGCTTTTACTATCAATTTTGTTCCTATGCGAATAGCCTTCTTCTGTAAACTTTCTATGGCTTCTCCATGATAAATTTCATACTTCTGTTGATATATAATATCCCCCGTATCTTCTCCTTTATCCACATAATGAATTGTTATGCCACCTTGCTTTTCCATATAATAATACATCCAAAACCACGGATTTGCTCCTCTATATTGAGGTAAATAGGAGGGATGCATATTAATAACTCCATACTTAGGTATTTCTATAATGTTAGGTTTAAGAAGTTGTGAAAAACTGGCTATACAAATCAAGTCCGGGGTTAATTTTTTTATCGTTCTTTCCATATCAACAACATTAATATCGCTACAAAAAAAATACGGTAGCTTCTTTTTCTTTGCAAATTCCTTCAATACGCTAATATCTTTACGTTTAAAAATCCAATGATATATTTTCAAAGTGTGATAATATGCCTTAAATCTAAAACTTTGTCTATACTTTCTAGGGGCTGCTTCTATTATACCAATAATATTATGATATTTATTCAATGCCTGTAAAGGCAGCAAACTAAAAAAGCCATTCATACCTAAAAAAAGAATGTTTAATTTTCTCATTGCCTTACCCTCTTCACATATTGACCTTATTGTTTGAATAAATGCTTAGGTATATAACCATAAAACTCATACTTATTTTTCTTTTCTACTACTTTATCTTTGGATATAGTCTTTACGATTTTAGCTGGTACACCTGCTAAAACACAATATCCTTCAGGAAAACTTTTATTGACTACACTACCTGCCGCTACAACTACATGATCTCCTAAATGAACTCCAGGTAAAATAACGGCATTCATTCCTATCCAACAATATTTTCCTATTTTTATAGGCCTACATTTTTCATGCTTTGTATACTCATATATACTATGATTTGCACTTATAATCCCTACTCCAGAAGCTATGATTGTATAATTTCCAATTTCTATTCCATTTATCCCTTGTATATAGCAATGCGGACTTAATCCTGGCGCTGTGCCAATTCCAATACGTATATTATGTGGACAAGTTACCTTTGAAGTAAAATGCACTGGCCAATATGCATGTCTATTTATTCCTAATATTTTTTGATAAAACAAATTTGCAAACGTAATCGGAGCCGCTGTATTCTTTGTCATCTTAATATATTTAAAATAATTGATACTTTTTTTAAGTGTCTGTATAAACTTTTCCATACTTCTTCATCTCTATTCTATTTTATATATATTGAATTTAGATAATGCATCACCATAGTTCATATAGATCCTAAAGTTCAAGATTTTATCTTCTACCAATAACTCTTCATTGTTTAAAATTTCTTTCCATGCTAAATCATTACTACTCCAATATTCTAATTTTATTTTTCCCTGATATGCTATTAATAACTTTATCTTATTTGCATATATATGGATAGGCTTTAAAAAAATATATCCAGATTTATTACCATATAATATATTATGACAATTCCATTGAGATTCTGATCTCCCATTATATTTATCATACCATCCAATATAACAATACTTTCTACCATCTATTACCATATCTGAAGAATTTACATGAAGTATTGATTTGTTAAATTTTCCTAATTCAATAAGATCAAATTTTCCTTCCTTAGCATCTAACACTGCACACAAATTAGTTTCTTGCAATTTAACGTAAGAATTAAATATGATCTGTTGCTTTCCATTACTATAAGTATATGCATAAACCATATTCTTGCTTATTGAGAAAATTAAATTTCCCTCAGTCTTAAAAATCTCTGTATACTCATCTTCAGTTTTTTCTTTTGGATTTTCAGTGGCTAACTCATACCCTTTTTGTGAAAGTAAAATTAAACTTGTAGTACAATTGCCTCGATAAGTAAAACTAAACATTACAGTTGACTCTATAGATGGAACAAACGGTTTTATATAAATTGCTCTTGAAACATTTTGTAATACCTGTCCATTAACTTTAAATCCCATTGGGAAAAACTCCACTCCTTTTCCCTGTGCTCTCACGTTGCCCATAACAGGCAAAAAGTCCTTGTCATTAAGATAATTTGTACTTATACCATTACAAATAAAACGAAGCTTACTATTTTTGGGTTCAATAGCATACATACTAGATGTCTCTTGATCAATATCCTCATAAAAATTTATTTCTTTGAGTAGTAAATATTTATCATTATAATCTTCAGTGATCATTCTAATATCTTCTAATATATTTTCACTCATAAATCATTCTCCTTTTTCAAAAATATTGACATACTGATCACTCTAGCTTATTTCATATACTTTTAAAATGATATGAATAGCCTTTTTCCCCTCAATTCCATCAATATATGGAGTACTTTTTTTTACAATGCTATCAATTGCATTTCTATATAGAGAAATATGTCCTGACCCATAAATATTTTCAATTTCTCTATCGCATGCTTTTTGAACCTGCTCCA
>ERZ773359.4084-NODE-4084-length-15815-cov-22.390482_pt1 | contig 15815 bp, 13 predicted proteins | sample MGYA00374955_ERZ773359 | MGnify/ENA primary metagenome ERZ773359 (study PRJEB29098, sample SAMN04486028) | biogas fermenter metagenome | study: EMG produced TPA metagenomics assembly of the Biogas fermentation microbial communities from Germany - Plant 4 DNA1... | reverse complement strand
AGCATCGCCTTGCCAAGGCGAGGGTCGCGGGTTCGAATCCCGTTTTCCGCTCCATTTTTATAAGGCGGCATAGCCAAGTGGTAAGGCAGAGGTCTGCAAAACCTCCATCCCCAGTTCGAATCTGGGTGCCGCCTCCAAAAAAAAGGGAGAGTGGCGGAACGGGCAGACGCTACGGACTTAAAATCCGTTGGCCCTATAAGGCCGTGAGGGTTCGAGTCCCTCCTTTCCCACCAACCGAAAGCGACGTGCTTTATATAATTGAGCGAACCCCCTGATGAGCAGGGGGTTTTTTATTGCCCGGATTTTTTGGGAGGGGTGGAATACGGGGCAGAGTGCAGGCAGTCACACCGTGCCCTGAGCCGGATCATGGCAGAGAAATAATTTGACAGGTTAGGGAAGGTTTGTTATACTTAAACCGGTGTTTGCCTCGATGTTTCGCAAATTTCTCTGAAAAAGAAAGGAGAAAATAGATGAAAAAAAGTTTGCTCTTTTTTTGTCTCGCTTCTATCCTGTTGCTTGCAATCTGCCCGCCGGGACTGGCTTCCGTGGTCTATGAGAAGAATGGTTTTACCATTAATGCGCTGGAGGGAGAGGTTGGCGCCGTACCCTATCAGGTGTTGGTGATGTTTCTGCCTCCGACCGCAGACGGCTTTACCCCAAATGTTAATGTCCAGATCCAGCCCTTCGCCGGAACGATGGCTGATTATACAGCCTTGTCCAAACAACAGATTGAAAACGCCGGCTGGAAACTGCTCAACCAGGCAACACCAGGGAAAGACGTGGTCATCTTGGAGTTTGCCGGGGAGGCCCAGGGGTTTGGGTTCCATTGGTACGCAAAAGCGGTGAAAGACGGGGACCGGGTCTATCTGGTAACGGCAACGGCTTCCGAGTCATACTGGGCGGAACTGGCGGAGCAGTTAAAGACAACAGTTGACAGTTTCAAATTGAGATAGCAGGTTACCAGGGGTTGCAAGGGGAAAAAAGGGCAAAAAAAATACGCCTTAAATACGTGTATGGTTAAGCCAGGCGATCTGCGATTTGAACCTCCGTGTCCTTTGTGATCTCAATAAATTCGCCTTTATTCTTCCCGTCAATAATCTGTACCATGGTCTTTTTCCGTTTTGTATTGGTGACAACCGCTTTTTCCTTGTTGGCTAAAAGAACAACGCTGCCGATGGGGTAAGGGGCCACTGCCCAAGTCAGGGCAGTGGTTACTTTTAGGTCGTATTTTGTGGGGCTATTTGCTTTCAGTTCGGCGATGGCTATATGGTTAAAGACGGGTTTTCTATACGGCCTCTTGGAGACCATGGCGTCATACGAATCGGCTACCGCCACGATCTTGGCGAAGGGATGAATCTCTTCGCTACAGAGCCCGCGGGGGTAGCCGGAACCGTCTTCCCGTTCATGGTGCTGGTACGCCACATGAGCGGAGAGAATGCTCAAGTCGGGGTAGATTCTTAACCGGTCAAAACCCAACCTGGGGTGCTGGTGTACGCGCCGGGTTTCTTCCGGTGTGAGGTTGCTGTCTTTGGAGAGGATCTTTTTTTCTATGTAGATTTTCCCCAAATCATGCAAGAGGGCGCCGACAGCGAGCTTCTTTAACCTGGTATAGGGTAAACCCAAAAATTTCCCCATGATTGTGGAGATGATACAGATATTAACCGAATGGCTGAAGGTATAATCATCGTGGGCTTTTATCTCCATCATATTAAAGATAACATCAGGCTTCTCGCATATTTCATCGACAATAATCCCGGCCAGGCGGTTAACTTGCTGTATATTCAGATCCTGCCAGGTAAAGGCCTTGGTTAGCGACTCTCTAACAACATTAATTGCTTGGATGCGTGTTTTTTCGCTGACCGGTTCGATAATCTCCAGTTCCTTGTCGTCATAATTGTCGTAGACATAGAGATGGGTATAGTTAAAATCTTTTAACCGCTTTAGGTAGGCTTTTGTCAGCTTTGTCCCGCGGGCCAACAAAACCTTACCCTCGGCGGATAAAATGTCTCTTGCCAGATACATGCCGCTTTTTATACTGTCAAGATCAAGTAATTTCATTTCCCCATTCCATTCCCTATTTTTTACTAGCGCTTCCAGTTAGTGTTTTTAAATACCGGCCTCCTACCAAAATGGTAGCATGTATAAACCCTTACTGTCAAGAAAGAAAGCGTCTTTTTTGGCTGATTTTGTAAAAAAATTAAAGGTTTGCCAGAAGCTCTTGAAATTCTTCCGGGTTTAACTGCTGTTTTGCATCGGAAAGTGCCAGTTCGGGGAGGGGGTGCACTTCAACCATGAGGCCGTCGGCCCCGGCGGCCAGCGCCGCCTTGGCCATGGGGATTATGATATCCTTACGCCCCAGGGAATGGCTGAGATCCACCAGTACCGGCAGGCTGGTCTCTTTTTTTATCAAGGGAACACAGGAGAGATCAAGGGTATTGCGGGTTTTCCGCTCAAAGGTCCGGATCCCGCGTTCACAAAGGATAATGCGGCGGTTCCCCCGCAGGCCGATGTATTCCGCGGCAAACATAAACTCCTGGATGGTGGCGGAAAGGCCCCGTTTGAGCAAAACCGGGCATTGCGTCTCTCCCACCTCTTTGAGGAGTTCAAAGTTTTGCATATTGCGGGCCCCGATTTGGAGAATATCGGCGTACTCTGCCACTTTCTCCACATCGCGGGTATCCACCACTTCGGTGACGGTGAGCAGGCCATATTCCTTCCCGATCTGCTGCAGGATCCGCAATCCTTCTTCCCTCAGCCCCTGGAAGTCATAGGGGGATGTGCGGGGTTTGAAGGCGCCTCCCCGGAGGAATTTGATCCCGAGTTTTTTGAGGAGAGCGGCGATTTGCTCAAGGTATTCCACTTTTTCCACAGCGCAGGGCCCGGCAATCAGCATCGGTTCGTCCGGCGCGAGCCCAAACATCTCCTGCAGGCTCTGGAAGCCGTTTTGCTGGCCGGCGGCGATCAGCAGTTTTTTCTCCTTCTTAATCCCCATGTACTGGAGGGCGGAAGAGAAAATCGTGGTAAAGACTTCTTTAAGCAGTTCATTGGGGAGAGGCCCCCGGTTTCGCCGTAAGATACTCTCCAACATCTCCGCTTCTCTTACCGGGTCGAAATAATCGGTCCCGGTCTGATCTTTCAAATCACTGATCTCCTTGACCAGGTTGGTCCGTTCGTTTAGCAGTTTAAGAAGTTCCAGGTTAACCCGGTCAATCTCCCGTCTTAACTCTTCAAGGCTCCTCTGCATGGTAACCCCCTGCCAATATTTATTATTCTCTAATAATAACCAGTGCCCTTGGTTTTGTCAAGCCAATACCGTCCATGCGTATACCGGCACAGGAGGAGAGGAACCGCAGCTGTCTCCGGTCATTGCTAAGCCGGTTAGACCGGAGTTTTTCTATTCATCCGGTCAGCGGGTATACCGGGCCGGTAGCGCAAGGGGCGCCAGCCGTGGGCGAGGAGCCATCTTAAGACCCTTGTCTTTGCTTCTTTAATCCCCGCCTGGGCGGAGAGGGCTTTTTCCGGGGCTTCATCCGGCAGGTGACAAAAGCCCGGGCCGTCGGCGGGGACGACCACCGGGTATTCCCCGCTCAGTTCCCAGGCGGCACAGTTTGCCTCCAGGTCGGTGGAGAAGAGGCCCGGCAAGCGGCGGAAGAGTGCCTGGGATTTCCAGGCCCAGTGGAGCGAGATCCGGCGGTAGAGATCGGCTTTGAGCATCATGCCCATATTCGGTTGGACCATGTCCACCCGGCGCGGGGTTTTAATCCAGTCCGACCGGTAATGAAATTTCTTCCCGTAGTAATCAAAGGGGGGATAAAAAACCGCCCCGTTCTGCCCGACCAAAGGATAGCGCCGGACCCACCGGCGGAGCGCTTCGAGGCCGGGCTCAAGGATTAAATAATCATCATCCACCACCAGGATGTAGCTTTTTTTTGTCCCCAAGCCCGCCAGGTATTTACCGAGCGGGCCGATATTCACGGGGTAGTTGAGATTGTATGTGGCTTCGGGGATTGGAGCGGCTTTGTTATTCCAAACGATTATCTCTTCGATCCCCAGCTTCCGCAACTGGCGGACACAGGCCCGGGCATTGTTGGGCCGGGCGTAGTTGCACATCACCGCGGAGATCTGCGCCAGGGGGACGAGGTTGCTTTTTCTCCTCATCACTTACCTCTCCATTTCTCATGGAACTTCTTTTTACTCGCGAGGCGTAATTCCCGGCGTTTCTGGGGAGGGATGGCGGAGCCTTCCCGGTAATGGTAGATGGGGACCGGTGCGTACATCACCTGGAAACCGGCTTTGCGCGTCCGTAAACAGTAGTCGTCTTCTTCGGCATAGATAAAGAAGCGTTCATCGAACTTCCCCACCACCGGGATGATATCCCGCTTCACCAGGAAACAGCAGCCTTGAATACCGTGGACAGCGACTTCCGTGCCGTAGCGGCCGGGCGCGTCTTTTTTTCCCCTTCCCCGGACCACGCCGTTGACAAAACCCGCATGGTAGATTGTGCCGTCGTAATTCAGGATCTTCGCGCCGACAACGCCGGCTCTCGGGTGGCGTTCGGCACAGCGGATCATCTTCTCCAGCCACCCCGGGGTCAGTTTAAGATCGGGGTTTAAGAACACCAGGTATTTACCATGGCAGAGGTCGATCCCCTGGTTCCAGGCCTTGGCCACCCCGGCGTTAATCGGGTTGAGGACAAGTTTCATCCGCTTGCCTATGGAATTGGCCTGTTTCATCCTTTTCAGGTAAGCGCGGCTCCCGTCGGTGCTGTTGTTATCGATAACAATCAAATGGAAGGGGTAGGCGGTTTTGCTCTTGACAAAATGGAAAAATTCCGGTAAGAAGCGGCGATTATTATATGAGACCATAATCAGGTCGGCATGTTTATCCATTACTCCACCTCCTGCCAGCGGGTTTTATGGGGAGCACCGGAAAAAAACCATTTTAACATAGTCTACGGGTTTATTTGGGGTTCAGTGACGTTACGGGGGCATTTTTCCGGCAAGCTTTTGCTAGGTCCAAGAGGCAGGTTGAGTAGTGCAGTGTCTGATATTGTAATTTTTTTACAAATCATACAATTGACAGATTTTTCAGCTTTTGTTATACTTGGCACAGACAAAAGGAAACTGGGAACGGCTGTGTGCAGTCAAAAAATATGATGAAATTTCTATCTGGAGGTGGTAGGTTTTTTAAAAATATATTCTGAAGGGGGAGTTAATGCTTTTAAAAGAAGAAGAAAGGTGTGAATTATTATGAAGAGGTTCTTCTGTCTCACTCTTGTTCTTGTGATGGCAACCTTTTTTTCCTGGCCGGTTCCAGCAAAGGAAGGAACAATTGTGGTGGGGATCGATGCCGATGCGTTAACCTTGGATCCCCACAATTTCCGGCACCGGGAGACGGAAGCGATACTTAGAAATGTCTATGACGGTTTTGTCACCAGGACATCGGATATGGTTGTCATTCCGGAATTGGCGGAAAGTGTAACCCAGGTGGACGATCTTATTTGGGCCATTACCATTAGGGAAGGGGTCAAGTTCCACGATGGAACGCCCTTTACCGTTAAGGATGCCGTTTATACCATTAACCGGATCGTCCAGGAAGGCGCCATGGGAGGTAAGACTTCTCCCCGGAAAGGCCTTTTTGGCACAGTAACCGGCGCCGAGGCTGTAGATGAGAGAACACTGCATGTACATCTTTCCGCCCCGATGCCGCATTTCTTGGCCATGTTACCCTTCCACATGGTGGTTCCCGCAAGCCTGGGCGAGGGAATGGTCGCCAAGCCCGTTGGCACTGGTCCCTTCAAATTTGTGGAATGGGAAAAAGGCAGTCATGTTGTTTTGGAACGTTTTGATGATTACTATGGTGGGGCGCCGGATTGGCCGCCGGTTGGTCCCGCCCCTGCGAAACGCGTTATCTTTCGGGTGATTCCCGAACCCGCTTCCCGCCTGGCGGCGTTACGCGCCGGCGAGGTGGATATCATTACAATGGTTCCCTTTGATTATTATCCGGTATTGGAAGCCGACCCCAATGTCAGACCCGTTGCGGTCACTGGAACCCGGAGTTTCTTTATTGACCTCAATGTCAATAAACCCCCTTTTGACAATGTTTTGGTACGCCGGGCCCTAAACTATGCTATAGACAGAGACGCATTGATCGAGCAGATCCTGGACGGTATGGGTACCAAAATCCCGACGATCCTTTCTCCCGACGCTTTAGGTTACAATGATTTGGAGCCTTATCCCTATGACCCGGAGAAGGCCATTGCACTATTGGCTGAGGCCGGTTACGGCCCGGATAACCCGCTGAGGTTCACCCTGGATGTGCGTTCGGATTACCGGGTCGAAGCCCTGGCCATTGCCCATCTTTTGCGCAGGGTAGGAGTGGAGGTTAATGTGGAGGTTTGGCCTGATTACGGCACCCTGAGCGACATGTATATCCGGGAAGAGACAAGGCGCCAGGCCTGGTTTGACAGTTGGGGCAATGCCAGCCTGGACCCGGAGGGGATTATTCCAGCTAAATACTACACCAATACCTCCGGCGGTATCGAGGGGGACGGCCGGGGAAATTTCAGCGGTTATTCCAGTCCGGAAGTGGATAGACTTATCCGTCTCACCAAGAGCACGTTTGATCCGGAAGAACGTGTAGCGGCTTTCAAAAAGATCCAGGAGATTATTTATGAGGATGCGCCGCAAGTCTTCCTTTATATTCCCCAGGAGCTATACGGGGTCAGCAACAGGCTGGAGAATTGGTCCCCAAGCCCTGACAGCAGGATCAACCTGCACCGGGCCGTTAAGAAATAGATACCTCTAAAGAGTGGTGGGGGAGGGGGGAGTAACTCCCCCCTACTTTTTTTAGCCCAGGAGGTGTTGACAATAAACCTTACACAGTTCATAAACCGCCTCTTGCAAACCATACCCGTGGTGATCGGCGTTACGCTCATTGTGTTTTCCCTGATGCATCTCACCCCCGGTGATCCCGTAGAGATCATGATGGGTCAAGGGTCGGTGACTGAGGGCGAAATCCAACGGATCCGGGAGGAATTGGGCCTCCATTTACCCCTTCCCGTCCAGTATCTCCGGTTTGTTACCGGGATTTTCAAGGGAGATCTCGGTTATTCCATCTATTACCGGCAACCGGCCGGGGAGGTTATCTTTGCGCGTCTCCCGGCCACTTTTGAACTGATGGTTGTTGCCATGATTATCTCTTTGGCCATCGCCCTCCCGCTCGGGATTATCTCGGCCGTGCGCCAGTATTCCCTCGTGGATAAGATCGGGACAATCGGGGCGCTTTTGGGTGTTTCCATGCCCGGTTTCTGGCTAGGCCTCCTGCTGATTATGGCTTTTTCAGTGAACTGGATCTTTCCGGTAGCCGGGAGGATTGATTTTGGGATGGCCCCCCAGAGAATTACCGGCCTTTATCTTCTCGATAGTATTTTGACTTTTAACTGGCCGTCTTTTTGGAGCGCTTTGCGGCATATTTTACTGCCCGCCATTACCCTGGGGATGTCGATGACCGCTTTGACCATGAAAACAATCCGTTCCAGTATGTTGGAGGTAATCAGAGAGGATTATATCACCTTTGCCAGGGCCAAAGGGCTCTCCCGCTCACAGGTGGTGTTAAAGCACGCCCTCAAGAACGCCCTGATCCCCACGGTTACTGTGATCACCTTGAACATGGGCGTTCTCTTGGGGGGAAACATGATTGTGGAGACGGTCTTTGGCTGGCCCGGACTGGGCTCTCTGGTGGTTAACGCCATCTTTAACCGGGACTACCCCCTGGTTCAGGCTTCGGTACTCATCTATGCCATTACGTTTATCATCTGCAACCTGCTGGCGGATTTTTTATACACCGTTCTAAATCCGCGGGTCAAGTTCTAGCAGAAGGGGTGAGACTATGCGTACATCGGATCTACCCGCTGTCCGGCCAAAATACTTTGAAGATTCCGACCGTTTCCATGTAAGGCTGCGGGAATTTTGGCATGAATACAAAAAGAACCGCATGGCAGTAGCAGGCCTGGTTATTGTGATCTTCTTTGTTTTGATTGGGATCTTCTCTCCCTGGCTTATCCTCCATGACCCCAACGAGCAGGATATTTTTAACCGGTTTCAACCGCCGGTGTGGATGGAGGGCGGGTCCTGGGAGCACCCTTTGGGTACTGATGAATTGGGACGGGATCTATGGAGCCGCATAATCTACGGTTCCCGGGTATCCCTTGCCCTCGGGATCACTGTAGCCTTTTTCGCCACTACGCTGGGGATTATTATGGGTTTGGTCTCCGGCTACTATGGCGGGACTGTGGACAGCATTATCCAAAGGATCGTCGATATCTTGCTGGCCTTTCCCTACCTGGTCTTTGCCATTGCACTGATGGCCGTCTTGGGGCGGGGGGTCTTCAACCTCTTCCTGGTATTGCTTTATAAGGAATGGGTTACTCCCTGCCGGGTGGTAAGAGGCGAAGTGCTGGCGGCCAGGGAGAGCGAGTATGTGGAGGCGGCGCGGGCTGTGGGCGCCAGCGACTTTCATATCATGTTCAAAGAGATCCTGCCGAATGTTTTTTCTTCAGTAATTGTCGTTGCCACGCTCCGGGTGGCCTGGATCATCCTGATGGAGGCCTCCTTGAGCTTTATTGGGGTAGGCGTTCCCCTGGATATCCCTTCCTGGGGGATGATTATCGCGGACGGCCGGGGTTACATCACCCAGTACTGGTGGCTTTCCACCTTTCCCGGGCTCGCCATTCTCCTGACCGTGTTGGGAATTAACCTTATGGGTCAAGGCCTCCGGGACGCCCTCGATCCCCGGTTGAAGGAGTGATTTTATTGGCGGAATTGTTGAAGATCAAAGATTTACAGGTTCATTTTTTCACCGATTACGGGGTCGTTAAAGCTGTTGACGGGATTGATCTGACTTTGCAGGAAGGAGAAGCCTTGGGGATTCTGGGTGAATCCGGCTGCGGGAAGAGTATGACCGCCCTGGCGGTTATGGGTTTGGTCCCCTTTCCCGGGCGGATTACCGGGGGTGAGATTATCTTTGCCGGCAGGGATCTTTGCCGGCTCACGGAGAAAGAGATGCGGCGTATCAGGGGGAAGGAGATCGCCATGATCTTTCAGGATCCCCTGACAACCTTAAACCCCGTGCTTAAGGTGGGAGAGCAGATAACCGAGGCGATCCGCCTCCACCATGAGGAGGGGGACCTCTCTCCTGCCTCCGGCCGTCGGGGCTTCTTCCGTTTCTGGGAAGACCGGCGGCGAAGAGAGATGGCTGCCTGGAAAAAGGCGGTGGAGATGATGGAAAAAGTGGGGATCCCTTCCCCGGAGTTGAGGATGGAAGAGTACCCGCACCAGTTCAGCGGGGGAATGCGGCAGCGGGCGATGATTGCCATTGCCTTATCCTGTAATCCCCGGCTTTTAATCGCGGATGAGCCCACCACCGCCCTGGATGTGACGATCCAAGCCCAGATCCTTGATTTAATGCGCCGGATTAAGGAGGATTTCCGCACCAGTATCCTCTTTATCAGCCATGATCTGGGGGCCATCAGCGAGCTTTGCGATCGGGCCGCCGTGATGTATGCCGGGAAGATCGTGGAAACCGGCTCCGTCCAGGAGATCACCGGCGCGCCGTTTCACCCCTATACCCAAGGAATCCTGGCTTCCATCCCCCGTTTGGGGGAGAAGGAATACCGGATCAAACCGATCCCTGGAAATGTGCCGGATTTAGGGGACTTGCCGGCCGGTTGCAGCTTTTTCCCCCGTTGCCCCTATGGGCAGGCCAAATGTAAGACCGAACTTCCTCCGCTGGAGGAAGCGGGTGAGGGCCGCCAGGTCCGTTGCTTTTATTGGCGGCAGATCCGGGCGCAAAGAGAAGAGGAAGGAGGAATCGGCGGTGAGCTCTCCTTTGCTGGAGATTAAAGGGTTGAAAAAGTACTTCCTCCGCCAGCAGGCTTTCTGGCAGAAGTGGACAGGGAAAAAGGAATATATCTACGCCGTCGACGGGGTCTCTTTTTCCGTCAATAAAGGTGAAACCGTGGGCCTTGTCGGGGAAAGCGGTTGCGGGAAATCCACTTTGGGCCGGACTATTCTTAGGCTTTATGAACCCACGGCTGGGGAGATCTATTTTGACGGCGAAAAGATCAACGACCTCCGCGGTGATGAGCTTTTGCAACTCCGGCGGCGGATGCAGATTATTTTCCAAGACCCCTTCGCCTCGCTGAATCCCCGGCAGACGGTGGAAAAGATCATTGGTTTGCCCTTGAAGATCCAGGGGATGAAAGGCCGGGAGCTCTCCGAGCGGATTGACGAACTGTTGGAACAGGTAGGCTTGGCCAGGGTGCACAGGAAACGCTTTCCCCACCAGTTTAGCGGTGGTCAACGGCAAAGGGTTGGAATTGCCCGGGCCCTGGCGGTGAACCCCAGTTTTGTTGTGGCGGATGAGCCCGTCTCCGCCCTGGATGTTTCGATTCAGGCCCAAATCATCAATCTCCTGCAGGAACTTCAAGAAAAGATGGGGTTGACCTATCTCTTTATCGCCCATGACCTGAGCGTTGTCAGCTATGTGAGTGACCGGATTGTCGTCATGTACCTGGGACAGGTAATGGAGATGGGCCCGGCGGAAGAGATCTTCTCCTCTCCCCAACACCCATATACAAAAGCCCTGCTTTCCTCCATCCCCCGGATAGGGAAGAAAAATCCCTCTACCGGCAGGATAATTTTGGAGGGCAGCGTTCCTTCCCCCCTGAACCCGCCTGCCGGTTGCAAGTTCAATACCCGTTGCTTTATAAAGAACAAGCCGGCCGCCTGTTTTCACGAACCCCCTCCGCTTATTGAGGGAGCGCCGGGACATTATGCGGCCTGCCATCTATTGGGCTAAGGGCAACCAAGGGTGTACGCGATCGCGCTGAAGAGTAAAGGAATTTTTGCCGGTAAGGCGAAAATTATTAATGTATTAGTCATAAAGGAGTCATAAAGGCGATCGCGTGCACACTTTTGTTTTTTTAAGATAAGAAGCAGAGGGTAGGGGATGGATGGACAGGCATCTATGGGCGCTGCGCAGCCTGGCGCTGCTTTTTGCCGTTATTCTCTGTTTGCTGGTTCAGGCCTTGCCTACAGCCGGTGTTGTGTTGACCGTGACCGCCGGCTACGAAGGGTATGTGGTCCCCGGGCGCTGGGCCCCGCTGGCAATAGAGGTTAGCGGCGCCATGGACGGTTGGGTCCAAATTGCCAGGCTGCACCAGGGTTTGCCTGTAGTTACCGAAGAGTACCGTTGCCGGGTTGAAGATGAGACCCGGCGTTTGTTGATCCCGGTTTTTGCCGAGGAGACCGGGAGCAGGCTTGAGGTCCGGCTGGTTGAGGACGGAAAGGTCCTGGGCCGGGTGGAAGTGGACCTTCTGGAGAAGGTCTTCCCCGGGCACCTGATCCTCATGGTGAACCTGCCGGAATGGCATCAGCAAGCCCGGCGCGGGCAGGCGGTGGGGCCGGTGCTTTTTTCCACGTACGGGCAGGAACCGGTATTAATCATTCCAGTGGAGTTTTCCGCCCTCCCCGGGGCTGCCCTGGCTTACGACGGGGTGAGCGCGCTGGTGGTCAACGGGGATTTGGCGGCCCTCAACCCCCTGCAGGCCCGGGCCATACGGTCCTGGCTGGCCGGGGGCGGGAGGTTGCTTTTCTTTCCCACGCAGGGTTGCGGGGGAGCAGAGGCCGGCGGCGGGCAAGGGGAGTTTTGGGCCGGTCCGGCGGCTGCCGGCGTAACAGTAGATGCAGATGATGCCTTACACTGGGAAGGAGCAGAAGAAGGGTGGGAGATCCGCCGTTACGGGCGGGGACGGATCATCTGCGCCCGGGCGCAAAAAGCTAACAACGGGCAGCCGGTGGCAACCGCCGATTGGCAGCGGTTGCTGGCGCTGGAACCCTATCCCAGGACTTTCCGCCTGACCCCGGGGCTGGTTTTCCGGGAGGGGAGATTACCCTGGTTCCTCGAGGAAGAGAATGCGGGGATCACGACTTTACCCCTTATGGTCCTGTTTGTTCTTGGTTTTTTGGGCGGGCTGGCCGCTTTGGGGTTTCTTTGCAAGAAAAGAACGACCCTTGCCTTGCTGGCTTTTATTGGCATAACCATCCTCCTGGCTGTACCGGTTGGGAGGCGGCTCGCCGGGAACTGGCAGCGGGGGGCGATCGTCTATACCCGGGCGGTTCTGCTGCCGGAAGATGCCGGGGTCTTAATCGAGGCCGAAATCCGGTTTCCTGAATCCACCTGGAAAACACCGGTTTCGCCATGGGGGGTCACCGTGACCTTGGGGGAGACGGCACGGGGAGCGATTAACCGGGCCGGAACAGGGGAGACCTTTTGGCGCCACGAAAGCCCTCAGCAACCGTTATTAGTGGTAAAAGAAGGGGATGAAAGGCATCTCCGCCTGGCAGGGGTGCTGCCGCCCGGGACCGGGCCCGCCGGTGACACGCACGCGCGCGCGCGTGACGAAACCGGTCCAGGCCCCGTACTGCCCGTTTGGATAGAAAGAGATCCCTGGCTCGCCGGTTTGCGACGGCTTTTTCCCGCGGAGAGGTGGACCGTTGGTTATGGCGGTCTTTCCGGATTTACGCTTAAATTGGAAAACGGCCGGAGCCATCCGGTTCTTTGGGCGGAGCCCAACCCCGGACCGGGAGCCTTGCCATGACAACAAAGGCGCGCGCCGCCGCGCGTGCACACGTGAAGAAGCGGGGGAACTGCCATGATTGCAGTGATCTGGGCTGACCTTACCGCCTGGAGCAGGGAACGGGCGAAGCTTTCACTCCTGGTTGTTGCTGCGGCGTTGACGGTTGCCGCTATCGTTTACCGGCTCCAACCGGAACTCTGGGGCCGGGTGCTGGCCATCTGCCTGCTTTGGACCGGGTGGCAAGCGGGCGCGGAGAAATGGGTCAGGCTGAAATCGTGGGACTGGATCCGGCAGGAACGGCTGGGGATTGCCCGGATCGTCGTGGGGAAAATCACCGCCGCCTTGCTTCTGATCCTTTTTCATATATTACCCGCCCTGCCCCTGCTGGTGATGGTGGTTTACGTGTGGGGGATACCCTGGGCAAGATTATGGCAGTGGCTGGTCTTTATCCTGACCGCTTCTTGGTTCTTTGCAGCCTTGATCTTCCTGGCGGGCCACTTGGTCTGGCTGGGGGTGAAGGAGGCGCGGATCTTATTGGGCGGCGGCTGGCTGGTGATCAGTGCTGCCATCCCGTTTTTACACCAGCTTAACCCCTTGTTTTTCACGGAGAGACTCCTTTTGCCCGGACCGCCGGTAAAGATCCTCCCCGGAATCCTGGCCAACCTGGCACTAACCTTTCTTTTCGCCTTGCTTCTCTGGCGGTATAACCAAAAGCGGTTCAAAGCGGCCGGGAGGGGGACGGTAGAGAGATATGGCGATGGGGGAGTCTGAAGATGAACCAAAAACCCCGGGTTGATAAGGAAATCTATACATTATTACACCGGGTGCAGAAACGCCTGAACCTGATTATTACCGGTATTGAGGCGTTCACTTGCACCACCTGGCTGGCAGCAGCGGCCGGGTTATTAATCCTCTTTCGCCTTTGGCCGGGAGGAGCAGGGGAGAGAAGCGGGTTTGGTACGCTTTTCCTCCGGTTGCTCGTGCCGGTCCTTGGCCTCCTGGCCGGGTGGTGGCGGGGGCGGCGGAAACACCTGGATTTGGCGGCGACCGCCTTCTGGCTTGATCGCTCCCTCCAATTGCAAGAGATCTTCAGTGCGGCCCTCTTTTGCCTGGGACGGGGCTGTACCGGCCCGTTTGACCGGGAGATCCTGGCCCGCGCGGGAAGGGTTGCCCGCCGGGTCAAAAAGCTCTCCTGGCCGCTTAGGCCTTTATACCGGCGTGCCTTGCCGGCGGCAGCGGCTCTTCTTTTCATGGCCTTAATCCCGGCCGCCCTTGGCCCGGCCTTTTTCCGGCAGGCCCCGCCCGATTCCCGGCTTGCCCTGCCGGCCATGGAGGAAGAGGGAAGCTTCTTGGTCCGGGCGGAAGAGGTAGAGACGGTTTTACCGGAAGAGTTGGCGGCTTTCCTTTTTGCCCATGATCAGGAGTTGGCGGAACGGGCTGCAGAGGCCTTACGTACAGGGGATATGGAGGCCTTGACCGGCCTGCTCAGGGAAGCCGGGGAACAAATGGGGCAATCTCCCACCTGGAGTATGGCTGCAAAGGAACTCGAGGAGTTGCTGGCCGGGGGCGGCGATTTATGGCCGGAGGGAGAGTACGCCGGTAGAGAGCAGTGGACCCCGCCGGGCTCCCGGAGCGGCAGCGCGCCGGTTTGGGGCGGAAGGCCGGGGGAAGATCCGGGTATCCCTCAGGAAACGGGCCGGATCGGAAGGGCGGGAGAGAACCAAACCGGTGAAGGGCGGGTACAGGCCGGAGAAGGAAGGGCCGGCGGGGAAGGAGAAGAGGGTGGCGAGACCCTGCCGGCGGCCTTTGCCGGGCGGGCCGGGGAAGAAGGGATATCCCGGGAGATTAGAGGCGAAGGCGGCTTGACCGGGGGCGAAGGGGAAAGAGAGGCGCGGGGAGAAAAGGCGGAGGTCTTTTCCGGGGACTCCGGGTATGAGGAGGCGGTTATCACCCGTTCCGCCGAGACACCGGTCTTCGCTTATGTCTTGCCGGACCGGGACCCCCAGACCCCTTTTGCCGCGGCCTTGCCCCCGGCGGCCCGGGCGGCTGAGGAGGCGCTGGCCAGAGCAGGCGTGCCCCTCGAGTATGAGGAATATGTAAAACTTTATTTCCAGGAGTTGGCCAGGGAATTTGAATAGCCGGTCCACAGGGAATGCGAATGACCAGAGTACCGGGAAGAGATAACCAGGGCAAATGCAGGCCGGTTTTACCGGAGGAAGGGTGAGATGGCAATGGCAAAAGCAAAGGTTGCTGTGGATGAATACCGGGAGAGGCTGGAACGGGTCAGGGAGGAGATCCACCGGGTCATCATCGGCCAGGAGGAGGTGGTGGACCTGGTGCTCCTGGCCCTGCTCTGTGAAGGCCATGTTTTACTGGAAGGGGTGCCGGGGATCGGCAAAACCATGCTCGTGCGGGCCCTGGCCGGGTCTTTGTCGCTCTCTTTTGCCAGGATCCAGTTTACGCCGGATCTAATGCCCGCGGATATCCTCGGGACCAGTATTGTGATGCAAAACAGCAAGGGCGGGTTTGACCTGCAGTTTGAGAAAGGTCCGGTCTTTGCCCACCTGGTGCTGGCGGACGAGATTAACCGGGCCTCGCCGAAAACCCAGGCCGCCCTCTTAGAAGCGATGCAGGAGCGGACGGTGACAATCCGTGGGGAAAACCACCCGTTGCCCAGTCCTTTCCAGGTCTTGGCCACCCAAAACCCCCTGGAGATGGAGGGTACTTACCCCCTGCCCGAAGCCCAGGTGGACCGGTTCTTCTTTAAGATTTTGGTGGCTCACCCCTCCGAAGCGGAACTGGTGGAGATTATCCAGAGCACTTCCGGGCCGGAGACGCCTTCCTGCAGTCCGGTCCTGAGCCGGGAGGAACTGCTTGCCCTGCAAAAGGCCGTCCGGGAAGTGGTGGTCCCGCCCAATGTGGCCGGGTATGCCGCCCGCCTGGTCCTGGCGACCCAGCCCGGGGAGGAGGCGGCAACGGACGGTGTCCGCCGGTACGTGCGGTACGGCGCCGGCCCCCGGGGCGCCCAGGCCCTGGTGATGGCGGCAAAAGCCCGGGCGCTCAGCATGGGACGGTTGCACGCCGGGGTTGAGGATCTGCAAGCGGTAGTCCTCCCCGCCTTACGCCACCGGATCGGCCTCAATTTTGACGGCCTGAGCGAAGGGGTTTCCGTTGA
>ERZ773359.4080-NODE-4080-length-15835-cov-5.223574_pt1 | contig 15835 bp, 17 predicted proteins | sample MGYA00374955_ERZ773359 | MGnify/ENA primary metagenome ERZ773359 (study PRJEB29098, sample SAMN04486028) | biogas fermenter metagenome | study: EMG produced TPA metagenomics assembly of the Biogas fermentation microbial communities from Germany - Plant 4 DNA1... | reverse complement strand
TATGTATGCCACCTTGCCTGCTTTTTCCCATATAGTGTCTTTCTGCCCCAACAACGCTTTTTACTAAAAATGTATCATTAAAGTAAGCACCTTCGGTAAAAAAAGCTTTGAAATAAAGAATCAATAATACTATGACAATTGCAGGCAATACAATCTTTAAAAAGATATCCTTTCTATTCAGCTCCCTGATTCTTTCTACTATCATCGCACTCACCTTTCACACGGTATATTTTAACTGTACCATAGGCATTTGGTTTTTTCTACCTGTCGTTAGGATATCATATTCAATGCGAAATAGTGTTATCATGTATTATATAAGACGAATTTTACTTATAAATGTTTAAGGAGATTGATATGCATTATATAGTGTTTGATATGGAATTTAATCAGGATTTATCTTCCTTGCAAGATACCAAAGTGAAGTGGTCCAAATATCCCTTTGAAATAATTCAGATTGGAGCTTTAAAATTAGATTCTCATTTTAATAGAGTTGCTTCCTTTAATAGATTTGTAAAACCAACTATCTACGGAAAAGTAAGTCCATTTATCACTCAACTGACAGGAATTACTACAGAACAGCTTGCAAATGAACAAGCTTTTCCAGAGGTTTATGAATGCTTCGTGGATTTTATAGGTGATTCAGATTCTGTATTCTGCGTCTGGGGGATGTCTGATATAAAAGAACTATTTAGAAATGCGGAATATCATAATTTAGATTCTAAACATATACCTAATCAATACATTAATCTTCAACCCTATGTATCTAAATATTTTGGTCTCCCGGTAAAAAACATGCTTCGGCTGGAAAATGCAGTCGAAGCTCTTCATATTCCTATTATATATAGTTTTCATGATGCATTTTCTGATGCTTACTATACTGCTGAGATATTAAAGAAGATATATAGTCCATCTATTGAGCTTTGTTTTTATGAACCATCCTTTGTACCAGCCAGGCCCAGACAGCACAAAAGAAAAATTGATTATGACAAGCTCATACAGCAGTTTGAAAAAATGTTTAATCGCAAAATGTCCAAAGAAGAACAGGAAATTATAAAGCTTGCCTATCTAATGGGAAAAACTCGTCAATTTCTGAAATAAAAGCATCATGCAGAAAAAAAGCTATCTCTCTCCAAGCTGATATGCCTGTAAAAAGACAGCTTTATAACTGATAGCTTTATGATTAATATTTATCTAATTGTAACAACAACTTCGGCTGAAGGCTGTGAATAGCTACCATCCGAATAAACAGCCTTTACAATATAATAGTAAGTTGTATCTCTTTTTACATTGGTATCTGTATACTCATTTCCTGTTATAGGAGCATTATTTAGTGGATCTTTATCCTGCTGACCCGATGTCGTACCCCTGTATATAAAGTATCCAACTAAATTTTCTGATTTTATAACAGTCCACTGCAATTTAATACTGCTTCCAACGACAGATGCTTTTAGATTCGTAGGAGCTGTTGATGACGGGTCTGCTGCAGTGACTGAGGGTTTCTGTGTTATCGGAATAGTTGTTGTTGGCAGATTCGGTAATGTCGGCGGTTTCGGCATTAACGGTGGTGTCGTTGTTGCCGATGGTGTTGATGGTGTTGTATCTTCATTATCCTTTTGCCCGTCTCCATCATAGTCCGGGAATATGGAGTTTTCAGCATCTGTCAGAGTAAATGCATTGTTATTATGATCAAACAGCTTTGCAACAGTCACTTTGGTTACAAAATTTACCCCTGCATTATTGGTGACTTCCAATATATTGAACTGAGAATCATTTAAACCCGTTAAAACCATTCCTACATTTTGATTTCTGTCTCCCGACAGCAACACCCTATGATTGTCGGAAGCCTTGAAATTCATTCTGTCACCGGCAGGGAATCTTACTGCGTCATTTATAAACAAGTTGGCAACTCCGTCAATTATATGGATATGGCAGCCATATGCCCAGGATGCCTGATAAAAGTCTCCTTTAACTTCCAGTGTGCCTGCTGTAAGATAATTCTCGTGTGAGACTTTGGAGGTTGTAACGAAATTCCCTCCTACAGAGACATAATCATCATCATTATTCATCTTCAATATGCCGTTGCCTCCCCCATAGATGTATCTTGTATATGGTCCTGTTGCACCTGGAAGAGACCTTATTATAGCAGATATTCCGAAGTTTCCAGCTATATTGGCTCTTCCTTCATTAACATCCAAAAGCCCTCCTGATAGCTCCAAATCTCCGTCAACACTCATGGTTCCTCTTCCCATGTCTACTATTCCGCTTTTAATCACAAGGTTGCCGTGTACAATAACATTTCCTCCGTTGACTAGCAATACCCCGCCTGTGTTTATTCCATTGACTATTACACCAGATTCCACCAGGATGAGGTCACCATTGACAATCAATGTGCCTCCGTTTAGATTTATAGAACCCGTTCTATATATTTCCAGGTTGCAATTAACTGTAAGCTGTTTTCCATTGAGATCAAGATTTTTATATACACGACGAGGCATACCCTGATGCAAGCTGTTAATTACTGTATCCGCATATATAATTTCCTCAGTTATTTCCGTCTTTTGGCGGTAATCATCAAGATAAGCCTGATTTGCCAGGTACTGTCTCAGATCATTTTCCACATCTTCCTTCGTCCAGCCGTTCTTCATCCATTCAGAATAATAATGCATTATAGATGGATCGGGATCTGCATTCATGATAGCATTATATGCATCCAGTACATCCCTCTCATTCTTTGACAGCCATTTGTATCTAGTTGATTCCGGCTCGAAGATTTTATCAAATATCGATGCTCTTGCCCAATGGTCATCCCATATTCTCAGCCCTTCAAAGCTTATATCGTTCCAGTCGTATCCCACGTCCAGAGCCTTAATGAAGCAAATTGGAGGGTAGATATCCGCTCCTACACGCTCTACGTCGGCCATCCTTAATATTTGCTCCATACCCTCGCGTCCTATGAGGTTCAGCTTAGCCATCATTACACTGTTCTTAAACGGTCGAAGCATATTCAGATTATTCGTATCACTGTCCAGCCTGACTCTGGCGTCTGTTGGGAATAGTCCCGGTCTGTCAAAATATGTGCCAGGGTCATTAAACATATTTACCATATCAGCATAGTTTATGCCATATGCCATATTAAGCAGTTTATCATAGAAACCTCTCTTCAAATCCTCTATGAATTGCCGCAAAGACTCGGGTATTATTTCTTCAATGACATCATATATTTGGCTGGCAGTCAAAACTGCTCCTCCAACAAAATCTGGAGCTCCCACCATGCTCGTAAAATGCTCTATTCCCCATTGCTCCAACTCATTAATAGCAGTGGGAAAACTATTCTGGCGAAGCAGAAAAGCCTTTGCAACCCTTTCACTGGTTTCTACCCAGGCTCTCAGTCCGTTGTCAATATCTTCAAGCCAGTATTCCATATATATTCTCACAGGATTATAGGACTCTCTTGAAGCAATTCCTCTTTTCAAATTCTCACGTATTCTATAAAGTATCCCCAAATGCATGGGTGTTGAGCCTGTTCTGGCATAAAAGGGACTGATATTTACATCATCGCTTCTTACATCATCATAGTTGGGATTTTTTCCATTGGCTATTAAATTATCATGTATGAATTCCTTGGGTGCGGCTATTCTCTGGTATTCATCAGTTTTATATCTTTCCGGAACCTTATGATTATCAATATACCCTTCAACCACCAAGTGTCTCATTATCACTTCCGCATCATCAAGACTTGCATTCTCTGGGCCACTTATCCCCGACCACGAGCCTTTAGCCCAATTATTTACATAGGCGTGTCCGAATAAGTCTCCGGAAGCATGAACAACATATCCCAGGGTGAAAGCCAAAGCTTTTTTCCGTTCATCCGATTGAGCAGGCAACTTTTTTACCTGATCCATAAGATACTTGATCCAGTCTCCGGATTTTATCCCAGTCTGTCGATGGGCAAATTTCTGGCCTACATAGATATCGGGAAAAGCATCAGGTCCCATTGAGCCAGCCCTGAAATAGTCAGGATACGTCTGTATGTTATTCATGTGGATTTTAAGAAAGCCATTAGGTCAAGTTAATATTAAGGTAGAATTATACTTTCCTATGGCTTATAAACAATAAAGGGTTATAGCTCCGGGAACCAGATTTTTATCTCTCTTTCGGCACTTTCAATTGAATCAGATGCATGAACTGCATTTTCTGATTTGGATAATGCATACCTGCCCCTGATTGTACCCGGTTCTGCATTTAAAGGATCAGTAGCACCATTTATTTTCCTCACTGCTTCAATAACATTTTCACCTTCTATCACCAAAGCGCACACTTCACCTTTGGTAATAAAACTTACAAGATTTTCATAGAAGGGTTTGCCCTTATGTTCTGCGTAATGCTCTTCAGCCATTTCCTTTGTCGGCTTTACTATCTTCAGTGCTGATATATGAAATCCCTTTTTCTCATAGATGGAGATTATTTCTCCCATCAGTTTCCTCTCCATAGCATCAGGTTTTATAAGCACCAATGTTCTTTCCATAGTATCATCCTTTCTGCAATTATTATATTGCTACGCATATGATTATTACCAGATATTATGCAATAATATACAGCCTAAAGTCAATAGGCTACTGCCGTCTACGTGGTAGATGAAAAAGTAAAAGGCGCTTTGTTAAAGCACCCTTTGTTGAAAAATTATTATTCCATTATTCTTTTTTCTAATACTTGATCCATGCTGAAGTTTTCAATTTGCAGATAATATTCTGCACAGTCAATAAGTGCTTTCATAGGCACTAAACCTACGACCTCACTTCCCACAACTGGTACACCATATCTCTTAGCTTCCATCTTTATCATTTCAAAAGCTCTGTAAACAGCTGTCTTCTCATAGTTTGTAAGATTCATGGAAACCTGCACAATGTTTCTTTCTTCTAATCTTACCCCCATAGCCTTAACAAATCTCAATCCGCCTCCAATATGCCTTACAGTTTTAGCTATCTTGTCAGCTATATTTATATCGCTGGTTCCCAAATTAACATTAAATGCTACCAAGGGAGCCCTTGCTCCTACAGCTGTGGCTCCCGATTTTTTATTCATCTCACATGGACCAAAATCAGGCTTCCAATTCTCATCCTTTATCTTCTCAAAGAAACCTTCGTATTGGCCCTTTCTCACTTCAGCCAAATTGACTCTGTCAGGTTTGGTGGCAGCGCTTTCATATAGATATACCGGAATGCTCAGTTCTTCACCGATTCTTTTCCCCACTTCTCTTGCTATTTCCACACATTCGTCCATAGTAACATCCAATACGGGTATGAAGGGAACTACATCAGTGGCCCCCATTCTTGGGTGTCCACCCTTATGAACTGTCATATCTATTAGCTCAGACGCCTTTTTTGTCAGATTAAATGCAGCAGTCTTAACTGCCTCAGGTTCCCCAATAAAAGTGACTACTGTTCTGTTGTGATCAGTGTCTGAAGAATAATCCAGTAGCTTTACACCATCAACCTTCCTTACTTCATCAACAATTTTCTCAATCACTTCTTTATTGATGCCTTCACTGAAATTAGGCACGCATTCTATAAGTTTAGCCATTTTTATCCCTCCTTAGTATATGATAAATTAATATATTACCACCTAACACTGTCTTTCAACAAATTCCTTTGCTTTTTTTAATATGTTTTTGGAACTGTCATAAGTCAATATATCATATATCTCATCAAATGAGGCCCATCGATATTCTACTACCTCATCTTCATTTATCACAACATTTTGATCCATTGCATCAGCAATAAAGAAAATAACTTCCTTATATGTATTCTCAGATACTTGGTATTTATCGTATTCTCTAAAGCCTTTACAAAGCTTAATGATCAAGCCTGTTTCTTCATACACCTCTCTTATACTTGTTTCCTCTTCCGTTTCTCCTTCTTCAACATGGCCTTTTGGAAAACCCCAATGGCCTCCCGGAGAATTGCTTTTAATAGCCAAAAACTCTATATTATTATTTATCCTTCTATAAACAATAGCTCCGCATGATTTTTCTAGTTTCATAAAAAACTCTCCTCAACATCACGAAATATATATTATTATTTCTATTCATTATGTTGGAAATTTAATTACTCAGTTTTTATTAATATCATAACACAATCTAATGATAAAAGAAGTATCTTCTACAGCTTGTCATACTTATAATTTTTATATCAAAAATTTATCTTATTTCATCTATTGTGTTTATACCCATACACTTTGAATCATAAGTCATTTAGATTCATTATCTTCTTAAATTGTTCTAATGAAGTGAAAGGGGTTATGGCAAATCTAGTCAGATGGTATGGATGATTATCATGGTTGATATATCCTGGTTTAGTTGTGAAAGCCAGCTTGAAACCTAATATTTCCAGGACATCTATGGTTTCTTCATTATATTCTCCATATGGATAAGCAAAGTATTTAGAAGAGCCAAGCTTATTTATTGATATCTGCAAGTCTTCCATTACTTCATCTTTGTTCATGGATACTATATATGAAACATTATTATGATCTTTTTTATGAAATGCATGGCTATGGCTTTCGTAATCGAATACATCCCTTGTGGCTACCATCTGTTCGTAGCTGATTTTTTCAAGCTTATCAGGATTTATTACTTCTATACTTTTTTTTGGAATATGGGATGTGATAGAAAATACTGTGGCTTTAAACCCATAGCTTTTGAGTACTGGATAGGCCCAAATATAATTGCTGAGATAGCCATCATCAAACGTTATTAATACACTGGTGTTATTTTTTGATTTATGTAACGGTCTTTTGTAATATATAAATTCCTCTAATTCTCTGATAGTAATTATATTATAATCATTATCATATAAATATTTCATTTGTTCTTTAAAAGCCTCTAATGAAATTACGGCAGAATTGTTTCTATAATACTTATTGAGCTGATTTGGCAATACATGATGATACATAAGTACTACTACTTTCTGCTCCGCTGTTATATCCGATAGTTTTGAAACCTCATTTGCTTCGGCATAAACATATGGAACTTTTAATAATAGCAATAATAAAAAAATAACCATACATATTTTTTTACCCATACTATGACCTCCTAATACCTCACTGAATAAGCTTAAATATTTTATTTAATATTTGCATTTCTCATTTCAAATGTTATAAGCATGTCCACACCAATACCTTTTATATGCTTATCCCTTTTCATCAAAACTTGATTTATTAAATCATAAATTATACAGCTTACATTTTGCCACAATATTTTTATAAAATCTACATATTTTTCATACACATATTTAGTTTACCTTCTCATTTAATAAATTTAAATATAAGTAAATAAAATTTAAAAAATTTTCAAATATTTTAGTCATATTAAAAGGACTTGGCAAATATATGTAGAATAGTTAATTAAATGTATGACTTTTAACTATATATAGACTCCGATTCCAAGGAGCCCGAAAAGGACTTGGAACGATAGGGCATGGGTAGAAATGCCCATACCTGCCATTGTGCAAAGGAGTCCATCTGTAGAGCAATTATTGCCAAAACAGATGGACTTTTATTATTAAATAATAAATATATAAAGAAGGAGGTGAGGCTGGCGTCATCAGGCGTCCAGCAAATAATGAGCAAGGTGTTAATGATTGCACCAGAAAAGTGTATCGGCTGCAGAACCTGTGAATTGATTTGCTCCTTCAATAGAATGGAAGAATTTAATCCAAAACAAGCTGCTGTAACTGTACTAGCCTATGATGAGGCTGCCATATCAGTACCCATAATGTGCATGCAATGTGAAGATCCTTCCTGTATGAAAGTGTGTCCGGTGGGAGCAATCGCAAGAGATGAAAATAATGCAGTCATAATCGAAGATCAGAGATGCATCGGTTGTAAGATGTGCATAAGCGCATGTCCCCTTGGTAACATCACATTCAGTTCCAAAGAAAAGAAATTAATCAAGTGTGACCTGTGTGGAGGAAATCCACAATGTGCAGAACTTTGTCCTTCAGGAGCAATACAGTATAAAGAAGCTACTCCTGCAAATCTAAACAAAAAAATGAAAATAGGTGAAAAATTCAAAGATTTGTTTGGGGAGGTGTATGAATAATGTTGGGTTATACAGGAACACTTCTCAGAGTCAATCTTACAGATAATACCATAAAGAAAGAACCTCTCAATCTGGAAGATGCAAAAAATTATATAGGTGCCAGAGGTTTGGGTACAAGATATTTCATGAAGGAAGTTGATCCAAAGGTTGAGCCTTTCAGTCCTGATAATAAACTCATATTTATGACAGGGCCACTTACTGGTACTTTAGCCACTTCCAGCGGAAGATATGAAGTAATAGCAAAAGCACCATTGACTGGAACCATAGGTGCCTCCAACTCCGGCGGCCATTTTGGACCTGAGCTTAAGTATGCGGGATATGATGGAATAATATTTGAAGGAAAATCAGAAAAGCCGGTTTACCTATATATCAACGATGATGAAGTTGAATTAAGAGATGCAGCACATCTTTGGGGAAAAAATGTATTCGAAACCACAGATATGCTTATTGAAGAAGCAGGAGAAGATGCTAAGGTTGCCTGCATAGGACCCGGTGGTGAAAAACTGGTATTGTTTGCGACAGTCATGAATGATAGACACAGAGCAGCAGGAAGATCTGGGCTTGGTGCCGTAATGGGTTCAAAAAATCTTAAAGCTATTGTGGTAAAAGGCTCAAAATCCGTGGAAGTTGCTAAACCAAAAGAGTTCTTGGAGATATGCAAAAAAAGCAGAGATATGCTGAAAAACCATCCGGTTACTGGAGAAGGCTTGCCTACTTATGGTACTCAGATACTTGTAAACATCTTAAATCAAAGTGGTGGACTTCCAACAAGAAACTGGAGAGATGGCGGTGTATTTGAATATGCTGATGAAACCTCCGGTGAAACCTTAACAGAAAAATATCTGGTAAGAAACAAAGGCTGCTTTGGATGCAATATTGGATGTGGAAGAGTCACAAGAATAGCTGAAGGCAAATTCAAAAGCTTTGGTGAAGGGCCTGAGTATGAAGCCGGCTGGGCCTTTGGTGCAGATTGCGGAGTAAGAAATTTAGAAGCCATAAGCAAAGCTAATTTTATATGCAACGAACTTGGTATTGATCCCATAACCATGGGAGCAACTATAGCATGTGCTATGGAAATGTATGAAAAAGGTATATTGACTAGCAAAGAATTAGGAAGAGACCTTCCTTTTGGAGATGACGAAGGTATAGTTGAATTTACAAGGATGACAGGCTTAAGGGAAGGATTTGGAGATATAATGGCTATGGGCTCCTATAGAATGGCAGAGCATTATGGCCATCCAGAACTTTCCATGACCGTTAAAAAACAGGAGATGCCTGCCTACGATGGAAGATGCCTGCAAGGCATGGGTCTAGAATATGCCACATCTAATAGAGGTGCATGTCACGTAAGAGGATATTTAACTTCCCCAGAGATACTCGGAATTCCAGAAAAACTTGATCCTTTTGTAACTGATGAAAAAGCCTCTTGGCTCAAAACATTCCAAGATCTCACAGCAGTTGTAGACTCTGCTGGTATATGTCTATTCACAACCTTCGGAATAGGCCTGCCGGAAATTTCAGAAATGTTGAGAACTGCTACAGGCATTGATCTCACTGATGAAGAAATCTTACAAGCAGGAGAAAGGATTTGGAATCTGGAGAAACTCTTCAATCTTGAAGCAGGCTTTACAAAAGCAGATGATAAACTCCCTGATAGATTGCTTAAAGAACCTATGCCATCTGGCCCTGCAAAAGGCTTAGTAACTCAACTTGATACAATGCTTAAAGAATATTATCAAATAAGAGGCTGGGATGAAGAGGGTGTCCCGACAGATGAAAAACTAAAGATATTGGCAATAGAATAAATGAATTTTAATGTTCGGGGACACAGCTCTGCAAGTACTCCATAACTTGCTGGGAAGTGTCCCCGATTTAAACTATAAGGATTCACAAGTAGAATTTTTTTAATTAAACATTTTAATATGAGGCAAAAGGTGGAATCTATCATGAAAGTCAAGTATTTTGCATACATAAGGAATTATACAGGAACAAAAGAAATTGAAATCGACCATTGCTACACTTTAAAGGAACTTTTGCTTAAACTGTGCGAAAAATATGGTGCTAAATTTAGAAACAAGATATTTGAAAATAACAGTCTCAGTGATGAAATAATCATACTTGTCAATGGTAGAAATATAGTACATCTGCAAGGTCTAGAAACATTACTCAATCCTGAAGATGAAATAAGCATTTTCCCTGTAGTAGCCGGAGGTTGATGTAAATATATACTATAAGTTTGGGGTGAGGACTTTGTTTGAAAAATATCCAAAAGAAAAAAGGTATACATTATCCATATTACAAGATCTACAGAAACAATATGGTTATATCCCCAAAGACAAGCTTATTGAGCTTTCTCAATATATGGGTATACCTCTTTCAAGATTATATAGTATGGCTACATTTTACAAGGCTTTAAGCCTTAAGCCGAAGGGTAAATATATTATAAAAGTTTGTGATGGCACCGCATGCCATATTAGATCCTCAAAAACTATTCTTGATGAAATAGAAAATACTTTGGGCATAAAACCTGGCGAAACAACAGATGATGGCAAATTCTCATTAGAAACCGTCAATTGTCTTGGATCCTGCGCTATAGCACCTGTAATGGTTATAAATAACAAGTACTATGGAAAGTTAACATCTTCCATGGTAAGAGAGATATTAAAAGAATACGGAGGTGCTGATGATGAGTAGGACGGTATATGTCTGCTGCGGCACTGGTTGTCTTGCTAATAACAGCATGGATGTATATAAACAGTTGAAGAAATTAGCCCAAAAATACGAAGCAGATGTTGAAGTAAAAACTATTGTTAAGGCTACAGGCTGCAATGGATTATGTGAAAAGGGCCCATTAGTCAAAATACAACCTGACAATATATGCTACAGCAAAGTAAAACCTGATGATGCTGAAGAAATAGTGAAAAGAACATTGATGAATGGTGAAATAATCGACAGACTGCTCATCTATGATACTGCATTAAAAAGGAGAGTTATTTCTCATAAAGATACCGATTTCTATAAATGTCAGATGAAAATTGCATTGAGAAATATAGGTGAAATCGACCCGGCAAACATTGACGAATATATGGAACGAGGAGGATACAAAGCCCTTCGTAAAGCGCTGTTTCAAATGACACCTCAAGATGTAATATCTGAAATTGAAAGATCTGGATTAAGAGGCAGAGGCGGCGGAGGCTTTCCCACAGGGGTCAAGTGGAGGCAGTGTAGCAAATTTCAAAATTTTCCTAAGTATGTTATATGCAATGGTGACGAGGGGGATCCCGGTGCCTTCATGGACAGAAGTATAATGGAAGGTGACCCTAACACGGTTATAGAAGGTATGACCATATGTGCTTATTCTATAAATTCAAACAGAGGTTTCATATACATTAGGGATGAGTATTCACTGGCATTAAATAATATGAACAACGCTTTGAATCAAGCTAGAGAAAGAGGCTTATTAGGAAAAAACATATTGAACAGCGGTTTTGATTTTGATATAGAAATCGTTAGAGGTGGCGGAGCCTTTGTCTGCGGTGAGTCTACAGCTCTTATGCAATCCATCGAAGGAAATGTGGGGGAACCAAGGGCCAAATATATTCGCTCCGTGGAAAAGGGCTTATGGGGACAGCCAACGGTTCTGAACAATGTGGAAACTTGGGCAAATATACCTGAAATAATAATGAAAGGTTCTGATTGGTTCTGTTCCATAGGTACAGAAAACAGCAAAGGCACTAAAGTGTTTTCGCTGGTAGGCAAAGTCAAAAACACTGGCTTAGTAGAGATTCCCATGGGTACAACATTGAGGGAGCTGGTATACAAAATTGGTGGAGGAATAATAGGAGACAAAAAATTTAAGGCAGTTCAAACCGGCGGTCCATCTGGAGGATGTATAGCTGAAGATCTTTTAGACCTTCCCGTGGATTTTGACTCCCTTAAAGAAGCAGGTTCCATGATGGGTTCCGGCGGTATAATTGTCATGGATGAAAGAACCTGTATGATAGATGTGGCAAGATATTATCTCAGTTTCCTTTCAGAAGAGTCCTGTGGCAAGTGCGTAGCTTGTAGGGAAGGCATAAAGAGAATGCTGGAAATACTTACGGATATATGCGACGGTAAAGGTATTGAAGAAGATTTGGAGCTTTTGGAAAGCTTATGTCATACCGTTGAAGAAGCCTCCCTCTGTGGATTGGGAAAAACAGCGCCAAACCCTGTGCTGACTACATTAAAACATTTCAGAAATGAATATTATGCACATATTATAGAAAAAAGATGTCCTGCAGGAGTATGTCCGGAACTTACTGCTTACGAAATAGACAAAAAACTGTGCAAAAGCTGTGGGCTTTGTGCAAAGAACTGCCCTGCCTCAGCTATTCTGGGTAAAAGGGGAGAAGCCTATAGTATCAATACTCAATTATGTATAAAATGCGGTAACTGTATAGATAGCTGTAGATTCAACGCTGTAAAAGTCAAAAAGGAGGTGGGGAAATGAAGATTATCATAGATAATATAGAGTGCGAAGCTCAAAAAGATGAAACGCTGCTTCAGATAGCAAGAAGAAATGACATTCATATACCCACTTTATGCCATAATGATGCCCTGCCTGGCCTTGGCAGCTGCAGATTATGTGTTGTAGAGATCGTGGACAAAGGTCGGAGAAGTGTTGTAGCATCGTGTATATACCCTGTAAGAAACGAAATTGAGGTTTACACCTGTTCTGACAAGATAAAAAATATAAGAAGAAACCTCCTTATGCTTCTTCGCGGAAGGGTTCCAAATGATGAGACCATAAAGAAACTCTGTAAAGAGTATCTGGTGCCAGATAGAATAAAATTTTCCGGTGATAAGGATGAACACTGCATACTCTGCGGATTATGCGTAAAAGCTTGCCAAGAGTTGGGTGCCAGCGCAATATCTACGGTCAATAGAGGCATTACCAAAAAGGTTACCACTCCTTATGACGAACCTTCTGCCCAGTGCATAGGCTGTGGCTCCTGCGCCTATGTATGTCCAACTGATGCTATAAAGATTGAAGAAAAAGACGGTATAAGGAACATATGGAATAAAGAATTTCAACTGTTGAGATGTACAAGATGCGGAAAACCCTTTGCTACAAAGGAACAGCTTGAATATAACCGCGAAAAGTTAGGAGAGGCTCATGTAAAGTTGCTGTGTGAAAGCTGCAAAAAGGCTATTATTGCCGAGAAGCTCAAGGATATATATGAGAAAGTATAAATGGATAAGGAAATGCCTTAACTTGGCATTTCCTCATCCAAAATATTTACCACTTCCTTGGCTTCTTCTACCGAATCTCTTATTTCATCCATCTGCTCTTCAACTTTTGCAGCAATTCTATCAGTAATGCCTATCAAATTCTCTACGGCAAAACTTGTTTCTTCGATACTATTCCTTATTTACCTATTATACAGTTTTGGTTATGTTTAAGCAGACCTATATCAATTTCTGATTCTATTACTTCTTCGTCTTCCATATTCATAAAAATTTTTGATGAAACATTAACCCCACCTGCTCTCCTATTCTTCTTAAGAAACATGCCGGTGACCTCCTAAAATATCAGATGTTTGCCTGTTTATCCAACTAATGTTATTAAAAATATTATATGTCATTAAGTGAAATATTTCACCAAATATTTACACAATTCTGTTACATTAGCATTATCAATATATAAGCTCCTAAAATTCCTCCCAGTACCACTATCATGACATTGGCTTTAACAAGAGACAAAATAACAGCCAAAATTCCTCCAGCAAGGGCTGAATATATGTCCCCTGTAGATGTTAGAATCCCAGGAAATATGAGTGCTCCTAAGGTAGCAAAGGGTACGAACTGAAGAAATACCTTCAATTGTGGTGGTAGTTTCATGTCCTTCAAAAATACCATGGGGAGTAGGCGAGGTATATATGTCACCAAAGCCATAAAAATTACCAGTATATATAGATTTGTCACTAATTCTCGACCCCCTCTGGAAACAATATAGTGCCTAAAGTTGCTGCTGCAATAGTTGCTATAATAATAGTAAATCCTGAAGATAACCCTGCAAGTACAGGTATCCATTTAAACATTGAATGTATAACCATAGACATGGCTGCAACCACCAGGACAGGTATGGATTTTTTCATGGAAGGCAGCAGAAGTCCGATAAACATACAATATATGGCTATCCCCATGCTGTTTTGCAAAGTATCAGGCAATGCTGTCCCAAGTAAAAGGCCTGCCCATGTACCTGTATTCCAGGAACAGAAAGCAATAGTATTTATACCCAACAGAAAATATGGACTTAACTTCTTTTCTTCCCACATAGAAGCTAATGAAAATGTCTCATCAGTTATTCCAAAAGCCAATAAAGACATAAACCTCTTTGAAGTCCTTTCATCAATTCGCTGGGATAGTGAAGCTGACATAAGAAAATGTCTGAAATTCAAAATGAATGTTGCCATAACGATTTCTACAGTTGCCGCTCCCAGAGACAACATGTTAACCCCCACAAACTGGCTTGCTCCTGCAAAAACCACCATAGAAAGCATAATACTTATAGTATTAGGAATATCAGAAGCCTTCGACAGTATGCCGAAGGCAATAGCGATTGGTATATATCCTAAGCCTATTGGTATCGCAGCCTTTAATCCATTTTTAAACTCTAACCCTTTGTTCAACTTATATCCCTCACATTTCTATTTTCTATATTATATCTGTAATTAATCCAGCTTTACAATAAGGTAATCATCATAGTGTTCAAACCCTAGTGCATTATATGCCCTTACAGCAGGAGTATTATCCTTATTTACCATAAGTGTGGGCATCTTGCCTCTTTCGATTATCCTTTTACATATCTCTGAAACAATTGCTTTAGCATACCCTTTACCCCTTTCCTCTTCCGGAGTGTATACGCTGCCTATCTGATTGATTTTCGGTGTATATGTCTGAATCCCTGCTTGAGCTACCAATTTTCCATCTTTTTGGGCAATGATAAAATCTTCCTCCTTACCCTTTTGAGATAATGATTTTTTGATATCCTCTCTGCTAGTAGCTTGATTAAATCCTTTTATCCTTCCTTCCAAAACAAAATCAACTATTTTATCTTCTGTAGCTCCAACAGCATCGATGAAGCTTACTCCTTCCAGCTTAAAAGGTTTAAAGTTTCTATTTATAAAATAAGAACTTTCACTGTATTCCCCAATCTTTTTATAATTTTTAATTTCCTCATACAAAGGTTTTACAAGTTTCCTCATGCCTAGCAGGAATTTGAAATCTCTTTTTCTCATAATCTCTGCAAAGAAAGGCACTGCTTCAATCCTTTCATAATGAGGTATACAGCTTCCCAGATTATAGAAAGGCAGTATCCCTCTTAATTCTTCTCCCTCAAAGAATCCATAATAATCTCCACATCTTCTCATATCCGGGTTATTATCAATGCCAAACTCAATTACATTGGCATAGAGAAATGATGTTTCAAGCTCATTTCTTCCTATGTAATCCATAATCTTTTCCTTGTCCGATTGTGTGAGCAATCTTATCATCATCTACACCCCCTTATAATAAAAACCCCACAGAGCCTCTTTGAAAGTGACTCCGAAGGGTTATATCCGTTCGTGTAGGACTTCCTCAGTCCCTATGCTGCTCGCAATTAATGCTTAAGCATACTCACTTTTGATGTATTATTCCATAAATCATCTGTATTGTCAATATATCTGGTAATTCATACAAATCTGCTATATA
>ERZ773359.4077-NODE-4077-length-15847-cov-8.984106_pt1 | contig 15847 bp, 12 predicted proteins | sample MGYA00374955_ERZ773359 | MGnify/ENA primary metagenome ERZ773359 (study PRJEB29098, sample SAMN04486028) | biogas fermenter metagenome | study: EMG produced TPA metagenomics assembly of the Biogas fermentation microbial communities from Germany - Plant 4 DNA1... | reverse complement strand
TGTGGCGATATAGCTTCTTTGGCCTGATCTGCAGTATAATACTACATCTTTATCTTTATACTCCTCTATTTTATCTAGATTTTCCCTAAGCTCATCTACAGGTATATTAATAGATCCAGGAATTGCACCCATACTATATTCCTCTCTGGTTCTAGTATCCAAAATCAAGGTATTTTCCCTGTCTAATTCTTGAACATGGTACCATTGGATAATGGGATTATGACCCATTAAGGTATTAGATGCCACATAGCCGGCCATATTTACTGGATCTTTAGCTGATGAATAGGGCGGTGCATAGGCTAGCTCCAATTCCTGGAGATCATACACTGTCATTTTGCCTCTTATTGCGGTAGCCAAGACATCAATCCGCTTGTCTACTCCTTTGTATCCCACAATCTGGGCACCCAATAGTTGGCCATCTTCTGGACTAAATAGAAGCTTGATAACCATTTCAGTAGCACCTGGATAATAGGTAGCATGGGAAGGAGAATGGACATGAACACATTGGTATGGAATGTTAAATTTTTGCAAGGTCTTTTCATTATTTCCTGTAACAGCTGCTGTAATATCAAAGAGCTTTACTATGGAAGTTCCTTGAGTTGCCTTATAGGTATCCTCAATACCGCAAATATGATTTGCTGCTATTCTTCCCTGCTTGTTTGCTGGACCAGCCAAAGGTATTAATGCTGGACTTCCATTTATAAAATCTACAATCTCTATGGCGTCTCCAACAGCATATATATGGGGATTAGATGTTTGTAGATGCTTATTTACCTTTATTCCCCTAGTCTCACCTATCTCCAAACCAGCCTTCTTAGCCAAAGTAATCTCCGGCCTAACACCTATGGCTAAGATGACAAGATCTGTTTCTAACTTTTTGCCACTTTGTAGCTCAACAAGGGTCTTCTCACCCTCCTTAGCAAAAGCCTTAACTCCATCCTTTAATACAAGCTTAATATCCTTAGTCTTAAGGTATTCATGTAGAATAGCCGCCATCTCATAATCTAATGGGGCCATTATCTGATCTGCCATCTCTACTATGGTTACCTTTAAACCGCGATGACAGAGATTTTCGGCCATCTCTAGACCTATAAAGCCTCCGCCTACTACAACGGCGTCCTTGCATTGGCCACTTATGATGTAATCCTCTATATCAAAGGTGTCCTTTACATTACGCAAGGTAAAGATATTTTTTCCCTCTATTCCTGGTATAGAAGGCCTTAAAGGTTCAGCTCCCGGAGATAAAATAAGCTTATCATAGCTTTCAAAGTAGCTCTCACCTGTAACCCTATCTTTTACCTGCACCTGCTTTTTTTCCACATCTATATCCAAAACTTCACTATTTACACGAATATCAATATTAAATCGCTGCTTCATCCCCTCTGGAGTTTGAACCAATAAATCCTCTCTGTCCTCAATTACGCCTCCAATATAGTATGGAAGTCCACAGTTGGCGTAGGATATGTGTTCTCCCCGTTCAAACAGGATTATCTCCATATCTTCATCCAATCTGCGAAGGCGAGCTGCAGCACTAGCTCCCCCTGCAACGCCCCCAACTATGACCACTTTTTTGGGTTTCATATTTCTTTCTCTCCTTACTTTTTATAAATTAACCTATTGTGCTAGTTCAATATGATTGGCAATAGCCATTACAAGTATAGGAAAACTAACACAACGAGTGAATCTATTAAACCGCTTCCAATCCCTTGACAAACTCATAAAAATCCTCATAAGTTCCCTGGTAAGTGCTATTAACCTCTTCATTATTTCTATTGATCATGTAATTGGTGATAAGATAGGTCTCTATACCAAGCTTTCCTGCTACCAAATCCTCTTGTACGTCGTTACCTACCATATAACATTTTTCTGGTTCTTTGCCTATTGCATCTAGGACCTCTTCATAGAACTGTATATGTGGCTTGCAATAGCAGTTTTTCTCATAACAAGTGATATAGGAAAAGTCTTCAATATCAAGTCCTGCCCATTCAATGCGTTTGTGTATTGCTTTTATGGGAAAGATGGGATTGGTGGCAACTACTAAATTATAACCTTTGGATTTGAGTATCTCTATAGAGTCCTTTATCAAAGACACCTCTTCTACACACTCTCTTACCCTATCAAATTTATCATCGTAAAATAGATCAAACTTTTTCTTATATTCTGTTAGATCATCAGTTTCTACCAGTTTTGCAAAATGCTCCATAAACTTTTCTTCATTGGGACGTGGCTCCAAATTATTTATCATGGATTCGGTGGAGGCCAAAATATATTTGGCCAACACCTTACCATCTATCACATCATGGAAATGCTTACCCATCTCACCGAAATAAATTTTCATAAAATCATCTATATCGAAGGGAAGCAAAGTTCCATCTAAGTCGAATAAAAATGTATCTCTCATTAAAATCACTCCTGCTAGTCTTGTATTCTTTGGTCAACTGCATTTACTAATTTTTTCATTTTATTTTCAGCATCTTCTAAACTTTGTCCTATAACTGAGAAATATATCTTTACCTTAGGTTCTGTTCCTGAAGGCCGGATAGCAAACCAGGATTCATCTTCTAAGGTATAGCGCAAAACATCGGAAACTGGCAATTCTATAGGAGATGTAGTGTTGTCCTTAAGATTATATTTCTTGCTCTCTTTATAATCTTCAATTTCAACAACCTTGACACCAGCCAGTTCCTTGGGAGGATTTTTGCGCAGGCCTTCCATCATTTGAGTAATTTGTTCCATTCCCTCTTTTCCTTGAGCCTCTACAGACTTTAACTCTTCTTGGAAATAGCCATATTTATCCCATAGCTCTACCAATCCTTCATACAAGCTCATGCCTTTGGCTTTATAATAGGCGGCCATCTCACAAATTAACATGGATGAGGATACCCCATCCTTGTCCCTAACAAAATCTCCAGCCAAATATCCATAGCTTTCTTCATAACCAAACAGATAGGTATGGCTCTTGGTTTTCTCAAATTGACCCATCTTTTCGCCTATAAACTTAAATCCTGTTAGAGTATCCATTACATCAACGCCATAGGATTTTGCTATTTTTTCTCCCATCTTACTGGTTACAATGGTCTTTATCACAACCCCATCTTCTGGTATACCATTTTTTTTCTTTAAGGTGCCTAATACATAATCAGTCAATAAAGCTCCTACCTGATTACCGGTAAGTACCACGTATTCACCTTCTGCATTCCTAACAACTACACCCACCCTATCGCAGTCAGGGTCGGTACCTAAAATTATATCTGTATTATTGCCGTCTTTCTTGGCCATGCCTATGGCCAGCTCAAAGACCTCACGCTCTTCGGGATTAGGATATTCTACCGTGCTGAAATTTGGATCTGGAAGCTCTTGCTCTGGCACTACTTGTACCTTTTTGAAGCCCACTTCATCTAATACCCGACGAACTAGTTTGTTGCCTGAACCATGCAGAGGAGTATATATAATATTTACCTTGTCCCCCATCTCTTTTACTAGCTCAGGATTAAGAGATAGACCAACTACTTTATCTACATATTTAGCTAAAACTTCCTCGCCAATGATATTTAATAGGCCTTCTTCTAAAGCCTGATCTCTAGGCATATCCTTTATTTCTTCAAAATCCTTTACGGCGTTGATCTCAGCTATTATCTCCTTGGCCCTTTCCAAACCAATCTGAGCTCCATCCTCCCAATAAACCTTGTATCCATTGTATTGGGGCGGATTATGGCTGGCAGTTATAGCAACGCCGGCTATTGCCCCTAATTCCCTAACTGTGAAAGACAATACAGGAACTGGTTGAAGTTCGCTATATAAAAATGCTTTAATTCCATTACCACTTAAAATCAGGGCTACTCTCTCTGCAAATTCTGCGGACATTCTCCTAGAGTCATAAGTAATAACTACCCCTCTATCCATAGCCTCTTTGCCATGCTTTATTATATAATTAGCAAGGCCTTGGGTAGCCTTTCCAACAGTATAAATATTTATTCTATTGGAGCCTGCTCCTATTACTCCTCTAAGACCTCCTGTACCAAACTCTAAATCCTTATAAAAACGATCTTCGATTTCTTTTTCGTCACCAGCAATTGATCTTAATTCTTCTTTTGTTTTTTCGTCGATTATTGGACTACTAAGCCATTGCTCATACTTAATTTTGTACTCCATCTTCATTCACCTTATCCTCCAAAATTTTTTCTTCTCCTGTTTTAAATAGGTCAGTTTCAATTAAATTTTGAATATATTCTTTAAAGTCTTCCCTTAGCTCTGGATTGCGAAGGGCAAACTCCATAGTGGCTTCAAGGTATCCTAGCTTATTGCCTACGTCATACCTTTTACCTTCAAAATTAAAAGCATACATGGCTTCTTCCTTAGCCAATGATCTTAAAGCATCAGTTAATTGGATTTCTCCTCCTGCTCCAGGCCTTGTATTTTCTAAATGGTCAAAAATTCTGGGAGTAATTATATATCTACCTAGTATTGCCATATTGGAGGGCGCTTCTTCTGCCTTTGGTTTCTCTACTAAATCCTTTACCTTATATACCTCATTCTCAATTAGCTTTCCATCCACTATACCATATTTATTCACTTGACTTTTGTCAACAAATTGACAACCCAGTATAGTGGTTTTGTATTCTTCGTATACATCAATTAGCTGCTTTAAACATGGGACTTTGGAATGTACTATATCGTCGCCCAACAATACTGCAAAAGGTTCGTTTCCAATAAAGGATTGAGCACAATATATAGCATGCCCTAAACCCTTAGGCTCTTTTTGCCTGATATAATGGATATCCACCATGTTGGATATATCTTCAACTAATCTTAATAGATCTTCCCTTTGACTCTTTTTTAGGGCATATTCTAATTCCAAGGATCGATCAAAATGATCCTCGATGGATTTTTTATTTCTCCCTGTAACTATAATTATGCTTTCAATACCAGAATCGATAGCTTCTTCTATTATATACTGGATAGTAGGCTTGTCCACTATAGGCAACATTTCCTTGGGCTGCGCCTTGGTGGCCGGTAAAAACCGAGTACCTAGACCTGCAGCAGGAATAATAGCTTTACGAACTTTCAATCCAAACACCCCATCTACAATTTTTTTATACAATTTTTTTAAATAATTATATCATATATTTCCTTTAAACAAATAAAAATTCATGATAAAATGTTAAAGATGGAAAAAAAATCGGAGGAGTAGGAATATGATAAAGATTACCAATCTTTCAAAGAGCTATAATAAAGGCCTTGTTAAAGCAGTTGATGATTTAACCCTCCATGTTAAGCCAGGCGAAATTTTTGGGTTCTTGGGTCCCAATGGTGCAGGCAAAACTACTACCATAAAGATGATGGTAGGTCTTTTAATGCCTGACCACGGCTCTATTAGCATTGCAGGAGTTGATATAATGTCAAATCCCCTGGAAGCTAAGCAAAATATAGGATATGTACCTGATAATCCAGATGTTTACGATCGCTTAACAGGTATAGAATATCTAAACTTTATGGCCGACGTCTATAAGGTGCCAGCCAAAGAGCGAAAAGAAAGAATAAGCTATCTACTAGATATGTTTAACTTAAGCCATGCAGTTGGAGATTTAATTAAAAGTTATTCCCATGGAATGAAACAAAAAATTGTACTAACGGGAGCCTTGCTTCACAATCCCTCTGTCTGGATTCTGGATGAACCTATGGTGGGACTGGATCCAAAGTCTTCCCATCTATTGAAAGAATTTATGAGAAAACATTGTGAGCAAGGTAACACAGTATTTTTCTCTACCCATGTTTTAGAAGTAGCGGAAAAGCTGTGTGACCGAATAGGTATCATTAACAAAGGAAAACTCATAGCTATTGGTACCATGGATGAGTTAAGGCACGGCGATCAGGCTGATTCACTGGAAAATATTTTCTTGGAGTTGACTGAAGTATGAAAACCTTTATTACCTTACTAAAAACCACCCTAAATGTACACTTTGGTATTTCCGCCCTGAAATATCGATTTACCAAAGAAAAAAAACGCCTATGGGAACCTATTCTTCTTCTATTGGGTATTATCATAGGTGGCGGCAGCCTATTAATACTATACAGCTTTTTACTCCTAGGTGTTTTTATGGGAGGCCAGGCTATAGGTCATCCTGAAATCGTGCTTACCTTTTCCTTTATGGCAACCCAACTGCTTATATTGGTCTTTGGAATATTCTATATAATGTCTGTCTTTTATTTTTCCAATGATATGAGCATCCTAATTCCCTTGCCTTTAAGACCTGCAGAGGTGCTAGGAGTTAAGTTTATCATAATACTAATTAGCGAATACCTTATAGCTCTTCCTATGCTTATTCCGGCCTTTATAATATATGGTCTAGGTACCTGGTCCAATATCTTCTATTGGCTAAAAGGCCTTGTATTGGTACTAATGTCACCTATACTGCCACTGGTCATTGCTGCCATATTTGTTATACTACTAATGCGGTTTGTCAATATACGAAAAAGTAAAGATTTGATGGTGGTAATAGGCAGCCTCCTAGGTCTTTTTCTTGGTTTGGGTACAAACTTTTTGACACAGAACATACCCGAGGCAAATGAAAAAGAGTTTTTCATAAATCTAATAGAAAGCAACACAGGACTTATTGAAGCTATTGGGAACAAATTCCCTCCCAGCGTGTGGGCTACCTTGGGCCTTACCCACCCTGGTTTGAAAGGATTGGGATATTTCCTACTATTTGTTGGTGTCTCCTTGCTACTGTTTGCCGTGCTTTTATGGCTGGGCAATGCTTTCTTCTACAAAGGATATCTATCTGGGCAAGAGGTGAGACATAGGACAAAAGCCATATCAGCTGAGGATATGCAAAAAAGGGCATCCAATGCCAATTCCCCTGTTATAGCTTTGTTTAAAAGGGAATGGAAATTATTTATGCGTACTCCTATATATTTCATGAATGGCATAGCGGGAATGATCATGGTTCCCTTTTTAATGATAATGCCCTTTGTAACTCAAACGGAAGAAATGTCAGAAGTGGTAAGCCTAGCAAAAGACCCACAATATGCTCCTATAGCAGCTCTTATTTCCCTAAGTATTATGCTCTTTGCTTCTAGTATGAATTTAATTTCGTCAACCTCTATATCTCGAGAAGGCAGAACCTTTTGGATTTCCAAATTGATACCAGTCTCACCAAAAGACCAGGTTTTAGCAAAGCTAATTCATAGTAACTGCCTATGCCTCATATCACTGATTATAATTGCTGTACCCTTATATTTCCTATTAGGCATCTTATTGTACAGGCTGGTTACAATCATCTTTATAGGATTTTTGGCAAATATACTAATAAATATCCTAGGACTAATTATAGATCTACTTCGCCCAAAATTGGAATGGAATGACCCTCAGGAAGCCATAAAGCAAAACTTCAATGCTTTCTTGGCTATGATAACAACCCTGCTTTTAATATTTATACTAGGTGGCACCTCTGTATTATTGATCTTAAAAGGAGTCTCCGAGCTCTGGATATATGCCATTTTAGCCTTGATTATTGTTCTATTGTCAATACCTAGCTACTATGGACTATTGGCTCTGGCTAATAAAAAATACCACAGTTTAGAGGTTTAAAAAGTCCCAAATATATCCTCTAGGATTTTGTCTAAGGCCTTTTGAGATAAGCCCTTTTTCTCTTTATTGCACACGCTACAATTTCCGCATTTTTCAAATTGGGCTTCCTCATTAAAATATTCTAATATAAAGCGCCTTAGACATTTTTTTCCTTGGCTGTATTCCTCCATAGCATCTAGCCTATCAAGTTCTATCTTTTTGTGCCAATCTATTTCCTGCTGGGTAAGCTGAAATTCCCTATCATTTATTGAATACACTATGCCATCTTCTACCTTGATATAGTCATACTCATATAATTTTCTAATTGCACTTTGAAGAAGGTGTTTATCTATAGTCCTGCTCTTAATTAGAAGCTGTTGGGGAATTCCATTCTTTCCCTTAGCTCTTACACGCTTATATAGCCTTTCCACCAAGGCTACAGGAGGATAATTACCATCTATCATGAAGCGATTAAGGTCATAATCCTTTTTGGAGTGTAAAAGTATACAGCTAGACCTTTTACCATCCCTACCTGCCCGCCCAGCCTCCTGGTAGTAATTTTCCATACTCTTTGGCATGTTCCAATGAATTATATACCTAACATCGCTTTTATTTATTCCCATACCAAAAGCATTGGTGGCGACCATAACCTTTATTTCATCATTTAAAAAAGCCTCCTGAGTATTGTTTCGCGTAACACTATCCAAGCCAGCATGGTACATACCTGCTGCTATGCCCCTGTTTTTTAAAAAGTACCATAGCTCCTCTACGCTGGCACGGGTTGCAGCATATATAATGCCTGATTTATGCTTGTGTTTTCGAATATATTTTAATGTAAATATCTTTTTATCTTCACACTCTTCTACCCTAAACTGCAAGTTGGGCCTGTCAAAACTCTCAATAAAAACATTACATTTCCCTTCAATACCCAGCAGCCTCATGATATCCTGTTGCACCCGTTTGGTAGCTGTTGCTGTAAAGGCAGCCAGCACTGGATTTCCCATATGCTCTATTAATTCTCTTATCTTTAAGTAGGCAGGTCGAAAATTATGCCCCCATTGGGATATGCAATGAGCCTCATCAACCGCTACAAAAGGTACATGAACTTCTTTCATAGCTTCAAGGAAATGCTGAGAATAGAATCGCTCCGGGGCTATATAAACAATCTTATAATGCCCTCTTTTCATTTTTCGGATTATCTCTGTTATCTTTCTGTCTGGCAGCACACTACTTATATATGCAGCATTTATGTTGCGTTGTGTTAATTCATCTACCTGATCCTTCATTAGAGAGATAAGAGGAGATATTACTATGGTAGTACCAGGAAAAATAAGAGCAGGCAGCTGATAACAAAGGGATTTCCCGCCGCCCGTAGGAAATATTGCTAATGTATTGTTGCCTTGTAAAATGCTTTGAATCACTTCCCGTTGGGATAAAAGAAAATCATCATATCCAAAATATTGTTTTAAATACTTATCCATTAGTGCTGTATAATCCATATCATTCCCTCTCTTATCTTACCTCTAGTCTATCCATATTCTAATGCAAAATCAAGGGGATTTAGTAAATTTATGTAGATATATAGCACCGTAGTAACAGTTGATTAAAATATACCAAATTTGTGTTTCATAAATAGTGAAAAATGGTATATAATAAGATGAGTCTAAAAACAATATAAAAATGGAGGAAGATAGATATGAAGAGTCTAAAAGGAACAAAAACTGCTGAAAACCTATTAAAAGCTTTTGCAGGAGAATCTCAAGCACGTAATAGGTATTTTATGTATGCTAGCGTTGCTGGAAAAGAAGGGTACAAGCAAATTGAAGAGATTTTCCTCGAGACTGCTGATAATGAAAGAATCCATGCTAACCGATTCTTTAAGTTCCTAGTAGAAGGCTTTGAAGGCGAACTTCCCACTTCCTTAGAGATTACCGCTGATTATCCTATCGCTCTAGGTAATACTTACGAAAATCTAAAAGCAGCTGCAGCTGGCGAGCATGAAGAGTGGTCAGACTTATATCCTGCTTTTGCTGAAGTTGCAAAAGAGGAAGGTTTCCCAGAAATCGCTAATGCCTTTACCATGATCGCAAAGGCCGAAGTAAACCATGAAGTAAGATTCAACAAACTAGCCGAAAATGTTAAAAACGGTAAGGTATTCCAGAAAGAAGAAGAAGTACAATGGATCTGCAGAAAATGTGGATATATACATAAAGGGCCAAAAGCTCCTGAGGTATGCCCAACCTGCCTACATAAACAAGAGCACTTCCAACTCTTCAAAGAAACCTATTAATTTAAAGAAAGTCCTCCCTAAGTGGAGGACTTTTTGTATTAGCCTATCATACTTCAACAATAACACCACATGCCAAGCGTTTGCCAGCATTTCCCGAAGGTTGGGTTCTATAGTCATCAGGATTTTGATGAATTATTATGGATTTGCCTACTACATCCCTAGGTCTAAATTTATTTGTATAAAAGCACATATGGGCATATCCATTATTGGAAAATAGGACTGGAAAATCCCCCGCATGATTGCCATGGGGCTGATACTATTTTATTCCTAGGCATAGAGATCTGTTCATATCCTAATTTATTTGTCTCCGGATATCCTCATATTTTTAACACCCTCTACAGTATTTTTCGTAGCTGAATATAAACCTGATGCTGCGAGTCCTAGTGATAAACCGGTAATTATGCCTTCTGGTATATTGTTAGGATGTAAAAAGAAAATGCCAATTAATAGACCCATCACTACTGCAGCCAAAGCAGAAAATTTATTAGGCAGTCCCAGACTCTTTAATAACTCTACTACCCCAATGATAAGAGGAACAATGGGCACTTCATATATTTCCAAACCTTTCCACCCCGCTCTTTTTTATAGTGCATTTCTTAAATGCCTTCAAAATAATATATGATTTTTTTCCCCTTCACATTACTAAATTATCTAAGATGAAAAAATTATAATATTGTTCTATAGCACGCTATTTAAGGGAAAGGTTTGCTTCATAAGTAGTCGATAGCAACCCATTGCTTTTGTTGATGAGATTTTTGGGCCATCTCCATAACATATTGGATATAGGCTCCATCTCGGATAGAAGGGGCGGAAGGCCTGCCATTATATACATTATCAATAAAGTTGTATAAGGAATGAACATGGGAGCGTATCCAGCCTATAGGGGCTTTGGATGGTACAAATTTACCTCCAGGACTCTTATAACGCTGAACGCATTCTATCTTTTTAAAGCCTCTATCACCACCAAAATCGGCTTCAGGTAAGGTATTATCATAGAATTCCAACCAGTTAGGATCCATCATATTAAACTTTATTGCCCCCTTATCCCCATGGATTTGGAAAATCAGCTCATCGTTGGTACCAGTAGCTATCTTTGATGACTCTATGGTTCCTGTACTGCCATTCTTCATCTTCACTATTAAAATAGATAGATCCTCTGCTTCTACATCTACTATCTTCCCCGATGGATGAGGCCGCTTAGGATATAGTATCACGTTGTGAGCAAAGACTTCCTCATATTCACCTAATAGATAGTAGATTAAATCTAAAACATGGGAGCCCAAGTCTGCCAGCACTCCACCTCCCATGGATTTTTCTAATTTCCAGCCCATAGGTCTATCAGGATCCACAGAGCCTGAGTGTAGATATGCTGCTCTAAAGGAGATAATATTTCCCAAAGCACCACTATCTACTAGTTCTTTAGCTCTCATTGTGGCAGGAAAAAAACGATTTTGAAAGGCCATCTGTGTAATAACATTGGTGGAATCTAATATATCCAGTATTTCTTTAGCCTCTTGGTAGTTAGCAGCTAAAGGCTTATCGCAGTATACGTGTTTCCCTGCTTTCAAAGCTCCAATAACATGGTCTCTATGTAGGTTATTTGGTGTACAAACATTGATTACTTGAATCCTGTCATCAGCAAACAGGTCTTCAGCTCTTTGGGTGGCATACTCAAAACCCATATAGTCTTTGGCCTTTTGGGCTTTTTCCAAGGTGCGGTTACAGACTCCCACTAATCTAATTCGAAAGGGAAGATCTTCGTAAAAGAGGGGTATGGTCTTATAAGCGTAAGTATGAGCTTTGCCCATAAATCCGTATCCTATAATACCTACTCCAATTTCCTTCATATAACTCTCCTCCTTTATAAAATCTAAGGAGTGATCCACTTGCCATGAACCACTCCTTTGCTGTCATCAACAGTGCTTTACAATATATATTTATCCTTTTTCTTTGGCCTTGAATCTAGTTCTGCCTTCTTTTCCTCATAACCAGGTCGACCAAGTAATGCATAGGTAGCATTTTTACCTTCCTCTACCCCTGGCTGGTCAAAGGCATTGATGTTAAGCAGTTCTCCTGCGAAAGCAGTCTCTACCTCCAAAAAGTATAGAAGTTGTCCTACAGTAAAGGCATTGACTTCAGGGAGGGTTATGGTTCTATTAAGTCGATTAGCCTTTAAAAGAGCATATTCTGTAGCTGTTTGCTCAGCATGGATAAGCTCATTTAAGGTATGTCCGCCGAGGAAAGAAACTGCAGGGATATCTTCGTACCCTTTAGGAATATCTACCCGGCTCCTATATTCCTTTACCCCTAGGAAGGTTACTACTTTATCAAAAGGCCCTTCAGTATATAGCTGTACTTGGGAATGCTGATCTGTTACTCCCAAGGCTTTAACAGGAGTTTGACCTACAAACACCTCATTGCCCTCCAGATCATATTTCTTACCCAAGCTTTCTGCCCACAGCTGTGCATACCAATCAGCCATATACTTTAAGGAGTCAGCATAGGGCATCATTACTGAAATATTTTTGCCAGCCTTCATGGCTAAATATTGTAGGGTGGCAGCCATATAGGCAGGGTTTTTATATGGATCGGATTGGCTTGCTATCTCATCCATGTAAGCAGCCCCTGCTAACATTTCCTCTATATCGATACCACAAACTGCAGCACCTAATAAACCTACAGGGCTTAACTCAGAAAATCTTCCCCCTACTCCGGCTGGGATATAATAGGTCTTAAATCCTTCCTCACGGGCAATCTTTATAAGGTTGCCTTTCTCCTTATCGGTGGTAGCTATAATATGGTCCTTATATTTATCTCCTAATTTAGCCTTTAATAAATCAATTACTATTAGAAATTGTGCCATGGTCTCTGAGGTGCTGCCGGATTTTGTGATTACATTAAATACGGTTTTGTCTATATCAATAATATCAAATAACCCTTCCATACGTTCTGGATCCACATTGTCCACTACATAGAATCTAGGACAGCCACCTCTTTTTTCTTTTGGTAGTTCATTGTAGTACATATGGTTCAAAGCTTGCTGTACTGCAATTGGCCCTAAAGCTGAACCACCGATTCCTAGGATAACGAAGTTGTCGAATTTTTCCTTAATCTTTTCTGCGGTTTCTAGAATATCCTTAACAACTTCTTGTTGATTATATGGAAGTTCTCGCCATTCCATCTGCCCAGCGGCTCTCTTTTCTTCCATAGCTGAAGCAGCCTTTTTGAGAGTAGGCTCTAAGGCTTCAATCTCCTCCCAATCAAAACCTTCTTCTCCCACAAACTCTGACATCATGTTGTTAAAGTCAAAAGTGATTCGCATGCTGTCTTTCCAGTCTTTGTTCTCATACCTCTTCATTATCTATACTCCTTCCCCTAACATATAAAACCACAAAACTTATTTTACCATAACAAAATAATATTTGCTATGACAACTTTCCACATTTTATTCTTTAATTATTGTATTTATACGCCATTTCCCTTTGTCATAAACACAGATAATAGCTCCATTTTTATCATTTCTATAAACCATGATGTCATGTTTCTCTAACCTCTCTATAACCTGGGGGGATGGATGACCAAAATTATTTTTCCCTGATTGGATTACAGCAATGCCAGGCTTGATAGCCTCCAGCCACCTATCTGTAGTAGAAGTATTGCTCCCATGATGAGCCACCTTTAATATGGATATACTGTCTTTCCAAATACCTGATAAATAGGATTCAACCCCTTCTTCAATATCTCCTGTTAACATTATACTGGCCTGCTGATACCGTACTCTCATTACCAGAGATAGGTTATTCTCATTTTCAGCATACAAGCTGTCTATTACTTCAGGTTTAGGACTAGGATAGATAATATCTATAAAGACATATTTGCCTACTCTATAGGTTTGACCCCCTTTAGCTTGAATGCATTTAATATCCTTATCATTTATTAATTCCTTTAACTCTTTATACCTTTCAGAAGGCTGCCTTGGCGGAAACTCCATAAAGGCATCCACCTTTATTTCCTTTATCACAGGTATAAGTCCACCCATATGGTCATCGTGACCATGGGACATAACCACCAGATCCAGCTTTCGCACTCCATTTTTTAATAAAAAAGGAACAACAATTTCTTTACCTACATCAAAATCTCCTACTCCCTCAGGCCTTCCTCCTCCATCCACTAAAATATGTTTTTCATCGGGAGTTTTTATGTATATGCAATCTCCTTGGCCTACATCCACGAAGATAACCTTAAACTGATTATCTACAATGGGTTTTATTGCTGATAAAAACAATACCGTCAATATCAAAACTAAACTTATCCACCAAGGCCTTTTGACCCACAAAGGCCGTTCCTGAGACAGAATCAAAAGTATAAAATAGTAGGCTGCCATAAACAATAGACCTGGAGATACTACAGGAATGCTGGCCCAGGTAAAGCTTGATAGCCACTTGTTTACTCCTATCAAGAATTGGCACAACACCCATAGCCACCAGCCTATAACTTGCCCTATCAAGGGTAAAACTCCTGCAATCAAGTTAAGTATCAAGCCCAAGATTACAATAACTCCAGCAAAGGGAACTAAAATCAGGTTGGCTATAAAACTGATTATGGAAAAGGTGTTGAAGTAATAGGCTATCAAAGGCCATACACCTAGCTGAGCAGATAGCATAACAGCTACAGCCTCTCCTACTCTTAAGGGAAGCTTGTCCAGCTTAGACAGTTTAGAGGATAATTGTTCATTAAATAAAGCAATCCCTGCCACAGCTAAAAAGGAGAGCTGAAATCCCACTTCAAACAATTCCAAAGGTCTAAAGAGTAAAATAATAAAGGCTGCTAGTGATAAGCTGTTTAGGGAGTCGGGTTTTCTGCCTACTACTTTGCCTCCAAGAAGTATAAGGGTCATAATGGTAGCCCTTACTATGGATGAGCTTCCTCCCACTACAATACAATAAAATCCAAGACCTAAGCCTTGAATAATAAAAGTAGCCTGGGGTGATAGCTTTAATCCTTTTGATAACCAAGATAATAATAACACTACAAATCCTACATGAAGTCCAGATATGGCTAGGATATGAGCAATACCTGTAGTGGAAAACTCTTCTCTTAGCTCTGAAGGCAAGCTCCATCTTTGCCCTATAATCATGGCCTTCATGAGCCTTGATCCCATACCCCCTATATATTTATCAAAAATATCCTCAATATATCCTCTTATAGACTCTATCCATGATTTAGGCCAAGGCAAGTTTCCTGACTTAATAGACAAAATATTTCTACTTGCTGTGCCCATGGTATAATAAATGTCTCGTCTAGCCAAATAAGCCCTATAATCAAAGCCTTTAGGGTTTCTAACCCCCTGAGGTTTTTCTAATATACCCCTAACCTCTATCCAATCCCCTACATTAATTGGCATATAACCATCTGTTTGCTTAGTTTGATAAATGCTTACCCTAATCTTGCCCCTATATACATAATCTTTATCAATGTACCTTATTCTATGGGGCTTTAAAACAAAGGATATCTTTGAATGGCTACTACTCACCAGCTCCACTACTTGACCATAGGCATCTACAGCTTGTCCAGCTAAGTCATCAAGTTGAGTATCTGGTTTATTATGTATGTAAGCATTGGCAATGCCTATAAGGATAAATAAGGAGAAAAATAATGCTAAATACAGTCCCTTCCATTTTAGTTTTATGACTGCTCCGCAAAGTAAGAATAGAGGAATAAGGACTATATAAAAATATCTAAACTCCCATTTACTATAAACAGCTATTATTATTCCAATAATATATGCAACAGTTACCCAAATAATAGGCCGCTTAATACTAAGCTTCACCTTTCTCTCCCCATTTAATGGATATGGACAACTATTATAACAGTTTATTAGTCAAATTTAACGAACTATAGAAAGGATTAGATTCTATTAGCATAGGAGATATAAGAAAGCATATGTATTATAAATAGAATTTTACCATATTATTGATGAAAATTAC
>ERZ773359.4076-NODE-4076-length-15848-cov-12.053885_pt1 | contig 15848 bp, 15 predicted proteins | sample MGYA00374955_ERZ773359 | MGnify/ENA primary metagenome ERZ773359 (study PRJEB29098, sample SAMN04486028) | biogas fermenter metagenome | study: EMG produced TPA metagenomics assembly of the Biogas fermentation microbial communities from Germany - Plant 4 DNA1... | reverse complement strand
TTGTCAGCATTATAGGTTATACCGCTCCGGCGATATAATAATTTCAAACAGAAAGGATGATTTCATATGAAAAACTCAGCATTTGCACCCATCAATCAATACAGGAGGGTGACTATACTTTAGCCCTCCTGCAATAAGGAGGTAATATTTTGAACAGAGATTTTATTGCGAAACATTGGTACGCTTACATTTATGAGCAGTTAGAGAACCAGACCGACGATGTCGAATTTTTACTTAACGTACTACAAAAATATACTGATGGCTCTCCGCAGAAAATTCTCGAAGTGGCTTGTGGCGGTGGTAGAATCTGCATACCGCTTGCTCAAGCAGGTCATATAGTCACTGGCTTTGATGCTGATGAGCACATGCTGCTTCGCTGTTATCGCAGGATGAAGGGAATGAGCAACATCACCTGTTACTCAGCTGATGCATTGACCTCAGACTGGGGATCGGATTTTGATGTGGTCGTTTTAGCCGGAAACGTGCTGATCAACATCGAAACTGATATGGATTATGCACAAGCTCAGCAAACCTTTATTCACAAAGCGGCTATGGCGCTTAAGCACGGAGGGCATCTGTTTCTGGATTTCGATCTTCACTACGATCCGGCACGTATTTTCAACGAATTAGGCGAAAGTAGTTATTTTAATGGCACAGACGACATGGGGACGTCGGGACGTACAGTTAGTTATGGCTCAGTCTACGACCCCGTAACACGTATATGTGCCGGAACGGAGCATTGGGAGCTTAAGGCTAATAACGGTGAGTCTTTTATTATCTCGGAACAGTGGCACAAGCATATACCGTCGCAAGCGCAGGTTTATGGTTGGCTCAGCGAAGCAGGACTAACAATCGAGAGATCATATAAAAACTATACCGATGAGCCCATCCCTGAACCACTTGACGAATCAATGTATCGGGCGACTATCTGGGCAAGGAAAGACTAATATACACTAAGGGGGACAATTTTCGTCCCCCTTGCCTTTGACTTTTATTCAATACAATCAGCATACAGCAAATTATCTTTTATCCACCCATCGAAATATTCAGATATGCTCTGTAGGAGTGTTCCTCTCATATCAGGCAAATCATAAAATGCTGTAAGATATTCTGTGAGATAGTAAAAGAAATTGTGATAGCAGTAAAACGCCAATCTATCAAGCTTCAATGAATAGTTTATACCGTTTTGGCGTAAAGCTTTGTGAAAAGCATCCATCGCCCAGTTCCAGTGCATACAAAACCAGGCATCGCGCTCTGGCGGGGCAAGCTTCGGCTCATCCCAGTCGACAATAAAGAATTTATCGCCGTTTACAATGATATTTCCGCCTGCGTCGCCGTGCGTAATGTAAAAGTGGTCATAATCAGTCCTATACCTCTTGGCAAAATCCATAAACCTTTCTGAATAATGCCGAATTGACTCTGACTTTTCATCGAATAACCGCAGCAGCTGTCTTGCAGAGTTATCGTCTGTAAGCACCTTAAGCTGTTCATGGTGAGATAAAAAGGTATCGATATAAGCCGTATCGAATGACTCCCTGGCTAACGGAACACCCTCTGCAGGTATGGTATATATTTTCGCCAGCATCTGATATTCCGGAATTTTTGTAGTCTCATTTTGAATATTCTCTCCATCAATCCACTCGAAAACGCCAAGAACCGCTGAATCATAATTTGTGAACATTGCTCCGTTTACAGTCTTAATGACCTTTGCAACACAATCAACTCCATGCTTGCAGAGGTGCTCGACAACAGCAATGCTGTCACTAAAAATGGACTTGTGCAGGCTGGAGTAATCCAGCTTGACAAAATACCTGCCGTCCGGCACTTCAAGACACCAGGTCTCTCCATAAAATCCGCGTTTTAGTTTCCTGATGATATCCGTAGTCTTGTTAAAAGGGATGTTTGCAAATACCTTATAAGGGGTTCTCGGCAAGTTCCAGCTCATGAAATCAGAACAAACCAAACTAAGGCCGGATGCCCCTTTGAATTTCTCAGACAATTTGCTGTAAAGGTTTCGGTCGATCTCAATGGCAGTTACCTTACCGCTTCTATTAATTAACTTATCTGTGATTGTCCTTTGCCGGCGCCAATCTCGACAACATGATCTGTCTTACATATACTGGACAGATTAATAATCCTCTTTATAGTGAACGATGAAGTCAAAAAGTTCTGCGATGCCCAAACAGGCGCGTTTTTATATTTAGGCACAAAAAATACACCTCTCATGATTATTACTCAAATCACAAAAAGGCGCACGAAATCAAAGGCTTTTACTTCCTTCAATTCAGTGCGTCTTTATTTGCGAATACGAATAATAATCCCCATAAGGTGTATATCTGTCCTCCTAATAAATTACTATTAGTTTAGCACGATTTCCATTATCTGTCAAACCCAAATTAATAGGTTTGACTGGGCTTCGAATGTCTTTGAATCAATTCAATTCACCCCTGTCCAATTTTGTAAAAGTTACAATTATATACCTAAAATATACCATATGATATATAATCTAACAACCAACTTTTTAGGTATATGGTCCACAGGTGATTTTAACTATTATAAAAGATATAGTAGAATATATGTATACATTTGTAAACAAAACTGTATAAAGCTTCTTTACGGATTTGCAGACTTTAATGAGTGTAAAAGAGTAATATCTTGTGATATATGTTAATAGCAGGATATAATTATTTGGCATAGTAACAGTTTAGGTACACTTTACAGCCCTGACAGTTATCATTTGCCATAAATTCCGTAGAAAATATGGTTAATTGTGATATAATTACGAAGGTGGTCTGTAATGCCTGAATTTATTTTTATCACCGAAGATTTTATTTTAACTTAAATTAAGGAACGGGATTTGGAATGGAGTTCAGAAAAGCTGAAATTACTGATTTGGAAGGCATTTTAGAAATTATTAAACAGGCTCAGGATTACCTTAAAAAGATGGGGATTAACCAGTGGCAGAACAATTACCCAAATGCAGAGGTAATTACCTATGACATAGAGAAAAAAAGAGGTTACGTACTTGTTGACGGTGATGTTATAGTCGGTACTGTATCAGTTTCTTTTGACCGGGAAAAAACCTACGATTATATTGAAGGAGAATGGTTATCCGGCATTGATTATGCAGTTGTACACAGAATTGCAGTTAGATCGGAACATAAGGGGAAAGGACTGGCATCGGTCATATTAAAAAACATCGAACATATATGTCTGCAAAAGGGCATACATAGTATTAAGATTGATACTCACGAAGACAACAAGTCAATGCAAAGATTGCTTCAGAAAAACAGTTTTACATACTGCGGTGTTATATATTTGCAGGATGGCAGTAAGAGGCTGGCTTATGAAAAGTTGCTGAATTCAAAACAGGGGAGATAAAAATGAAGTCTATTGTATTAACAGGAGGGGGAACATCGGGGCATGTTACTCCAAATATTGCACTTGTACCAAAGCTAAAAAGCAAAGGATACAACATATATTATATTGGCTCTAAGAATGGAATTGAAAAGCAGCTGATTGAAAAAGAAGGTATTCCTTACTACGGTATTTCTGCCGGAAAACTTAGAAGATACTTTGATGTTAAGAACTTTACCGATATATTCAGAATTGTTGGGGGATTCGGCCAGGCTCTTTCAATTCTAAGGAAAATAAAGCCTGATGTTGTCTTCAGCAAAGGTGGATTTGTCTCATGTCCTGTTGTTTGGGCTGCATGGAGCTTAAGAATTCCGGTAATCATCCATGAATCGGATATGACGCCCGGCCTTACGAACAAGCTATCAATGCCTTTTGCCAAAAAGGTTTGTTATACTTTTCCCGAGACAGAAAAGTATCTGGTCCAGCAAAAAGCTTGTTTTACAGGCCTCCCTGTCAGAGAAGAAATAACTTCGGGAGACCGTATAAAAGGGTATAAGCTTTGCGGTTTTTCCGGTATTAAACCCGTTGTTATGGTTATAGGCGGAAGTCAGGGCTCTGAAATTATTAACAAAACTGTACGTTCAGCCTTAACCGAACTGCTTCAAAATTATCAGGTTGTCCATATATGCGGTAAGGGCAATACAAAAGCCGAACTTGAAAAAATAAAGGGGTATAAGCAATTTGAATATGTGAATGAAGAATTACCCCATATATTCGCGTGTGCCGATATATTTATATCAAGAGCAGGCGCAACTGTATTGTTTGAAATACTATCTGTTAAAAAACCGGCTCTTTTAATACCCTTATCAAGGAATGCCAGCAGGGGTGATCAAATCCTGAATGCCAATTCATTTAAGAGATGTGGATACAGTGATGTTTTGTTTGAAGAGGAGCTTACAGAAAAATCTCTTGTAGAGAGAGTTAATGAACTGTATAAAAACAGGAATGAATACACAAAAACCATGCTGAACAGAGAACTGCAAAATCCGGTGGATAGTATTATCAGTCTTATAGATGAGGTGTAAAAAAGATGAAAAAATGTTGAAATTAATCACATCAAACTATATAATGAATGCATCGGGAAAATAAGGTAAAAAAGCCACAACTTTCGGATGGGGAATAATAGAATTCTTTAAAAGGTGAAAGAATGAAGTTTAAATTCCTTGGAATTGAAATTACAATCCGAAAAGAGTATATGGTTATTGGTATTATAATGCTTATTATGATTCTCGTTCTATGGGGATGGTATTTGAAAACCAACCAGGTAGTTGTTTTTGATGCAGACAACAAAAACACTGTACAACAGAATCAAGTAGAAGATAAAATTCATGAAAATAAAGAACAACCCGATGTAACAGATTATTTTACAGAGGAATCGAAAGAACCTCTGTTTATTAATATAAATACCGCAGATGCAAATACTTTAGTAAGGCTTCATGGGATTGGGGAAGTAAAGGCAAAAGCCATTATAGAATACAGGGAGCAGAACGGTCCATTTAAAACAATAGAGGAAATTAAAAATGTAAAAGGAATCGGAGAGGCAACCTTTCTTAAAATAAAAGACAGGATTAGAGTTGGCACCGAAGGCAGAAAGCCTTATAATATGGATTTATTGAAATAAGCTTTTACATTTCACGAAAAAGGTCTATAATTATTCAGTAGAGTGAATTAATTACTTAACTGCATATACCGTAAGGAGAGTTGTAGCTATGATTAAAGTTACTTTAAAAGACGGAAGTTGTAAAGAAATGAAAAAAGGTACAACAGTAATTGAAGCTGCCGAAAGCATCAGCATGGGTCTTGCCAGGGCAGCAATGGCCGGTGAGGTAAACCGAAAGACAGTTGATTTGAGATACCAGCTAAATGAGGATTGCAGCCTTAATATTCTAACATTTGATGATCCGGAAGGAAGGATGGCTTACTGGCACACCACGTCCCATATACTGGCCCAGGCTGTAAAAAGGCTTTATCCAAATGCGAAGCTTGCTATAGGACCTGCAATAGAAACAGGCTTCTATTATGATTTTGATATAGAAAAGCCATTTACCCCTGAACAATTGGAAGATATTGAAAAGGAAATGCAGAAAATAATAAAAGAGGATTTACCTATTGAGCGCTTTGCTTTAAGCAGGGACGAAGCTTTAAAGTTTGTAAATGAAGCCGGCGAAACCTACAAGGCCGAATTAATTTCAGAGTTACCTGAAGATGCGGAAATTTCTTTTTACCGCCAGGGTGAGTTCACAGATTTGTGCGCAGGACCTCACCTGTTAAGCACAGGCAAAGTTAAGGCAGTTAAGCTCATAAATCTTGCCGGAGCATACTGGCGTGGCGATGAAAAGAATAAGATGCTGCAAAGGATTTACGGTGTTAGTTTTCCTAAAAAGAGTATGCTTGACGAGCATATTACAAAGCTTGAAGAGGCAAAAAAGAGAGACCACAACAAACTTGGCCGTGAACTTGGAATATTTATGACTTCCGAGCCAATTGGCCAGGGTTTGCCCCTGTTAATGCCAAAGGGAGCAAAGATAATGCAGATTCTGCAGCGTTTTGTTGAAGACGAGGAAGAAAAAAGAGGATATGTAAGAACCATGACACCGTATATGGCAAAAAGCGATCTGTATAAGATTTCGGGGCACTGGCAGCATTACAGGGATGGCATGTTTGTGCTTGGTGACGAGGAAAAGGATAGCGAAGTATTAGCCCTAAGGCCCATGACCTGCCCTTTCCAGTTTATGATATATAACTCTAAACTGCACAGCTACAGGGATTTGCCCGTGAGAATGGCCGAGACATCCACATTGTTCAGAAATGAGGCATCGGGTGAGATGCATGGGCTTATACGTGTGCGCCAGTTTACAATATCCGAAGGTCATATAATTGCAACCCCTGAACAGCTTGAAGATGAATTCTTAGGTGCTGTCGATTTAATAAATTACATGCTTGATACCCTTGGGATAAGGGATGATGTGACATACAGGTTTTCGAAGTGGGATCCTGAAAACAAGGAAAAATACATCGATAATTCTGAAGCCTGGGAAGATGCACAGGCAAAAATGAAAAAGATTCTGGACCAGATCGGCCTGCCATATGAGGAAGCTGTTGGAGAAGCAGCATTTTATGGGCCTAAGCTTGACATACAGTTTAAAAATGTGCATGGTAAGGAAGATACGATTATTACCGTACAGATAGACTTCTCTCTGGCAGAACGTTTTGACATGGCATATATAGACAGGAATAACGAAAAGAAACGCCCCTATATTATTCACCGTACTTCCATCGGGTGTTATGAACGCACTCTTGCAATGCTTATAGAAAAGTATGCGGGTGCTTTCCCAACCTGGCTTTCACCTGTTCAGGTAAAGGTTCTTCCTATAATTGATAAGCAGAATGAGTATGCTGAAAATATTGCCAATCAGTTAAGAAGCCTTGGTGTCAGAGTTGAAGTAGACAAGCGGAATGAAAAGATTGGCTATAAAATACGCGAAGCTCAACTTGAAAAAATTCCGTATATGCTGGTAGTCGGAGATAAGGAAATGCAAAATGAGCAGGTTGCTGTTCGCTCAAGGAAAGAAGGCGACCTTGGTCCGATGGATTTCGATAAATTTGCTAAAATGATTACAGAGGAAATTGCTTCAAGAGCAAAATAACCGAAAAAGCTGATTTAAAACTTCAGCGAGCTTTAATAAACTCGCTGAAGTTTTATTGGTTGCTCAGCTTAAAGTAATTAATTCCTTTGATGACTATAGAAATGCCTGTTCTATTTGTTCGCAAATTTCTTCAGGGGTCATTCCCGTTGCATCTATTACCGGAGCATCGGTAGCTGTATCTTCCATGCCCAGAAAATTATTACTCATCCCTGTTAATACTATTGCATCGTATTCTTCGCTTTGAGCCTTGGAGAATGCATCGAAATCCACTACTTCCACTTCATAGCCGCGATCGGTAAGATATTCCTGAACGGGTGTCAGACCGCGCTGTACTGCAATTTTCTGCATGTAATTACCCTCCATTTATAAATCTTTCGATTTATATTATGTCCGATTAAGCATTCTATATACCATACGCAAAGATTCACCGATGCAGGGAATTATCAAACAGGGCTGAGCTTCATTCGTCTTTAATTTCACTTAACGTAAAGCTAAAATAAATTTTTATGTTATTAGATAATAAATATGGGTATATCAAATCATGGATAAAAAAGCAAAATATTATTCTTCGTGTTAATGAGGCTAATACAATGGTAAAAACTTGGATTTTGGGGGTGAATCCAATGCTGTTAAGCCGAATGAAAATTAAGAAAAGGGATCTTATTATTTTATCGTATGTCCTTTCAACTATTATTTTTGTGATAGTTTATCTTACGGGTGGAACCCGCAAAGTGTATACGAATCTTATGTACATACCTATTTCTATTATCAGTTCGACAACCGGTATTAAACGAGCGGTTATACATGCGATTTACAGTGGGCTTCTTGTAGGACCGGTTATGCCTATGAATGTAGAAGCCGGAATACGGCAGGACTTTTTTAACTGGTTTATAAGGCTGGTGATATATATAATAATAGCCACTGTAATAGGTTTTTTTGCAGATTACTACAGAAAGGAATTTGAAATAAATAAAAGGAAAGAAGAAGAGCTGGCAGATGCTCAGTATTCGGTAGTCTATTCGCTGGTTAAGCTGGCAGAATCCCGCGATGATAATACCGGCGCACATATTGAAAGGGTAGCCTTATTCAGTAAGATAATAGCAGAAAAATTAAGGGAAATTCCAAAGTACAAAGGGTATATAAACGACAGCTATATTGAGAATATATATAAAGCAGCTCCACTGCATGATATAGGCAAGGTTGGTATACCTGATAGAATCCTTCTGAAACCCAGCAAGCTTAACGAAGAAGAGTATGAGATAATGAAGACTCATGCCGTCATTGGAGCTAATACTTTAAAAGAGGTAATACGAAAATACCCTGACAACAGATTGCTTGAGATGGGTATAAGTATAACAAATTACCACCATGAATGGTGGGATGGCACAGGGTATCCCGAAGGTTTAAAAGGAACGGACATACCCCTTTCTGCAAGAATAATGGCTGTAGCTGATGTATATGATGCATTAAGATCAAAAAGGGTATATAAAGAAGCTTATACTCATGAAGAGGCTGTTACGATTATTAAAGAGGGAAGAGGTACCCAGTTTGATCCGGATATAGTAGACGTTCTTTTGGAAAACCAGGATGAGTTTGATTATGTATTCAAAAACACCGTGGTTTAGGTTTCTGCCTGACATCGTATTGTCCTTGAACCTTTGTACGGATGAGGTATGATAGTTAAGTTACTCTCCGCCTTTCTGAGATGTTATGTCAGGTTATTAGAAATCCTTATGTTATTAATCATGTACCGTTACTTTGAAATTATCTGTAGCATTTACTGTACGATATTTTAACAAACTGCAAATGAATTGAAAGTATTATAAATTCCGTTTGATTACATGGCTTTTAACTGGTATAATTTAGTCAAAACAATTATTTTCACTTGTTTAAGGGGTCTGTTGTTCTTGCAAGGTATGAATTTTTCCCATTTATTTATGCCTTACTATTAACTGTTAAGAATGTTGGAATTCCTACAGTGTTTATTTTGAAGACATTACAGATGAAAAATGGAATTGTTGAAAACAAGGGTTTTACCAGAATAATGGCGTCTGTTGCCTTTTTTTTAGTCCAGTTTACGTTTATTTTGAGTGCCGATATGGATATAATAAATAGTTTGATAAATCCTCTTGTTCTTAAAACAGCAGATAACATTGATTATCACATTTACAAATTAGGATTTATGCAGATGAATTATGGAGTATCACAGAGTATTTGGCTGTTAAAGCTGATAGCTCAGCTTATTATTGGATTTATTGCGTATTTTGTGCTTTACAGCATAAGTAAGAGTTCTTTTTCAAATAATTTTGATTTTGAAAATATTTCACAGGTCAGTCAAAACGTGAATCCTGCAGGGCTTATAGCTCCTGCTTTATATTCACTTTTCATTATCTGGTTTGTATTTAAACCTCTTGTGATAGACGGTCTTAAAGGAATTTTCGGCAGTGCAGTGCTGTTTCAGAGCCATATATTATCATCATTTATTTTATACATTATAGTATATAGATTAATTGCCTTGGCCAGTGTGCCTATTTCCGTATTGATGTCAAAAAGCATTTTAACAGAAGGCGGTTTCGGCAAATTTGCAAGATTCATATTTATATTCCTTTTCATAGCAGGAGGAATGGGAATTCATCAGTATATATTTATAAGAAATATCGGGCTTATAAATACATTGCTGTGCTTTATTCCCTATTACATTATCCCTGTTACGAACAGTCTTGTATTGGCTATAATACTTTACCATCGCAAATTTGACTCCGAAACCGAAGAACTGTCTTTTGCCTGGAAAGCTGCTTTTTCACTGGGGATTATACAATTCGTAAAGATGTGGAATTCGGAATATATTCCATTAGTTTTCATGTTAAGGCAGGATAGAATGCCTCCTGTTTTATTAAGTAAAGTACTGGCACAGGGACTAAATGCCGGAGGGATTGACTTGCCGGCTTTGTTGGGTATGGATCTTCTTGTTTCGGTTCTTCCGGTTGTATTGTTTTTAATCTTCAGGCGTTTCATAACTGAGTGGATCTTACTTGCTTATACAAAGATAAGATACTGATATTTAGCGGTGGATAATATCCACCGCTTTTTTAAAAGTAAAAGCTTAAAGTACTTTAGCCACTTCTTTTAAACTTTCAAACACAAAATCGGGTTTGACATCTGATTTTTCCAAATCTTCAAGCTTTGTTTCACCCGATAAAACAAGCAGCCCTGTTGCACCATGATTGTATGCTGTAGCTATATCGGTATACAGCCTGTCACCAATGAATACAATATCGTCAAGGGTAAGTCGGGTATGATCCAATATGCAATCAACAGTTTCTTTATACGGTTTACCAAGATACTTGGGCTTTTTACCCGTTGATGCGGTAATAAGCGCACACATTGCACCACAGTCGGGAATAAAGCCATCCTCCGTAGGGCAGTTAAAATCAGGGTGAGTTGCTATAAAATCACTGCCGTTTCTTATTAATGTACAGGCTAATGAAAGTTTTTCGTAAGTAAGGCTTGTATCAAAGGCTACAACAACGGCATCAGCATCTTCTTCGCACAGGTTTATTCCGCTTTTGTAAAAATGCTCTTCAACAATATCCGTAGCCATAAGGTAAATCTTTTTACCACTATAATATTTTTTTAGGTAATTTATTGTAACATCACCCGAAGTAATAATTTGGTCTTTTCTTATGTTAAGTCCCATAGATGCAAGTTTTTTAATATAGAAGTCCGACGTTTTTGATGAATTGTTTGTAAAGAAAAGATATTTTTTTCCTGTAGCTTCAACCTTTTTAACAAAATCCAATGAGCCGTCAATTAATTTGTCGCCTAAATAAAATGTTCCGTCCATGTCTAAAACAAATAATTTTTTCTCTTTCAGGTTAGTTTCTTTTACCACTGGTATATCCTCCTCTATAATTATAACGAGGCTCAAAATGTCCTCTTACTTGAAATACAATACCTTTGGTTGTTTTAACGTGATAATAGCAAATGTTTTGTACTTTTTAAAGAGAAATTGAATAAAAACATTATTTTTTCGTAAATAACAGATAATAAAAGTCACACAAAATAGAAGCAGTTAACTTCTAATTCATGTGACTCCAAAACTCCGATTATAATTTATTAAACTAATAACGTAATTTATTAATTATGATTTTACAATTGCCAGAGCTCCTGTGAACCGCTCGATGCTGCAAGTGCTCCTGAATTTAATATCTCAATGACATCTTCCTTTGTCTCAACAAGGCCTCCTGCTATTACAGGCATTGGCAACTGCTGGCTGATACGTTTTATAACTTTTGGCATAAGTCCGGGTAATACTTCAACCATATGAGGTTTTATTGCATTTGCTGTTTTAACAGAGGTATCGTATGACATGCTGTCTATAAGAAAAAACCTCTGGATGGTAAACATACCTCTGTCAGCCGCATATTTAATATTGTTATTCTTTGTACTGATAATTCCATGAGGTTCAATTACTTCACATATATAATCGATAGCACTGTTATCTCGACCAATGCCCTCAAGAAAGTCTAAATGGATCATTGCGTATTTTCCTGAATCCTTTATTGCATCAACCATATTTTTAATGTTAAAAATATTGGCATGCAGCAAAAAAATAGTTGATACAGGAGATTCTATTGCTTTTTGCAAAAGACTTTCATTCCTGATAGCAGCAATTATCGGATTCTGTTCAATTTTTCTTATAATCTCTTCATGTTTCATAAATGCCAAGTCCTTCTTTGAGCCTTGTATTTACTTCATAATACATACCAGGACAAACCATGTCAATATAAATTTTCCTTTATCCTGCCTGCATATCGGATCTTATTTTCTTTGCGGTATTTTCATCTTTAAGTACTGACACAATGGCCAGTGCGAAATCCAGGGCGGTTCCCGGCCCTTTGGAAGTTATAAAATTGTTTGCTGTTACCACCTTATCGTTTTTAATGGTAGCCTCAATCAGCTCTTCTTCAAACCCGGGGAAACATACGGCTTCCAAACCTTTCAGATATCCTCTTTTGCCAAGTATTATCGGCGCTGCGCATATTGCAGCAATCCACTTATTATTTTCAACCCTGTAGGCAATGCTTTTCTCCAATTCCTTATTGTTGTACAGATTGGTTGTACCCGGCATACCTCCAGGAAGAACAACCATTTCTGCAGAATTTAAATCAGCGTCAGCTAACAAAATATCAGAAATAACAGATATGTTGTGAGAGCCGGTAACAGTTTTTGAATCAGATATTGAGACAGTAGAAACATCAATATCAGCCCTTCTTAATACATCTACAACTGTTAATGCTTCAATTTCTTCAAAACCATCTGCAAGCATTACATAAACCATATCATTAACCACCTTTCTAATAGTTTTTATTTAAAACCCGCGATATTTCAACTTGGTTTTATTATAACATATTAAAGTAACAGAGGAAATTGCTCGGTAATCCCGGCACATTGATCCAAGATACACTATCTAAATTTGTGGTATTAATAAAATAGTGTGACTGTTTTGTATTGACTATACCAGGAACTTATTTTATAATTTTAGTATCATAATATAAAACAGCGTTTCACATAGTGAAACAGACAGGTCCCAAGTTATGAAAGAAAATAGTGTACAAACTCTTGACAGAACATTAGATATAATTGAATTACTTGCAACAGTGCCAAATGGAATGGGCGTAACAGAGATAGGTCAGAAACTGGGCTTGCATAAAAGTACTGTATACCGCCTTATTAATGCATTGGTTAAGCGTGGGTATCTGGAAAAAGAGCAAAGCACCGGTTTATATAAAATAGGTCTGAAGTTTGTTGAAATAAGTAGTTTGCACCTACAGCAGATTGAACTTAAAACAGAGGCAGTGCCCTATATGAGGAATTTATCAGAATTAACAGGTCAGGTTACACATCTTGCAATACTTGATGAAACAGAAGTTGTTTATATAGAAAAAATAGATGTAATACAAAGTCTTCGAATGTATTCGCAGATAGGAAAAAGAATACCTGTATATTGTTCAGCTTTGGGTAAGGTTTTGTTATCAGGGCAAAAAAGTGATTATCAGAAACGAATCTTAGGAAAAATAGAATATACTCGTTACACTGAAAACACAATTACAGACGGGAAAGAGTTTATAAGCGAGCTTGAAAAAACCAGGCAAAGAGGCTGGGCTGTTGATAACGAGGAACATGAACCCGGAATACGCTGTATTGCAGCGCCAATAAATGACTTCACAGGAAAGGTTATTGCTGCTATAAGCATAACCGGAAGCAAAAACATTATTTCGCCTGAAAAGGATGAATATTACAGCGGGCTGGTAGTTGAAGCTGCTGGCAATATTTCGAAATGTTTGGGCTTTTTTTAATAAAATCAGTTAATACACTGTTTGCTTTTACTTAACACCAGCAGGCATGGGCCTTTTATTTGAAAACAATAATTAATACCAAAGGGGTGGTTGTAATGAAAAAGGAACAGATTATTACAAGAATTCGTGAAACCGGTTTGGTTGCTGTGGTAAGGGCAGAGAATGAAGATAAGGCTTTAAGGATTACCGAAGCATGCCTTGAGGGCGGTGTTCCGGCTATTGAAATAACTTTTACAGTACCCGGAGCCCATAAGGTTATTGAAAAGCTTGCGAGCCGCTTTACAGATGAACAGATTATTCTTGGGGCAGGAACAGTTCTTGATCCCGAGACAGCACGAATTGCAATTTTGTCGGGGGCGAAATATGTTGTAAGCCCAAGTTTGAACCTTGAAACAGTTAAGTTGTGTAACAGGTACCGTATCGCATGTATGCCCGGTGCAATGACAATTCGTGAGGTTGTTGAATGCCTCGAAGCCGGAGCAGATATCATAAAGGTTTTTCCAGGTGAACTATTCGGGCCTAAAATTATCAAAGCTATTAAAGGCCCCATACCTCAGGCTGAATTAATGCCAACAGGTGGTGTTTCTCTTGATAACGCTGCTGAATGGATTAAAGCCGGAGCAGTTGCTTTAGGGGCAGGAAGTAGCCTGACTGCCGGTGCAAAGACTGGGGATTATGCTAAGATAACAGAAACTGCGAAGTTGTTTATTCAAAAAATTAAAGAGGCAAGAGGGTAAGAGGCTAAGTGATGAGATTGCCGGGCAGTTTCATCGGTTTTTATAAATAACTTAAGGAGGGAATTGTTATTTATGGCTATATTGAATATTAAACCCAAAAGTGAATGTATGTATGATTGTATCTCCCTTGGTGAAATAATGTTAAGGCTTGATCCTGGCGAAGGTCGTATTCGCACTGCACGCTCCTTCAGAGTTTGGGAGGGTGGCGGTGAGTATAACGTTACTCGCGGTTTGAAGAAGTGTTTTGGCATGGATGTTGCTGTTGTAACATCTTTTGCAGATAACGATGTAGGACGCTTACTGGAAGATTTCATTATGCAGGGCGGAGTGGATACCCGCTTTATCAAATGGGTTCCCTTCGACGGGATAGGAAGAACGGTTAGAAATGGTCTTAATTTTACAGAGCGCGGGTTTGGTGTCAGAGGTGCCCTTGGTGTATCTGACCGTGCGAATACCGCTGCGTCGCAACTGAAAAAAGGTGATATTGACTGGGAAACCATATTCGGTAAATATGGTGCCCGATGGTTCCATACCGGAGGAATTTTTGCAGCTTTGTCTGAAACAACACCTGAAGTAGTAATAGAAGCTGTTCAAACAGCAAAAAAATACGGTACAATTGTATCATATGACTTGAACTACAGACCTTCATTGTGGAACAGTATCGGTGGCAAAGAAAAGGCCCGGGAAGTCAACAGGGAAATTGCAAAGTATATTGATGTAATGATAGGTAATGAAGAAGATTTTACAGCTGCCCTCGGTTTTGAAGTTGAAGGTGTTGATGAGAATCTTAAAACACTGAATATAGAAGGATATAAGAAGATGATTAATGAAGTTGTAAAAACATATCCGAATTTTAAGGTTGTGGGCACAACTTTAAGAACTGTTCATACAGCTTCAATTAATGACTGGAGTGCTATTTGCTGGGCAGACGGTAAAATATATAAAGCAAAAGACTATGATAATTTAGAGATTATGGACCGAGTGGGAGGCGGAGATAGTTTTGCTTCCGGACTAATATACGGATTAATGACAACAGGAGATCCTGAAAAAGCGGTGAATTACGGTGCTGCTCATGGTGCTTTGGCAATGACAACACCTGGCGATACTTCAATGGCAAATGTGAAGGAAGTAGAAAAGTTAATGGCTGGAGGAAGCGCAAGAGTTGTCAGGTAAATAGAAAACTCATTAACCAGGGGACCACAGACTTTACTTGTGGCCCCCTGAAATTTTTACTTGTTAATTCAAGCTCAGTATATACTAACCCGCAACTAAGTCCACCCACACGTGATTTTATACTTATTCAATCTGTTATTTAATCATTTATACATGTTATACAAGGTTCCCATAAAATAAAGTTTTTTTACTCTTTCTGTCAGATTAAAAAAATCAATATTTTGGTTAACATAAAGTGTTGACAAACATTAAGCACCGTGATAATATATAAAAGCTGTCGCCGATATTGCTCAGTAACGAGGCTTAAATGTCCTCACCAAAACAAAAATTGGCAGACAAAAAATACTTGACAACTTAAGTGTAACATGTTAGATTAGAATTCCTGTTGCTGATTCAAGCACTGACCGAAAAAAAGGTAAAGCTAATGAATCAAATACAGAAAAACTAACAAAGCTAACATCAAAAATTGGTAGACATAAAAAGCTTGACAACATAGACAAGACATGTTAAACTAA
>ERZ773359.4075-NODE-4075-length-15851-cov-5.154659_pt1 | contig 15851 bp, 12 predicted proteins | sample MGYA00374955_ERZ773359 | MGnify/ENA primary metagenome ERZ773359 (study PRJEB29098, sample SAMN04486028) | biogas fermenter metagenome | study: EMG produced TPA metagenomics assembly of the Biogas fermentation microbial communities from Germany - Plant 4 DNA1... | reverse complement strand
CTAAACAATAGTCAAATGATATAATAAAAATAAACCGGAAGAACCTTTAAGCTTGGGAATTGTAGACGCTTTTGAAGCCGAAGGATTAACTATTTTCGGGCCTTCGGAGAAAGCTGCCAGGTTGGAAAGCAGTAAAGCTTTTGCCAAAGCCCTTATGAAAGAAGCGCAGGTTCCTACTGCCGAGTATGAGGTATTTTCTTCATTAGAACAAGCCCGGCAGTACATCGAAAAGAAAGGTGCGCCCATTGTTATTAAAGCCGACGGTTTAGCAGCCGGCAAAGGGGTTATTGTGGCCGCTAGCCAGGAAGAGGCTTTGCAAGGTTTGGAGAATGTAATGGGCGGCGCCTTCGGTGCGGCGGGCCAAAAGGTTGTGATTGAGGAATATTTGGAAGGACAGGAAGTGAGCTTGCTCTGTTTTTGTGATGGGGCTACGGCTTTACCTATGGTGGCGGTTCAGGACCATAAGCGGGTCTTGGACGGTGACCGGGGTTTAAATACCGGGGGCATGGGAACCTATACTCCTCCTTCCTTCTGGACCAAAGAGCTGGAAGCAGAGGTTATGAATAAAATTGCTCTGCCTACTCTTGCTCTGATGCGTCACCAAGGGACCCCATTTAAAGGAGTACTCTTTTTAGGCCTGATGATAACTGCTCACGGCCCTAAGCTCTTAGAATATAACGTGCGTTTTGGAGATCCGGAAACTCAAGTTGTTATGCCTGTTCTGGAGTCAGATTTGGTGCCTATTTTAGAGGCTTGCATCCAAGGCAGGCTGGAGGAAACAGAATGTAGATGGTTGAAAGAGTCCGCAATTTGTGTGGTAATGGCAGCTCCCGGTTACCCGCAAAGTTATTCTAAAGGGATTGAGATCACTCTTCCCCCAATCACCTCCTCGCAGGAAATGGTTTTCCATGCCGGAACTTCCTATAGTGACGACGGACGTCTGGTAAGTACGGGCGGAAGAGTATTGGGAGTGGTAGGGAAGGGGGATTCCCTTTCAGCGGCCAGAGAAACAGCTTATAATCTGGTGCAGAGAATTAGTTTTCCGGGTGCTCATTACCGTACTGATATTGGTTGGCAAGGACTAAGCAGTAAATCCAATTAATCAGTTTAATCAGTGCCTTATTAGACATAATGTAATACCAAAAATTAATAAATATGCGGTGTTTGCTTATTTTTAGCTCCACCGCATGTTTTAGCCCTACAGTCTCCAAAAATCCACTCTTGTTACATTTTATGGTAGAATAGAGTTGGGTTGTCGGTTCAGTAGAGAAGGCAGTCAGAAAAAAACTAAATACAAAGGTTTCGGTTTTCGATTTTAGTTCTATTGTCGGGGACAAGTTAATAGGATTTTTTAGTAGAGTCTTTTCCCCATTGAAGCTGCACCTCTTCGCAAAGTAATACTTTTACATAAGGAGATCATGGAGTGATAAAGTATGAAAAAATATGAAGAAGTTATGCAGAGGATTATTAATCTTATTCGCTTAGGATCCTTAAAGAAGAATGACCGCTTGCCTTCCATTCGCTCTATGGCTCGGCAAATGAATATTAGTACCATGACAGTTTGGGAAGGATATATCCGCCTGGAAAAACTCGGTCTTATTCAAAGCCGACCGCGAAGTGGTTTTTACGTAACGGCAGAAAAGCTGCCTGGCCGAGGTTCGACTAATAAGCAGGTTCTGGAGACTCGGAATCCCAAAAAAGAGCGGGTTAGTTCCCAGGTAAGCTTGCCGGTCAAACCTGAGGTGGTTCCGGAGTGCGTGCAGCAATTTGCGCCGCATTTTATGAAAAACGTGCCCTTCCCTTTAGGAGATTCGTCCCCCAATCCCGCCTTTTTCCCGAATAAAGCCTTAAGTAGGCGTCTGGCCCGCGTTGCAAATAACTACGCCAACATTATCAATAGTTATGCGATTGATACGGATAGTGAAGAGTTGGTGGAAATGATTTTGAAATTGATGAATAAATGGGATGCCGTTGCCCAAAAAAATGAAATTCTTATTATTAATGGAGGGACTCAAGCTCTTATGCTGGCCCTAAGAATTCTAACCCGGCCGGGCGATCTGGTTGCCGTAGAATCACCAGGATACCCCGGTTTTTATTATTTGTTAAATTTTTTTGGACTGAAAACTTTGGAAATCCCCTCCGACCCTCAAAGCGGTTTGGATGTGGACAGATTGGTTTCTGTTTTGAAAAAGGGTACCCGGCCCGCCTGTCTTCTCCTTTCTCCAAATTTTTCAGTGCCTACCGGAGCACTAATGCCGGAACATAAAAAAGAATTACTTACTCAAGTTTGCTTGCGTTATAAACTACCGGTTATTGAAGATGATACCTTTGGGGAACTCTACTTCGGCTCTTCCCGCCCCATGCCTTTGAAAGCCTTTATGCCTGCCAACGTTTTTTATGTAGGCAGTTTCAGCAAGATTCTTACCCCGGGATTTAGGGTGGCTTGGCTGGCGGCCGGGCCCTATGCTGAAGAAGCGGAGCGAATTATTTTAAGAATTACTCCTCTGGTTGTTCAGTTGACGGTAGCTTCTTTTTTACAGGATGGTGGTATGAGAAGGCATCTGCACCGGCTGCGCATACAATATAAGGATAATATTTGTAATTTTCGCAATTCAATCTCCCGTTATTTTCCTGAAGGTACGCATATAACTGATCCGCAAGGAGGGCAGTTTCTCTGGGTTGAACTGCCAAGGGAATTTGACACGGGGCAGCTTTTTCCTTTAGCTAAGAAGTTGGGAATGTCTTTTAATCCCGGGATCCAATTTTCGGCAAGTGACAGCAGTTATAGAAATTGTATGGGCCTAAACTGCAGCACCATAAAATGGAATGAAGAAGTAGATAAGGTGCTGCACGATTTTGGACAAGTATTGGTGGGAGGTGCCGGTCTTCAAAATAAAATACTGCCTTGCGAAGCACAGTCCGAAATAGGGGTAAACATTGGTTAACCTCTTTTTTTTTGCCCATTTTCCTACATCGTTCATTTCAAAATGTTGTCTCTTATTTATGGTTGGAACAAAATGTTGAGCAATCTGTTAAACAAACTGTTATAGGCAGTTTTTTGCAAAACTGTATATAAAAACCTCTGCCGGTAAGTTGTATATTAGGCATGACACTATTCTTGGGGACAAGAAATGAGGTGGTCTATGGGTAAATAGAAATATTAAGCTTAAGCGCGCTTAGACTTAATTTCAAACACAAAAAAAGAAAAGGAGGAGACAAGGTGAAAGTAAAAACTTACCAAATAACTCTTGGTATCTTGTTCGCCATTACTTGGGGACTGGTATTGCTGGATAGGAATGCTATTACTTTTTTGTTTCCGGTATTAATGGAGGAATTTGGCCTGAACAATGCTCAGACAGGTCAAATTGTTATGTTTACGGGACTTGGTTTCTTTCTGTCTTCACTTTTCCTTACTCCGTTGGCGGATAAAACAGGTAAGAAAAAGATATGGATAGTACCTTTAATTCTGTTAACGGGGATCTTTTCCGGGGGTACGGCGATCGCAGCAGGATTAATGGCTTTTGTAATTATTCGTTTCTTTGTAGGTTTTGCTGAGGGTCCCCTCTATCCCTTGATGACCTCAACCCTGAAAGTTCAGGGAGAACCTAAGATGTTCGCTACTTATATTGGCTGGTTCCAACTGGCGATCGGAATTCTTGCCATGATCTTGGGACCGACGATCACTATTCAGTTAGCTATCCACTTAAACTGGAAATATTCCTTTGTACTTATTAGTTTGCCAACCATAATAGTCGGGATAGCTATTTGGTTTATTATGAGGGAAATCAAACCTGAAGAATTGAAAGCAGCGGCTACTCCCGGCATGGAAGAAGCCAGCGACTCCATGAGATGGAAAGACGTGCCTAAAATTTTTGCTTATCGGAATTGTACCTTGTCTTTTATAGCCAACGTTTTAGTAATGATAGGTTTTTGGGGCGTAGTGAGCTTTGGCACGACTTTTTGGGTAAATGAAGGAGGCCTTACCTTATCCCGTACAGGATTTATGTCTTCGGCTTCAGGTATTGTCGGCTTGGTTTGGGCAGTTGTGATTCCTATTCTTTGTGATCGCCTGGGCCGTAAACCTAGTGCTTCAATTTTAACTTTTTTCATTGCCTTGGCCATGTTTGTAATCTATCTCACCAGCGGTATCTTAGGCCAGATTTCTTATATTCTGGTCCTCGGCTGTTGCGGTTTTGTTTCAGTTCTGTTTGTGGCCATTATTTGTCAGGAATCAGTACCGCCTTTCATCGCTGCGACAACGACGGCTATCGGTATGGCTATTGGTGAATTGTTCGGGACAGCACTTGCTCCTCGTGTCTTAGGATCAATCGGCGATATGTACGGCCTGAGGACTATTTTCCTTGTAGCCACAATTACTAACCTTTTGGCCTTTATTCTTACTTTTGCCTTAAGAGAAACCCATAGACCCAAGATTGAAAAACAGATGGATCAGGTATCGGCCTGATAGTGTTTAGTTAAGCCATAAGTTTGCGGCCAATTGCTGTGCCTTTTGGCCGCTCTTATAGGCTTTTTTGACCTATGTCGGCGGGATCAAATTTTGAGGGGAAAGGAGAGGAGAGAGTATATGGGTAAAAAACACTATGAGCATATTTTTCAACCTGTTAAAATCGGTAATCTGACGATAAAAAACAGGTTGGAGACCGCACCGGCCGGCCCATTTTTGGCTGATTTTAACGGTGATGTGACCCGGGAGCTTATGGAATGGTATCGCAAGCTTGCTCAAGGGGGAGCCGGCATAGTTACGATTGGTGACAGCCCTGTCAAAAGTGAAATGGCGACTTATATCGGCCATGTTATTAATTTAGGAACGGATAAAATTGTGAATACCCTGTGTCGTTTAGCGGAAGTAATTCAAAGATACGGAGCCAAGGCTTCGATTGAATTGACCTATCATGTGGACCGTGCTCCGGCCCAAATGAGCCGGGAAGAAATCCGCTCTTTGCGGCAGGATTTTGCCGATGCTGCTTGGCGTTGTTTAGGGGCCGGCATGGATATGATTATGATTCATGGCGCCCACGGACAGGCCATCAGTCAATTTTTTTCGCCGGTCAGAAATTTAAGGACCGATGAATATGGGGGTTCGACAGCCAATAGGGTCAGATTTATTAAGGAGATGTTGTCCGAGATCAGAGACAAAGTAGGCGACCGTCTGGCTATTGAATACCGTTTAAGCGGGGATGAATTGATCGAAGGGGGTTTAACTCTGGAGGATCAGTTGGAATTTGCAAGCCTTATTGAAGACCAGGTCGATCTGTTCAATATTTCCGCCGCCCAAATATTTGATTTTGATACTTTGCCCCGTATGTTTCCTACCGCTTATTATCCCCATGGGGTCAATGCTTACCTGGCTGCTGAATTTAAAAAAGTATTAAAAACTCCCGTTACGGCCGTCGGTTCCATTAATTTCGATCTGGCCGAAGAAATTTTGGCCAATCAGCAGGCGGATATGGTAGCCATGCTGCGCAGCGTGATTGCCGATCCCGATTGTATCCGCAAGGCCAGGACTGGTCGAAGTGAGGAAATAAGACCCTGTATTCGCTGCAACCTATGTATCGACCGTCTGCACTGGGGTTATCACTGGCCGGCCAGATGTGCCGTTAACCCGGTTACCGGAAGAGAGGCGGAGTTTTATAACTATCCTCTTCCCTTGGCAAAGAAAAAAGTGGTGGTGGTCGGAGGCGGACCGGCGGGGATGGAAGCTGCTCGGACTGCGGCTAAGCGCGGTCATCAGGTTGTATTGTTGGAAAAAGAAGACCATCTGGGAGGAGCTTTAAAGACAGCGGCCAACCTACCGTTTAAAAGTGATCTGCGGGAATACCTGGGCTGGGCGGTTCGCACAACCTGCAGTACCCCTAATTTGGACATCAGGCTGCTGACCGAAGCTACCCCGGAAATTATAAAGGCCGAGCAGCCCGATATCTTGATCGTCGCAGTCGGTTCAGAACCTGTGATTCCCGCTATTCCGGGCTGTGAGCAAGAGAATGTGGTTTTAGCGGGAGAGGTGAACTTGGGAACAGCGAAAGTTGGAAATAGGGTTGTGGTGGCCGGTGCGGGTCTGACCGGTTTAGAAACTGCTTTGCACTTGGCCAGAGAAGGTAAAAAAGTAACTGTTATTGACCTGCTTTCATGGGAAGAGATTCATGGTCCTTACCCGGCTATGAATTTAATCCATCTTAAGACCATGTTTAGAGATCTGGGAGTGGAGATTAAACATAACCTTAAACTAGAGGAGATCACTGCCGGTGGGGCGATTGTGACCGATAAACATCAAGTTCGGACCGAGCTTAGTTGTGATACGGTGGTTCTTGCTTTAGGGTTTAGGCCCAGATTTAAGGTAATGGAAAAAATGCAAGATCTCGCTCCTGAAGTTATTTTTGTCGGTGATTGCACCAAAGAAAAAGGAACCTTGCAGAATGCCATTATGCAAGGATTTAATGCCGCTATTGATCTTGGGTTGAATTTAAGCTTATAACTTTTCAACACTTCTTCAATGAAAGGGTGATTCTATGTATTCCCAGCCTTATCCTCATTTGTTCAAGCCCCTCAAAATCAAAGGGTTGACTCTTAAAAACAGGATTATGTCCGCGCCAAACATGCTTTTTCATACCGTGGACGGAAGGCCCACCCAGTACTATATCAGCTATTTAGAGCATAAAGCCCGGGGTGGGGCCGGATTGGTTACTCTGGGAGAGATTGCGGTAGGTGACGGTGCCAACCATACGCCCGGCATGGATTGTAGCAACGATAACTGGCCCTTGTTTTCTGAGATGGCCGCTTGTATTAAGGAACATGGAGCTGTTGCTTGTGTTGAACTAACTCACGGCGGCATGAATGCCAGACCAGAGTATAATAAGGGGCCTATTAAGGGGCCTGTAGCAGGTGTTAATGCTATGGGGGTTAAAGTGGAAGCGATGACGGAACAGGACATGGAGGACGTTGCTGAAGCTTTTGCCGCCCAGACCGAATTCTGGGTAAAAAAAGCGGGATTTGATACTGTCCTGCTGCATATGGCCCATGGCTGGCTCTTCTCCCAATTTCTTTCCCCCATCATCAATCAACGTACGGATCAATACGGGGGAAGTCTGGAAAACCGCATGAGATTTCCGCTTATGACCCTTAAACGAGTGCGGGAAAGAGTTGGACCCGATCAGGCTATTTGTATTCGTCTAAGCGGTTCAGAGCGGGTCGCCAATGGTTTCACGGTAGATGATATTATTGTTTTCCTGGAAAAAGCCCAGGATTATGTCGATATGGCAGAGATTAGCGCTGAAGGGGTTACCAACTTTTTCACCACTCCTTATTCACCGTTGGGCGTGAACGTGGATCTTAGTGAAGCAATTAAAAAATCCGGCAAAATCCATATTCCTATCTTTGTGATCGGTGCCATCCTGGATCCGGCCCAGGCTGAAGAAATAATCGCTTCCGGTAAAGCGGACGGGGTATCCATGTCCCGGGCTTTGATTGCCGATCCTTATCTCCCGGCTAAAGCCCTCGACGGCCGCACTGAGGAAATCGTACCCTGTTTGCGCTGCCTCAACTGTACCGACAATGACAATGCTCAGCGGCATCTGGAATGCAGTGTCAACCCCTTGATCGGTCGGGAAGCCCGCTATGGTTTCGGAGAAGATATCGGCAAAGCCAAGTTCCGGCGCAAAGTGCTCATTGTCGGTGGCGGGCCGGCAGGCATGCAGGCGGCTATTACGGCTGCCGAACGGGGACACGAAGTTACTCTCTGTGAAAAGGAGAGTGCCTTGGGCGGGCTTTTGCGCTTTACCGATAATGAAAGCCTAAAACACGAACTGCATAAGTATAAAGAATTTTTGATCCGTCAAGTAGGCCGCAGCGGGATAAATGTCCTGCTCAACACGGAGGTTTGTGATGAGCTGCTGGAGCGGATCAGGCCGGATCATATTATTGTGGCTACCGGCAGTACCCCGCTGGTACCTTCCTCCATTAAAGGTATTGAATATGCTTATCATGCTTCGGACATATATTTCCAACCGGAAGTTGTAAGGGGCGACCAAATTGTCATAATCGGGGGCGGTTTGGTTGGTGTGGAAGCCGGTTTGCACTTAGCCAATATCGGCAAGCAGGTAACCGTTTTGGAAATGCTCGATACAATTGCTTCCGAGGCCGGGTACTGTTATGGTCATGGACTTGCTCTTAAAGTAAAGCAGTTGGGTCTAAAGACTATAACCAAGGCTCGTTGTCTGGAAATTATTGACGGAGAGGTTAAAACCGTTAGATATGAGCAAGAGGGCCAAGAAAACTCTGTCCAAGCCGATAGTGTTTTCTATGCCGTGGGCATGCAAAGCAACGATGAGCCATATTTTAAGCTTTATAATAAGGCTCCGTTTGTGGCTCAAGTCGGCGACTGCAGAAAGGTTGGCAAGGTTGTCGATGCCGTTCATTCCGCTTATTTCGCAGCGCTGGGCATAGGCAAGTTTTAGAGCTTTGTTGTTCAATTTATTGCTAAGCTTGCTGTTAAAGCGTGTTAATAAAGGTTATTGCTCAAAAATAAGAAAAAGAAGGGCTGGTGAAATCTAAAGATGTGCAAAAAATACTCCCATTTATTTCAACCCATAGTCCTGGGGAAACAATATTTCCGTAACCGGATTTTTAATTCTCCTACCGGAGTAGCTGAATTTCCGGTTCAGGACTGCATTAATTATTATGAACGCAAAGCTGTCGGCGGATCCGCTTCAGTCTGCATCGGTGATGCTTGCCCCTCTTTGGACGGCATGTCCCGCCCCAGCCACATAAATCTGTGGGATGAGAGTAACAGGCAGGTTTTAACCGACCTGGCCTACGCCATAAATCGCCATGGGGCAGTGGCCTCCATGGAGATTCTGCACAGCGGCAACTGCTCTTATCACTCTTATAGCCAGGGATATGAGGCTTATGGGCCGGTTGCCGGCGAAACTCCTTTCGGCCAAGAAATTAAGGAAATGCCTGAGGAGATGATTCTCAGAATCATTGAAGATTTTGCCCGGGCCGCTGCCTATGCCAAAAGCTGTGGTTTTGGGATGGTTACCGTGCACGGCGGTCACGGCTGGCTAATATCCCAATTCTTTTCCAAAAGCAACAACCGTAAGGATAAATGGGGCGGTACGCCCGAAAACCGGGCCCGTTTAGCGGTGGCTATTTGTGATCGTATTCATGAAGTCTGTGGTAAGGGTTTTCCGGTAGAAATCAGGATTACCGGGTCGGAAGTCTTTGAGGGCGGCTATGGGATAGAAACAGGTATTGAGCAAGCCGTATTTTTAGACGGCCATGCTGATTTAATCCATGTTTCGGCCGGCAGTCACGAGGTAAACGATGTGTTTACCGTTACTCATCCCAGTATGTTTCTGGAGGACGGGGTTAATGTAAAATATGCCGCTGAAATCAAGAAACATGTCAAAATTACCCCTATAGCTACAGTGGGGGCCCTTTCCGAACCGGATCTCATGGAAGAAATTATTGCTTCCGGTAAGGCCGATGTTGTCCAGTTGGCTCGCGGCCTAATTTGCGACCCTGATATGCCTATTAAATTACAGACCGGAAAAGAAGATGAGGTCAAAAAATGCATGCGCTGCTTGTGGTGTTTCTCCCATCGTATGCAGAGAGAAAGAGTGGTCTGTGCTATCAATCCGGAAATTGGCAATGAAGAAGAGTGTAAGTACAACAATAATCCTCCCGCTGTGCTTAAAAAGATACTCATTGCCGGCGGAGGTATGGCCGGTATGCAGGCTGCTCTTACCAGTGCTGACCGCGGGCATACCGTTATTCTGGCGGAGAAGAATTCCAGACTTGGCGGCGCTCTTTTATGCGAGGAGCGAGTACCGTTTAAGGAAAAACTTATGCAGTATATTGATCTTCAGACCAGGCTTATTGAACGCCACCCCAAGATTAAAGTTCTCTTAAATACCAAGGTTACTCCGGAATTGATTAAAGAAATAGCCCCGGACGTAGTTTTGGCCGCCCTGGGTGCCCGACCCATAAAACCGGCTATTCCGGGCATTGAGAGAGCTAATGTTTTCGGAGCGGAGGAAATATATGCTCAACCTGAAAAAGCCGGCCGCAGAGTTGTAATTATAGGCGGCGGGCTGGTCGGGATGGAGCTGGCCGTATATCTGGCTATGCTGGGCCGGGAGTGTACTATCTTGGAAATAATGCCTGATCTGAATGACGGAGGCAACAACCTGCAGGGTCTTGCTTTAAGTCTGGAGTTTAAAAAATACGGTATTAAAATCAGTCCGGCTACCAAGGTTATTGAGATCAATAAACAGGGTGTGCTTGGTGAATTTACCGGCGTTAAAGCGCCTGAAACTTTCCGTTTTGGCTTGCCCATCTATTACCCGGAAGCGGAATCAGGGCGCAAACTTTTTGCGGCCGATACCGTAATCTATGCTGTGGGTCAAGAACCTTTGTGGGATGAGGCGGATTCTTTACGCGGCTTAACAAAAGAATTTTACCAGCTGGGTGACTGTGTTGCTCCCAAGAATATTTGGCACGCTACGAATACCGCTCACTTTGTGGCTAGGGATTTGGGCCGTTATTAATTAGGCTTTAAGAGGTGCGGGAAAATGTCAGATTTAAATAAATTGCGGCAGGAAAGAAAGGAAATTATAGAAGCGGTCTACGATGGTAAAATACCCCGTAGAGTGCCTGTTGACACTAATTTGCCGCTGGAATTGTGTATTGAATACTCTGGATACCCCTTAGGTGAGACCCAGTGGACTTTGGAGAACATGGAGGAAATATACGATCGGGCTTGCCAACTGATTATTTCTGATTTTTATCCTTTTGGTTTCGCCCGTTATCCGGCTCACCTGCAAATATTAAATGCTAAAGCTTTTGTCATGAGCTCCAAAGGGGTTATCCAGCATCCGGAAATTTCCGGCATGGAAGCAAACCAATATGACGATTTTATTCGAAATCCCTATGACTTTATTCTGGAAAAAGTAATACCCAAGCTTTATCCGGAATTAGATACCGATGCTGTAACCCGTTCCATAGTTTTGGCCAAAGCGGTTAAAGCCTACTACGATTATGCGGAAACCTATCTGGCCATTGACGGCAAAATGATTGAGAAATATGGTTTTTATGTACCTCCGCCGGGGTCCTTCGGGGGGTGTACCACTCCCTTTGATTTCCTGTCAGATTTCAATAGGGGGTTTCGTGGTATAAGCATGGATATCAGGCGTTGTCCTGACAAAGTAGCGGAAGCCTGTGAGGCCATACTGCCTTTGGCTTTTAAAAACGGTTTAGCCCCTAATCCTTCTAAATACGGAGGCACCTTTATTGCTCTGCATATGGGCCCTTATCTTAGAACCGAAGATTTTGAGAAGCTCTATTGGCCTACACTCTATAAGTTGGTACATGCTTTAGCCAATGCCGGACAACCTAGCTTTTTGTTCTGCGAGCAGGATTGGATGCGCTATTTGGATTATTTATATGAACTTCCGCCCAATACGAGATTGTGGTTTGAATATGGAGATGCGCAAAAAGTAAAAGATAAGCTAGGCAAAAAGCATATAATTTCAGGCTTTTACCCGGTGGCGATGCTGAAAACTTCCTCCCGCCAGGCCTGTATCGATAAGGCTAAAGAACTGATTGATATCTTAGCCCCGGGCGGAAAATTTATCTTCCGCTTTGATAAAAGCCCAATGTTGCTGCAGGATATCAATCTGGAAAATTATACTGCGGTGCTGGAATATGTTATGGAGTATGCCCGGTATGACAACCCCGGGGAACACGCTGCCGGGGAAGGTAAAACCTACCCAACAGTTGAGGTTTCCATTCCTGAGTTTCGCTCCAAGTATTATCAAACCTGGCCGGAATACAAGAAAACTCACCCGGATATAAACACTGCTTTGGAACCGGTAATTGCTCCTAAAATGCAGTATTATGAAGATCTGGTTATGCGTTTCCTTTACCAACTGGTATTATAAAGCCAGATATAAAGCCCTAGATATAAAGGCCTAGATACAAAGCTCTAGATACAAAGCCGCTGATTTTGATCAGCGGCTTTATTAAGGTGCGCTCGGGTATGGGCGCAGACTGTCTTTACCCCAGGCCAGATTTCTATTAAAATATACGACTATATGAATAGGTTGATAAAAAAGCCTGGAGGGGTAAAAAAATGAAAAAAATTATCAGCATATTAGCAATGGGGATGTTGACGTTATTATTAGTCGGAATGCTTGGATGTGGGGCCATGCAAAATCAAAATTCGGATCAAGGGAACAAGCCGGATATAGGTGCTCCAAACGGCCAGTTAGGAGATAATCAGTCCGATAGCCAAGAGGGCAACCCAACCGACAGCCAAGAAGACAACCCAACCGATAGCCTTGAAGACAGCCAGACAGGAAAGCAGAAAGAGCCTGATCATAAGAATAATCCAAAACAATTACAACAAGGGGATGGAGTTAAAAGCAGGATTTTAACCGAAAATTATCCGGCTGAAATATCCGCCTATCTAGAGGAAAACAAGACCAAAGAGACCCAGCGGGCCTTAAATGTTAATAACAAAACCTATCTGGTTCTAACTATGGGCCAATGCCCAACGGCCGGCTACCATATTGAATTGACCAATCTCAGCCTCCAAGACGGAAAGCTTATTGTCCAGGCTAAATATGTAAAACCAAATCGTGGTGATATTGTAGCGACAGTGATAACTTATCCGAGCCTGGTAATTGAGACCGATGATATTTATGAGGGACATTATTTAATCGAATTTAATATCGATAAATAAAAAGCAAAAAACAAAAAAATAAAAAAAATTAGTGCGCAACATCTTGACATTGACTGACCTTTATGGATATAATTTACTTGAAGGTAAGTTATGGTCAAATGGGCAAGGATGATCAAAGAGGGCACCCTGCTTATAGTCAAAAATGATCAGACAAAAATCAGTGATGATCAATCATAATCAAAGAGTCAGGGACGATCATCATCCCGCTTGATCAAAAATTCAATCTGGCCGGTAAACTTTGAAGCGAGGTGTTGTAGCATGTTTAATATGGTTCCTTTTAGAAATAGTGGAATGGTCAGAAGGGGAAATCCGTGGAACATTGACAGCATCTTTGAAAGTTTCTTTAATGATTCAATGTTCCCGACCTTTTTCCCTAACAATGGGTTGATGAAGGTTGACATTAAAGAAAATGATCGGGAATTCGTGATTGAGGCTGATATTCCCGGAGCAAAAAAAGACGAGATCAACCTGGAAATTGACGAAAACAAGCTTACTATTTCAGTCAATCACAATGAAGAGATTAACGAAGAAAATGAAAACTATATTCGTCGAGAAAGACGAAACTCGTCAATGGCTAGGTCTTTTGCGATCGATAACATTGTTCCCGATAAAGCAAAAGCTAAATTTGAAAACGGTGTTTTGACCATCACTTTACCCAAAAGAGAACCACATATTCGTCGCAACAAAAGAATTACTATTGAATAAGACTAGCTAGAATTAAGTTTAATCTGAATTAGTTTAAAAAATATGATACGGTCCATGACAATGGACCGTTATTTCATAACTTGGAAAAAATACAAGCTATGCTTTAGTTGCCTTTCTCCTTTATAATAATCGAGTAGAGAAATTATGGATATTAAATTAATGATTAATAAAATGCTGTTATATCTATGTTGTTATATTTATGTTGTGATATTTATGGCCGGAGAGGTTACCATGCAGTATTTTGAATATGGAGATTTGGAAATAAAATATCTGAAAAGCAAAGATAAGCGTTTGGCCGAGGCTATGGACAGGATTGGCCTGGTGAAAAGAAAAGTAATTCCGGATTTATTCTCTGCGTTGGTCAATAGTATTGTAGGCCAGCAAATTTCAATGAAAGCCCATGCTACTATTTGGCAGAGAATACTGGACAAGCTAGGGGAAGTTACTCCTCAGGCTATCCAAACTTTATCAGCTGAGGAACTGCAGAGTACCGGCATAACCATGCGCAAAGCTTTATATATAAAAAACATCGCTCAAAAAATTCTGAGCGGAGAATTTGATATGGAAAGACTTTCGGGCCTTCCGGACCATGAGGTAATAAAAGAACTTTCAACTTTAAACGGGGTGGGAGTCTGGACTGCCGAAATGCTTATGATTTTTTCCATGCAGAGAATGAATATATTAAGCTGGAATGATTTGGCTATCCGCAGGGGCATTATGAAACTATATAATTATGAGCAGCTGGATAAACAAACTTTTGAGAAACACAGAAAACGATATTCTCCCTATTGTTCGGTGGCTTCTCTTTATCTTTGGGAAATATCTAAGGAGAACAGCAAATGACAAATCAGACTGGAGCGGATGGAAATGATCTTAAGTGTCAGTAGGCGAACGGATATCCCGGCTTTTTATAGCGAATGGTTCTTTAACCGGCTTAGAGAAGGGTTTGTATTGGTCCGTAACCCTATGAATTACAGGCAGGTTAGCCACATAGAACTTAATCCGTCGGTAATTGACGGTATTGTTTTTTGGACCAAAAATCCGGCACCTATGATGGATCGCTTAAATCTACTTGAGGAGTACAACTATTATTTTTTAGTAACCATTACCCCATACGGTCCTGAAATTGAAAAGAACATTCCTTCTAAGGAGAGGGCGGTTGAGACCCTGCAAAAGCTTGCGGCCCAAATTGGTCCGGCAAGAATTATTTGGAGATATGATCCTATTATTTTCAATGCTGAAATGAACTTGGAGTATCATGCCGAGAAATTTGAATTCCTAGCGTCTCGACTTAAAGGCTATACGCGGCGCTGCCAGATAAGTTTTGTTGATTTTTATAAAAAAGCAATAAATAACTTAAGGCTTTTAAAGGCAGAAAAGCCGGACAATAATATAGTATTACAAACGGGAAAAGTACTGGCAGATATCGCCGGTAAATATGAAATCAAACTTGAAGCTTGTGCCGAGAAAGCGGATTTGATTTTACAGGGCATTAGTCCCGCTAAATGCATAGATGACCGGCTAATTGCGGAAATAAGCGGCAAAAACATTCGAGTTGTCAAGGATAGGAATCAGAGACATAGGTGCGGATGTATTGCCAGCATAGATATAGGGGCCTATAATAGTTGCCGGCATGGCTGCCTGTATTGTTATGCCAGTTTCAGCGAAAAATCGGTTGCTAACAATACAAGCAGACATAACCCTAATTCCCCAATGCTGATTGGGGATGTTGAAGCGGGAGACAAAGTAACAAAGCGAAAAATGGTTTCTTACTTTAAGGACCTAGAACCGGAATTATTTCCAATGACAAAAAGTTTATAAGAATATATTGTTTATAAAAAATTATAAGAAAATATTGTTTATTAGAAAACGTTGAGGTGGTTATGAGAATACTGGTGGATGCCGATGCTTGTCCGGTGAAGGACATTATTGTCGAGAACGCCAAAAAAAGAAATATACCGGTAATTATGGTAATTGATACATCGCATGAATTCAGTGATGGGTACAGTAGGGTAATAACGGTAGATAAGGGACAGGATAGTGTAGACTTTGTCTTGATGAACCTTTTGACCCAGCATGATATTGTTGTTACCCAGGACTTTGGTTTGGCAGCTCTTGTTCTGGGCAAAGGGGCTAAAACAATAAATCCAAACGGTTTGCTTTATACTAATGAAAATATTGATAAACTTCTCTTCGAGCGTTTTTTGGGACAGAAAGTCCGCCGGGCCGGAGGCAAAACTCCTAATCCCAAGAAACGGACTCAGGAAGACAATCGGAACTTCGAGCAGGCTTTACTAAGTTTGCTTAATACTCCCAAAGGGGAGTAAGTTCTAAGACATGCCAAGGTTAACTTGCAGATAGCCTAAAGGTTTTGGCATGTTAGCGA
>ERZ773359.4074-NODE-4074-length-15856-cov-5.568698_pt1 | contig 15856 bp, 12 predicted proteins | sample MGYA00374955_ERZ773359 | MGnify/ENA primary metagenome ERZ773359 (study PRJEB29098, sample SAMN04486028) | biogas fermenter metagenome | study: EMG produced TPA metagenomics assembly of the Biogas fermentation microbial communities from Germany - Plant 4 DNA1... | reverse complement strand
CATGACGGCTTCCAGCATTTCATACATTAGTGCTGCCGGTTCGCCCACACTTAAGCCTCCTATGCCGTAGCCGGGAAAATCTAAAGCAACCAGTTGCCTGGCGCTTTCGCGCCGTAAATCGGCATACATTCCGCCCTGTACGATGCCAAATAATGACTGGTCAGGACGGTTGTGAACCTTAAGGCAGCGTTCAGCCCAGCGGGTTGTCCGTTCCAGGGATTCTTTAATATAATGGCGGTCAGCCGGGTAAGGAGCACATTCATCAAAAACCATGGCAATATCGGAACCTAATGCTTCCTGAATTTCCACTGCTTTTTCCGGGCTAAAAAAATGTTCTGAACCGTCAATGTGTGAACGAAAGGTAACTCCCTCTTCTTCAATTTTGCGTAACGGCCCCAGGCTAAAGACCTGAAAACCGCCGCTGTCTGTCAGAATAGCCCGGTTCCAATTCATAAAAGCATGCAAACCGCCGGCTTCCCGGATTAAGTTATGTCCGGGGCGCAAGTAAAGATGGTATGTATTGCTTAAGATAATCTGAGCACCAATTTCCTTTAATTCTTCGGGACTCATTGTTTTTACGGTAGCTTGCGTTCCCACCGGCATAAACACTGGAGTGGGAATATCTCCATGAGGAGTATGCAGGATACCGGCCCGGGCCCCGGTGTGTGGGCATTGTTTCACCAATGTATATGTGACAGCCAACAACATCTCTTCCCTTCGCAACTAGAATCAGTAGATTAACATGGCATCACCAAAGCTAAAAAAGCGATACTTTTTATCTACGGCTTGCCGGTAAGCAGACAATACCTTATCTTTTCCGGCAAAGGCTGAAACCAGCATAAGCAATGTGGAGCGCGGCAGATGAAAATTTGTCAGTAAAACATCAGTGGCTTTAAAATGATAGCCGGGATAAATAAAAATGTCTGTCCAGCCGCTGCCGGCTTGGATTTTTCCTTCCTCGTCAGCCACCGTTTCCAGCGTCCGGCAGGTAGTAGTACCTACCGCCACAATGCGCCCGCCTTGATGACGGCAGTAATTTATTTTTTGAGCAGCTTCAGCTGTAAGGCAGTAGTATTCACTATGCATTTTATGAAGACGCACATCGCTGACTGTTACCGGACGGAATGTACCTAAACCTACATGCAAGGTTAAATAAATAACTTCTACACCGAGCGCCTCAATTTCTGCCAGCATTTTGGGTGTGAAATGCAGTCCGGCTGTGGGTGCGGCCGCTGAACCGCTTTCTTTAGCATAAACTGTCTGATATCTTTCTTTGTCTTCCAGCCTTTTTTTGATGTATGGCGGCAAAGGCATTTCACCCAGGCGGTTTAAGATTTCTTCAAAAATGCCTTCATAAAAAAATTCCACTAAACGTCCACCGTCCGGAAGTACTTCAACAATTTTGGCCTTCAGCTCACCATTGCCAAAAATAACATGTGTACCCGGTGGTAACCGCCTGCCGGGGCGCACAAGTGTCTCCCACAGATGTGCCGACCTTCTTTTTAACAGTAAAATTTCCACGGTAGCACTGCCTTCCAGCTTGCGCCCGATAAGCCTGGCCGGTAAGACCCGTGTATTGTTTAAGACCAGGACATCACCGGCGCGTAAAAACTGCGGAAACTTGGCGAAATTCTCATGCTTAATTTGGCCGGTATTACGGTTTAAAATTAAAAGCCGCGACTCTGCCCGGTTTGGTAACGGTTCCTGAGCAATCAAGTCCGGGGGAAGGTCGAAGTCAAATTCCTCTACGCGCAAAAACACACCACCCCCTCATCACTAATTTTAACCCATTAGCAGATATTATACCATATCTCACCATTATTGACTTCATAACGGAAAAGTTTTTTTTTACAAGAAAAAAGAAGGTTTAAAACCTCCTTTTTTCTGCTTGCATAAAGGGAATAGAAATATCTTAATGTCCGGAAAAAAAACGATAAAGCCAAAAAAATACGGAAAGAATGATGCTAACGATGATGCAAGTCATGAGCGGAAAATAAAAAGTAAAATTTTCTCTTTTAATCACTATATCACCCGGTAAACGGCCAAGTTTAAAACGGGCACCTGCAGTCAAAAGCAAGCCGGTAATAAGAAAAATTATGCCCAGTAACAAGAAAGTTTTGGCAAGTGAATTCATGACGGCCTCCTGTTGGCAAAGGATTCCTCGTATAAGTTTACTTTTACCAGAGTGTATCCTGTTTACCCTGCTGCTTGTACGGAATTCCCAGATGCTGATAAGCCAGGGGAGTAACTAGACGCCCGCGGGGTGTTCTTTGCAAAAAGCCAATTTGCATCAGATAAGGTTCATAAACATCCTCAATGGTCTCTGCTTCCTCGGAAATTGCCGCCGCCATTGTGTCCAGGCCTACAGGTCCCCCGCCAAACTTTTCTGCGATGGTACGTAGAAGCATTCTGTCGACTTCATCCAACCCCAACTCATCAACTTCCAGCATCTCTAATGCAGCTGCAGCCACTTGGGCATCTATCTTATTATTTGCTTTTACCTGGGCATAATCCCTTGCCCTTTTCAAAAGGCGGTTGGCTACCCGCGGTGTTCCCCGCGAACTTTTAGCCAATAATAATGCACCTTCTTTATCTATTTGGACCTGAAGAATGCCGGCTGAACGTTGGATAATTTTTTGCAATTCTTCATCTGTATAAAATTCCAGCCGCGCCACTACGCCAAAACGATCGCGTAATGGTGAAGACAGGGCGCCAATACGTGTAGTTGCTCCGATCAGAGTAAAGGGCGACAAATCCAGACGCAGCGAGCGGGCACTGGGACCTTTGCCGATAATAATATCAAGGGCAAAGTCTTCCATGGCAGGGTATAAAATTTCTTCCACTGTGCGATTAAGCCGGTGAATCTCATCAATAAAGAGGACATCGTACGGGGCAAGATTGGTTAAAATAGCGGCCAAATCGCCGGGACGCTCAATGGCGGGACCAGAGGTTGCCCGCAGATTCACACCTAATTCAGCGGCAATTATCTGAGAGAGAGTTGTTTTGCCCAAGCCCGGCGGTCCATATAACAAAACATGATCAAGGGCGTCGCCACGCTCCTTAGCAGCTTCTATAAAAATATGCAGGTTTTCCTTCAGTTTAGTTTGCCCGATATAATCAGAAAAACTACGCGGTCGCAGTTGATTATCCTGAAATTCATCGTCCGCTTGTATAGAGGCCGAAATAATCCGTTCGTCCATGTGCTCCTCCTTACTGCGAGCCCAACCGGACTAACGCTTTTTTTATGAGATCTTGTGTGTTTAATTCCTGATAGCCGTCTATTGACTGGAGGGCAGCCTGGGCTTCATTGCCGTTATAGCCCAAGGCAATCAAGGCGGCTAAAGCATCCTGGTAATTTTGGTTCTCCGCCTGCTGACCCGAAGCGGCAGCAGGCAGTTCAGTATGTACGGTACTAATTTCCGCCACTTTATCCTTTAGTTCCACGATTAACCTTCTGGCCGATTTATTGCCGATTCCCGGTACTCTGGTTAATGTCTTAATATTTTCATGGGTAATAGCGAGGAAAAACTCGGCAGGCGAAAGTGTAGACAGTACTGACAAAGCTACTTTAGGACCAATGCCGGATACTGTCTGTAAAAGTTTAAACAAAGTTAAATCTTCCGGTGAGAGAAAACCATAAAGCTGAAGGGCATCTTCACGCACAACCAAGTACGTAAAAAGTTTTATTTCTTCACCGCAGGCCGGTAGCCGGGCAAAAACTGTGGCAGGTACATGAATCTGCCACCCGATTCCTCCGTTTTCAATAACTACCTGGTCACTGCTTTTATCTACCAGCTTGCCACAAATATAATTAAACATAAATTTTCCTCCGTTGATGCCGGGAACCGGGTGTGATGGTATGGGCGTGACAAAGGGCAACGGCCAGGGCGTCTGCCGCATCATCAGGGCGCGGAATTTCCTGCAAGTGTAAAAGTGCTTTGATCATCTGCTGTACCTGGTTTTTATCGGCTTTACCATAGCCCGCCACTGCCTGTTTTACCTGCAGCGGTGTATACTCATGAACTTCTAAACCGGCATGGTATGCCGCCAGTATGGCAACACCCCGTGCCTCGCCTACCTGCATGGCGCTGTTGGCGTTGCCGGCAAAAAACAACTTTTCAATGGCGAACATATCCGGCCGGTAAGAGCGGAAAATTTCTGCCAAAGACTGGTAGATTATACCAAGACGTTCGGGCATCGGCGACTTTGCTTCCGTTCTGATACAGCCGTATTTAACGGCTACGCTGCGCCATCCATCCGTTTCTATCAGTCCAAATCCGGTTATGGCTGTGCCTGGATCGATGCCTAAGACCAGCAAAAAAATCTCTCCTTTACCACCGCTTCCTCACAGGTGGTGTTCTGGTAGTCCACTCAAACATATATTCGCCCTCTAAACTTGTTTTTCCTGCCGCCTCAGATTCTCTGTAATTTGCTTTCTGTCAGTTTTTCAATAATGGCGTACATATTGGTGATTTCGCCTACCTGTAATTCGTCTTTAAGCTTAAAGAAATCAAGGCATAGTCCGCAGGCAAACAGCTCCACTCCTCTTTTTTACAATCGCTTTAAACTCCCTCCCCTTCTTTAATGAAAGTAACTGTTCGCAGATTTCTAGTCCTGAAGGAGACCAAAAAGTGCAAGCAGCTTTTGCCAAAATGTTTGTTTGGACGCAGTTTCAGCAGTTTCCGGTACAGGTTCTGTAATTTGCGGCGCGGAAATTTCTTCAGTTCTGATGATAAATTGTAATGTTTGCACGGCCTTATTTCTCGGAGCCACAAAGGACCGCATGGGGCCTGAACGCTCACCCAGGAGTGAATCGAGGGCTGATGTAGCAAGTTCAGTGTCGAAACCGGCAGTTTTCTCACTAAGTTCGCCCATGCCTTCTGCCAATAGAGTTGCTCCTTCATTTAGTGCCACTGAACCTAGTTGAGCCTCCTGAAGACCTGTACTTAATTTTTCTGCGTTTATTGCCATCATGCCTACGGCACTTGCCAGTTCCCCTGCGTGCAGGTTTAATTCATCTGCACCGCCTTTTAGAGTTGCCGTCCCTTCAGCAAGTCTACTGCCGGCCTTGGCTGCCTGGGCAACCCCGTCTGTATAATTTTGCAGCCCCTGGTAGAATTCATTATAACCGTTAAGCTGCGCTTCCAAAGCCTGTAGCAATTGGATTTGAGAGCTGGCGCCAGGCATTTGTTGCAATTGTGTTGATAAATTAGCCAAAACGACAGCATAGTTTTCCCGGGTAAGCTGTTCCACAGTCACATTGGCGTTTTTAAGTTGCCGGAACAGCGGCTCCAGCTGTGTATTGGCAGAAGCCAGAAGCGCAGTAAAAATTTGTTCCGCACCTGCCAAAAGTTTATCATCCTCTGCCGCCAGCTGGGTTAGACCGGAGGCAAGTTGTGCGACGCCGTTATGGATTTCCCCACCTCCCGCTGCCAGCTCCCCGGTGCCGCCGGTAAAGGCACTCATATTTGCTTGCAATTGCTGCAGTCCCGCGGAAAACTGTCTGCCGCCCTCTGACAATTCTTGCAGACCGCTTGCCAGCTCAGCCGTTCCTTCCTGTAATTGCCGTGCTCCGTGATCCAGTTCGGCAATGCCGGATTGTAATTGGCCAAAAGGTTCCGTAAACTGCTCCAGGTTTTCTTCAGCAAACTGTAGTTGCATCACTGTACCGCTGATTTGTAATGGCGGTAAAGTAAATTCATTAACTTGAGCAGTTAGAGATATAGTTTTTTCGTTGCCGGGAAAGACAGTGTAATTTAACTGTTTGTCTTTGCCGACACTGACTATGGTGGCATCTTTTGTATTAATTTCAGTAAATTTTTCCGTATCCAAAGTAACTGATACTTGCATAGTAATATTTTTAAAAAACCAGGGATCCACAAGAGGGTTCTTTTTTATTTCCAGTTCCAACTCCAGCAGTCCGCTTTTGCCGGCTAGTTCGCGGGCAGAAATTTCCTGACCGTCCAGGCGGTAGGAGAGCCGGAAGAGCCAGGGCAACTGTGTTTTTGCCAATTTACCCTGGTAAAAGAAACGTCCTTTGTCGGCGGTTACACTAATCTGATCCTTAGCAGTAACTATTTCAGCTGTGGAAGTGAGATTGCTGACCTCTGCATAATCACCAACATCAAAAACAGTGCCGGCCTGGTCGAGACTGAAGCCGTTGACCACATAGATTTCTTTCACTGTGCCGTCAGCCGCCAAAATACCATAGACAGTTTCGTCCTTTGGCGTTGGCTGTTCCCCGGTGGCTCCCAGTAAAGTTGAACCTAAAAATATTCCTAAAGCCAGACTTAAAGACAGCCATATTTTTATTTTGCGCAAGATTTTTCACTCCCTGATTTGAATTTGACGAAAAGAGTAGTTTTTTTAATTAGTCCATCGCAAAGGACCAGTAAGTTTGGTAAAAAAATCAATACCATGAAGGCCGATAAAAGTGCTCCCCGTCCTAAAACCAGACCTAATTCTTTGACGATACTGTTTGTGGAAACCAGGTATAAAACCAACCCACCGAAAAAGAGGATGCTTGCCGGAGTCAAAATTGAAGCTGTTGTTTCTTCTAAAGCATTTTTCGCTGCTTCTTTTTTGGGCATGAGTTTACGGTTGTCCAGGTAGTGGTGGGTAAACAGGATACCATAATCAACGGTTGCCCCCAGTTGGACACTGCTGACAATTAAAAAGCCGATGTAATTGAGGGAAGTATTAAGAAAATAAGGGATGGCTAAATTGATCCAGATGGCACCTTCAATAGTTAAGAGCAGGATTAAAGGTAATGACAAAGATCGAACACCCAGCAATAAAATCAGACCGATGGCCAAAATAGCAATTCCGTTAACGACAATACTGTCAGCCGTTACAGTTTCTTTAATATCGTAAATATTAACACTGGGACCAAGCAGGTGGTATTCATTCCCGTAATATGTGGCAGCCAGTTTTCTGATTTGCTCCACCACGGAAAAGGCTGCGTTACTTTCAGTTTCAGTATTGGTGTCTACAATAATACGACTGTAGTTTTGTGAGATAAATTGCTCTTTTTCCTGTGGTGGCAGAAAATCAGTCGGTATCTCTGCGCCCACCAGTTCAGCATAGGAAGCAACTGATGTGACTTGTGGTATTTTTTTTAGTTCTGCCGTTAAAATCTTTTCTTGCCCCCACTTATCCCTGGGGATCATTAAAACAATTTGTGTCAGTTTGCCAAAATTACCCTCAATTAGTTGAGCATCCCTGGCTGGCCGGCCACTTTGTCCCAGGTCTCCTGCTCCATAAATAAATTCATTTTGTTTTTGGGCAAGAAAGCTTGGTACGATTATGAGCCCTATGAGGAGTAAAAGGGGTATTCCTAAACGTACCACTACTTTACTCATGGCGCTAAAGGAAGGTATGAAGGGACGGTGACGAGTTTTGTCCACCAATTTATAGGTACATAAAGTTAAAGCCGGCAAAAACACCATTACAGAAAGTAAACTTAAAACTATACCCTTTGCCATGACGATGCCCATATCCGGGCCGATGGCAAGCTGCATAAAGATTAAGGCCAGAAAACCAAAGACGGTTGTGGCAGCACTGGCTACGATGGTGGGTGCAGCTTTGTACACTGCCTGCTTCATGGCTTCATGCGGGTTTAAACCTTCTTGCCTGAATTGCGCAAAGCGTGCCAGCAGGAAAATGGCATAATCCATGGAAACTGCCAACTGCAATACCGGGCTGACGGCTTGAGTAATAAAGGAGATTTCACCGAAAAAAATATTTGTGCCCATGTTGATAATGATGGAAACGCCCAGAGTCGCCAGGAATAAAAACGGCTCCAACCAGGAACCGGTTGATAACAAAAGTATCACCAAAATCAGCGGGACAAAAAAAAGTATCACTTGTTTTACTTCTTCCTCAGCAGCAGTCTGTGCCGCTACCAGATCAACCGCCTGACCGGCCACGGCACCTTCTTCACCTATAAGTTCATAGATTTGCTCAATAGTATTTTTTACATTTTCTTCAGCAATCGTCAGTGAAAATAAAGCACCGCCTTTTTGGTACCAGGCTTCCACTGTTTTCGTGTCAGCCAGTGCCAGCGGCTCATAAAGATTAATAACATCGTCTAACCACAAAACTTGCTTTACTCCGGGCAGAGCAGCCAGTTTTTGTTTAAAATTAAGGGCTTCCACTAAAGTAACTTTAGGGAGGTAAACTCTTGCATTGGGAATTGAGTGCGTAAACTCTTCCTCCATTATTTCCAGTGCCACAGTTGACGGTGCATTGTGCGGGAGATAGTCCGCCAGGTCATAATTGATTTGCACGCCGCTTTGCAAAAAAGCACAAATTAATGTGGCCAGTACAAAAAAAATAATCACCGGGATTCTCAGCTTAATAATTTTGGCAACTAAATTCATTTATTTCGCTCCTCTATTCGACATCTGTTTACAAATCGTCACGTGTATATTATCCTATAAGCAGAACCTATTAGCAATAATCAATACTTTCCGGCTTGTTGCTTAATCTACAAAGGTTTTGGTTTTTGTTTAATTTCCAAGAGAGGAAGTGAAAAAATGGCGCAGAAAGAAGACAGGCGTGTGCGGAAAACAAAAGAAGCACTGCGCAATGGCTTACTGCAATTAATGCAGGAAAAACAAATTAATGAAATTACTGTCAAGGAACTGACAGAGTTGGTAGATATTAACCGGGCTACTTTTTATAACCACTATCATGATATTTATGATTTGTTTTCCTCCATTGAAAAAGAAATGTATGAAGAAATACAAAGGACTCTGGATCGCTATACACTAAATAAAGAGGTTTATCAGAAAAGAATTCATTTTCCCGCTGAGCAGTCTCCCCTTCCTTTATTTTTAGAAATTTTTAATTTCCTGGTAGAAAATATGGAGATGTGCCTTTTCTTGCTGGGAGACAAAGGTGATAGTGAATTTATTGAAAAAGTTTTAAACTACGGCAAACATAAATATATTAAGGAATGGCAAAAAATTTATCACGTAGATAATCCGGAACTGCTTGATGCTACCTATGCTTTTGTTGCCTCCGGCTTTATGGGCCTAATCCGCTACTGGTTGGCTAACGGCATGAAACAGTCCCCCCAGGAAATGGCGGTCATTGCGGAAAAAGTCATTCTCTTCAGTATGAAAATGTTTGAAAAATAGCAAAGAAAAAACCGGACCCTGCTGTAATAGGGTCCGGTAGCTTCTCTTATTGTTTTCTTTAAGCTGAATTTAAACTTTTTTCTTGCAAACGGGTACGGATAAATTCCCCGTTGATTCTTTCTTCATGGATTAGTATCTCCGCCAGTTCCAGAATTAAATTCTTTTTGGGGGACAGATATTCCAGGACATTTGCCTGCTGGCGGGCAATAATTTGTTGGATTTCCCGATGCAGTAAGGATTTAGGGAGATCCTCAAGGGATACTGTGCCTAAACTGGACATGCCGGCGGCTATCATTTGTTTAGCTACTTTAACGGCTTGCTCAAAATCATTACAGGCACCCGTAGAGCGGTTACCTAAAACAATTTCTTCCGCCGCAGCTCCGGCCACCATGACGAAAATCTGACCTTCCAAATACTGTTGTGTATAAAGATAGCTGTCTTTTTCAGGGCTTTGCCGCATATAACCCAAGGCCTTCCCCCTGGGCGTAGTTGTAACGTTGGAGACTGAACCGGGACGAGCTTTTTCGCCTGCCAGTGCATGGCCAATTTCATGGACAGCCACGCGCCGCAATTCAGCTTTATCCGGCTTACGCTCCAGCTTCTCCCCCATCATGACTTTTTCGATGGCATCGCTAAAATGTTTTTGGGTAATGTGTTCCTGCTGTTCGCGCATGGCTAAAATGGCAGCCTCATTGGCCACGCTTTCCAGGTGAGCGCCGGAAAAACCAAAAGTTTCCCGGGCTAGTTTATCCAAATCCACACAGTCAGCCAGGGGTTTATTGGCCACATGCAATTTCAGGATTTCTTTTCTGGCCGTCACATCCGGCAAATCTACCTGTACGATGCGGTCAAAACGGCCCGGACGCACTAGAGCGCTGTCCAATAAATCAGCGCGGTTAGTTGCACCGATGACAAGTGTTCTGACTCGCTTGTCCATGGTCATACCATCCATTTCCACTAAAAGCTGATTGAGAGTCTGATCATATTCATGGTGGGAGACATGAGTACCGCGCTTGCCGCCAAGAATTTCGATTTCATCAATGAAGATAATGGCACTTTTTTTCTTTTCTTTTAAAGCCATATTTTTTGCCTTGGAGAAAATTTGCCTGATCCGCTGCGCACCCACTCCGGCATACATTTCTATAAATTCAGAACCGCCGGCTGCTAAAAAGACGGAATCTGTGTAGGAGGCTGCTGCTTTTGCCAGCAGTGTCTTCCCTGTCCCCGGAGGTCCAACCAAAAGTATTCCTTTTAAAGGACGAATACCCATATTTGCCACTTTATCGGGGTAACGGATAAAGTCTAAAGCTTCCAGCAATTCTTTTTTAGCCGTTTCTTGTCCGCCAATTTGCTCGAATTTAACCAAATTTTGATTTTCACTTTTGATAACGGAAAAATTTTTACTGTTGAGGCCGTTGCGTGTATTCAGGAGAATATATAAAAGGATTGACATTCCGGTCAGAAAAAGAAGCGGCGCCACGTTTATGCCCTGCCATAAGAAAACTAAAAAAAGAGCAGCGGCAGCACCCAGGGCAATTTCCATGATCATACATATTCACCCTCTTTCCGGTGCCGGCGGGCAATGATTTCATATAAATAAGCTTCTTGGTTTTGTATTTGCAGGTAGATATTTTCATCATCAATGAGAAGCAAATGCTCCAGATTATATTCAGACAGGATTTGCGAAATTTCTTTGCCGGCTTCAGCATAATTTCCGCGCTGCTGGGCTTCATACAAAAGCAGGTGCACTTCCTGATAAGCTGCTTCCAAAACCTCGTCACGCTTGTCTACAAGCTCCAGGCGGTATTCAGGGCCTAAATCAGTAGTAATTTGCTTTTTTAGTGCCTGATATGTTTCAGCTATATTGTCTACGGAGTTTAATGAAACAACGACTGCTTTCCGGTCATGTTCCATTTTTACTTCTTCCACTGCTTCCAGTGCTTTAATTCTTTTTAACAGCGGCTCATGGAGAAAATGCTGCCGGCGCAAATATACAACTCCTACAGCTACTCCTAAAGTTAAAATAAAGGCCAGCACGGCCGTTTGCCACTGAAATTTTTTCATTTTATCGCCCTTCCTGATAGCAAAGCTAGTTTACATAAAATATTATAACATAAGGCCTGGGGTAATCCAACTGGAAATACTACGAACTTCCACACTGTTTCGGGTGTTTATGAACAGAAAATAACCTCACCGGTAGCGGTGAGGTAACTTTCCTTTAATATTGGATCTTGGTTCCTGCTTTCTCCAGACCTGCAAGCAGGTCATAGCCCTCAAAGCCCTTAATTACCACCGGAACAAAGGTTCCCGGCTCCAGATTGGCAGCACGGAGGCGAATATAACCGTCCACTTCCGGTGCCTGTTGCGAGGAACGCAAAAGTAAAATATTGGGATCCTGGGCAGAGCGACCGTCTACCAAAGCTTCATAGCGGCGTCCAAGCAGCGCCTGCTGCTTTTTCTCCACGATGTAACTTTGGACGGCAATAGCAGCTTCCAGTCGTTCCCTTTTACAAACTTCAGGGATTTGTCCGGGATAGCGCGCTGCCGGTGTTCCCTCTTCCCTGGAGTACGTAAAAAAACCTACGCGATCCAGTTGTGCTTCCTCTAAAAATTGCAGAAGTTGCTGGAAATCAGCTTCCGTTTCACCGGGAAAACCAATAATAAAAGAAGAGCGCAGCACAATGCCAGGAATTTTGCGGCGTAATTTCTCCAGCAGTGCCAAAATTTTTCCCACTTCAAGCTTGCGCCCCATCCGTCTTAAGATGTTATTTGAACCGTGCTGTAACGGTAAATCCAGGTAGGGGCAAACTTTTTCCAGTTCTGCCATTGTGTCAATGAGAGTATCGTCAATACGGTCCGGATAAGCGTAAAGCAGCCTAATCCACTTAATTCCCGCAATTTTTTCCAGCTCCCGCAGCAGTAAGGATAAACTTATATTTTCCCCCTGATCACTGCCGTACATGGTAATATCCTGGGCAATAAGATTAATTTCTTTTACTCCCTGCTCCGCAAGTCTATTGGCTTCAGCTAAAATCGCTTTAGCCCGGCGACTGCGATACGGACCGCGAATGGCCGGGATGGCACAATAGGTACAATGATTATCACAGCCCTCGGCAATTTTTAGATAGGCACTATGGCCGGGAGTGGATAAAAGCCTTGGTGCATCATCCGGCTGGTTGTATTCTCCGCAGATAAAAACAGCCTGCTTCCCCTCCAGGGCACGCTTAATGGTTAGTACTGCCGCATTAAGATCATTGGTGCCAAAAATTCCGTCAAGTTCCGGAATTTCTGCCAGCAACTCCTCTCCATAACGCTGTGCCAAACAGCCTGCCGCAATTAGAACGCGGCATTTTTTTGTTTTAAGTTGCGCCATTTCCAGAATTTTTGTAATAGATTCTTCCTTGGCGCTTTCGATAAAACCACAAGTGTTAACAATTATGACCTCGGCTTCTTCAGGGTTGGTAATAAGTTTAAAACCGGCAGCAACTAAACTTGCCGAAATATTTTCACTGTCTACCAGGTTTTTGGCACAACCAAGGGCTATTAGTGCCACATTAATTACCGACATTTTTTCTCCTCCAAAAGCTTAAATTACTCATTCAGTATAAAGGAGGAGCGAGGGCTTGTCAAAATAATTTAATTTTAATAAAAAAACAACCTTTAGGTAAAAGGTTGTTTTTACATCCGGTGAACTACTCTGCACAGACAATAGATAAAGTATAAGGCGATACAGTTTCCGGCAACTGTACAGACTGTTCATTAATTACCAGTTGCATTACCGGCGGATTACCGATGCGGATGCTTAATTGTTCTGTTGCCGTCGCCATATTGGTTTGCCCGGCTTGGAGTGTTCCCTCGAAGACATTATCTCCGTCTGCCAGAACGCGTATCCAGCAAGATCCGGTAAATGACATTTCAGCCTTAATGCTATCGGCATGACGCACTATGAAGCGCACACCATCTGCCTCCGGGTCACGCTCTACCTGTACGGGAGGGATTTGCTGTTCCTCGGGTTCAATTTCAGGGGGTACTTCTTCCGACAATTCATCCGGAAGATTGTTTTCGTTTTGCGGCTGCTCATTTGACGGCGGAGGTGAAGACTGCCTTCTTTCATATAATTCCACTAAAGTGTGAAAAGCAGTGAGAAGCAACAGCAGGATAAGAACCATTCCGATTAAGCGCCCTACCTTGAGGCGTTTTCTTTTTACAGGTGCTTTGACTCTTTTTTTGTGTTTATTGCTCCTTTTGCGTTCATAATTTTCTTCTTCATCTTCATTAGAATCAGCTTTTGTGCGTTTATAGCGCTCCAGCAATTCATCTGCATCCAAACCTAATTCCGTGGCATATTTGCGCAGGGCTCCGATTAAATATACTTCCCCGGGAAAGACAGCGAATTTTTCCTCTTCCAGGGCCTTAAGTTGTTTTTTGGGGATCATGGTCCGGTCCATGATCTCATTAAGGGTCAGACCAAGACTTTCGCGGGCATTTTTTAGTTCCGAACCAATCTCGGTCATATCTTCACCTCGCTTTCTTCTCTATTATACAGTTTCACGATCAAACAGCAGCTTTTGTGCTTGATCTACCGTAATTAAAACTTCCCTGGCTTTACTGCCTTCAAACTTGCCAATAAAGCCCCGTCTTTCCATGTCGTCAACCATCCGTGCCGCCCGCGTATATCCGATGCGCAGGCGTCTTTGCAAAAGCGAGATGGAAGCCGTGCCGGTTTCGGCAAAAAGCATTACAGCTTCGGGAAATAATTCATCTTCTTCATAAAATTCTTCCACATCTTCTTCTTCCGGTAAAAGCTGCTGTGTATATTCCGGTTCTCCTTGCTTTTTAATGAACTCCAGGAGATGCTGAAGCTCACGTTCATTAATAAAAGCTCCCTGAATACGGAAAGGTTTAGGTTGACCGATGGGGTGAAACAGGGCATCTCCACGGCCAAGCAGTTTTTCTGCCCCTCCCATATCCAAAATGGTTCGTGAGTCAGCCTGGCTGGTAACGGCAAAGGCAATACGGGAGGTAATATTAGCTTTAATTACCCCGGTAATAACATCTACTGAGGGCCGCTGTGTGGCAATAACTAAATGGATTCCCGCCGCACGTGACATTTGCGCCAAACGGGCAATAGAATCCTCCACATCTGCCGCCGCTACCATCATTAAATCTGCCAATTCATCTATAATTACCACAATAAACGGTAAAGCTTCCGCTTCTTTGTTTTCCTGCCGTTTTCGTTCATTATAGCTGTGAATGTCACGGACACTCTCGGCGGCAAATAATTCGTAGCGGCGTGACATTTCTTTCAGCATATTTTTCAGTGCCTGTGAAGCTCTTTTAGGGTCAGTAACTACTGGCATCATTAAATGAGGAATGCCGTTATATGCACTTAGCTCTACTACCTTGGGATCAATCATGACAAATTTAACTTCCTGGGGATGTGCTTTAAAAAGAATACTGGCAATGAGCACATTTATACACACACTTTTTCCCGATCCGGTGGAGCCGGCGATTAAAAGGTGGGGCATTTTAGCCAGATCGGCCAGAACGGGAGCTCCGGTAATATCTTTTCCCAGGGCCACCGTTAGAACAGAAGTCGCCTTTTGAAACTGCTCTTCCTCCAAGACTTCACGCAAATAAACCGGTGCAATTACTTTGTTAGGCACTTCTATCCCCACGGCGGCTTTGCCGGGGATAGGTGCCTCTATCCTCACATCGGAGGCAGCCAGATTAAGTGCCAAATCATCTGCCAAAGAAACAATCTTACTTACTTTGACGCCAACTTCGGGTTGTAATTCAAAACGTGTTACGGTGGGACCTGCCTGCACATCGGTAATATGCGCTTTAACCCCAAAACTGTCCAGGGTGCGTTCCAGGATTTTAGCCCGTTCTGCCAAAGATTTTTGTGTTTGCGCGCTACGGCGCTGTTTAATCTTTGGCAAAAGATCAAGGGGCGGCAGTTGATACCGGTCGTTTTGGCTGTTTTTGGCCGCAGGAGCATCTTTTATGTCCTGAGTTTCACTAAAATCTAATTTCTCCTGAACCGGCTGTTTAAATTCTTCTTGAAAAACAGGGAAAGTAACAATCTTGGCTTCTGCTTCTACAGGTTTGTCCGCAATGGAAAAAGTCGATGTGACAGGAGCAAGATTGTCGGCAAAAATTGTTTCTTCTGCCGGAGCCGGCTTGACCTTGGCGGCAGGTTTTTCCTCCTCTTCCTCCCCGGCATCGGCGCCGGGGCCTGAAAACAGTGAAACAAGGAAATTACCGCATTTTTTTATGCCTTGCCAAAGGCTCCGCAGGCAAAAAGAAATCAGGCGCCAGGCAGTGGTAAAAAGCCGGCTTAAAGAAATATTCGTAATAAAAATGAAGGAGATTAAAATTAGTGCCAACAGCACTATATAACTGCCCACATCACGGAACAAAAAGTAAAGAATTAAGGTAAAGACGGCACCAAAAAGACCACCGCCTTGCTGCTGTATCCCCAAACGCCAGATAGCTTGAAAAATACCCAGATCCGTAATCAGGTTTTGCTGCGTTTCTAAAGTTTGCAAGTGAGCAAAAACAAGCAAAATTATCAATAACAACAAAACACCGATTTTTCGCAGCTCTAAATTGGGGATTTTCCAGGGCAGAATTGTTAATAAACCGTTTACAATCAGCATAATTGGTACTAAAACTGAAATCTCGCCAAGCAATGTGCGCAGAACATTATG
>ERZ773359.4073-NODE-4073-length-15859-cov-7.527651_pt1 | contig 15859 bp, 10 predicted proteins | sample MGYA00374955_ERZ773359 | MGnify/ENA primary metagenome ERZ773359 (study PRJEB29098, sample SAMN04486028) | biogas fermenter metagenome | study: EMG produced TPA metagenomics assembly of the Biogas fermentation microbial communities from Germany - Plant 4 DNA1... | reverse complement strand
GCGACCACCGAGATCTACACTCTTTCCCTACACGACGCTCTTCCGATCTCGGAAATCCGGGTCCGTTTCAGTCAAAGCGTGTCCCGCTCGCTCGCCTGTCATGTCGAGGGTATCAAGGAAAAAGTAGACGCGAAATTTATCGAGACGCTGGAAGCGGAAATGCGCGCGATTGTCGCCGCTGATTACCATATCGAACGGAAAAAATTATCGCGGGAAGAAGCGAACAAGATTTACAGCGCCAAAGGCTATCACGACAAAAACGAGATTATTAAATACCGGACCGAAGACACGGTCAACGTTTACCAATGCCAGGATTATATCAATTATATGTTCGGTTACATGGTTCCCTCGACCGGTTACCTGGAGCGCTTTAAACTTCATTTGTATCACCCGAGTTTTATCGTCCAGTATCCCCGTGCCGAGTTAGGAGGGAAAATCCCGCCGTTTGAGGATTCCCCGTCTTTCGGCCGGATGCTTCGCCAGGCGCGGGAGTGGTCCGCGCTTTGCGAAGCCGACACAATCGCTCACTTAAACAATCATGTCGAGAACAAAACCGTTGTCGATCTCGTGCAGATGTGCGAAATGAAGCATAATAATATGCTTGCGGAGCTGGGGCTGAAAATTAAGGAGGAAATCGGCGACATCCGCTTGATCGCGATCGCCGGCCCGTCGTGCGCGGGGAAAACCACGTTTTCCAAAAGACTGCGCATCGAACTTATGACCAGAGGCATTCGCCCGGTGCAAATATCGATCGACGATTATTATCTGAACCGCGAGCAGGCGCCGCTTGACGCCCACGGGAATCCCGACTTGGAGCATATCGAGGCCTTGGACATTGATTTGTTCAATCGGCATTTACTCGCCTTGGTTCAGGGAGAGGAAGTGGAGATCCCTCATTTTGATTTCCGTCTCGGCAAGCGCGTTCCCGGCTATAAATTGCAAATCGACGAGAAAACCCCGATTATTATCGAAGGAATTCACGCCTTGAACGAGCGGCTGACGGCCGCGATTCCCAAACACCAGAAGTTTAAAATCTATATCAGCCCGACGGCGCAGATCAATATCGATAACCACAACCCGATTATCGCGTCGGAAATCAGGATGTTGAGGAGAATCGTCCGCGACGCGAAATTCCGGAAAACCCCGCCGTCGGAGACGTTTTCGATGTGGGCTTCGGTACGGCGCGGGGAATTCACCTGGATCTATCCTTACCAGGAAGATGCGGATTATATCTTTAATTCCGAGCTGACTTACGAGCTTGGGGTCATGAAAAAATACGCCCTGCCCGTTTTGGAAAGCATCGATCGGAACAACGAGTTTTTTATTCCCGCCAACCGGTTGGTCAAGTTTTTAAAATACTTCAAGGACATCGACGATGGTTTCGTTCCCTGCAACTCGTTGCTTAGGGAATTTATCGGCGGGAGTTGTATATTAAGGAGGTAGTTAAATGAAAAATAACATTTATGATTTTTCCGAGAATATCTTTAAAATCGTCGGCAAGGATTCTGCTTTGCTCGCCGCGGGCACGATTTCAAACTTTAACGTTATGACCATCGGTTGGGCGACTTTGGGCGTGCTTTGGAGCAGGAACGTCTTGATTTGTTTCGTTCGCCCGTCCCGTTATACTTATGAGTTCATGGAAAAATCGGACGTGTTTACCGTTTCGTTTTACGACGAATCATACGACAATAAACTTCGTTATCTCGGCTCGCATAGCGGCCGCGACGAGGACAAAGTGAAAAAATGCAATCTCACCCCTGTGAAGGCCGGCGATGGGGTTACTTTCGAGGAAGCGCGGCTGACCTTTGTGTGCAAAAAATTATATTATCAGGATCTTGACAAGGATCTAATTCCCGCCGCGGTCAAGGTGCGTTATTATCCGAAAGATGACTATCACCGGGCGTACGTAGGCGAGATTATCGATTATCTGAAAAAATAATTGGTTTTTCAGCCAATTATTTTTTTTATTTTTGGTTATGGCGTCGCCGATTGGTTAAAATATAAAAAAACGCGCGGTGAATGAGATGACAAACGAGTTAATCAATAAACTTTTCGGCGACAGAAGGCCTTGGCCGTTGCTGATATATCCGGGAATTTCCCTGCTTAAAATCACGCTTTCGGAATTACTTTCTTCCCCGTTAAACCAAGCGCTGGCGATGAAAACGATCGCCGATAAATGTTCCTTTAACGCCGTTATCGGCGTTATCGACGCGACAATCGAAGCAGAGGCTTTCGGGGCAAAAGTAAGTTTTTTCGAGGACCGCTTGCCGTATGTAAGCGGTCGGGTAAGGCCGGAGGAAATCAAGGGGTTGCGGGCGCGGGCTCTCGGCGCGGGGAGAGAGGAGATTATTCTTAAAGCCGCCGGCAAGGCGAAAGCGATAATCGACGAGCGCGCCGTTATCGCCGGGGTGAGCGGGCCGCTCACCGTCGCGAGGGAACTTATGGGGGAAGCGGAAATAACGATTTTGGGGCATGAAAGACCGGAAGTTCTCGATAAACTCATTGAGAAAATAACGCTCTATCTGAAAGAGTACGTGAGAGCGATAAAAGAATCCGGCGCGGACGGGATTTTTATCAACGAACCCGCCGCCGGCGAGGTTGACGCGGACTTGTGCGAGCGGTTTTCTTCCCGGCCGCTGCGAGAATTGGTCGCCGGCTGCATGGATCCCGGTTTTTTAGTCATCTATCATAATTGCGGGAACGTTTTGCTCGCGGCGGAAAGCATAGCGGGAATCGGCGCCGATATCTATCATTTTGGTCCCGGCGTTGACGTCAGGGAAATGTTAAAGGCGATGCCGCCGGGAAAGATCGTCATGGGAAATGTCGATCCAGACGCGTTCGCGAAAGAAGACGCCACCGCGATTATCCACGCTACCCGCGATTTGCTTTCGCGTTGCGTCGGCTATGATAATTTTATCCTTTCCTCGGGTCGCGCGCTCCCGCCCGAAACGCCTTGGAAAAATATTGACGCCTTTTTCCGCGCCGCGGAAGTTTACGGGCGTTAATTAGAATAATCAAATAAAAATATTTAACTCACAAAAAACAAGGCTATTTATGATCAAAGAGATAAGATATAATCATAAGTAACCTTGTTTTTACTGTATTAGCATGACAAAATAAGATGAGAAAAATCATCGGTTTTTTCGGGGTATTTCTTAGTTTTAAAAAATTATTCTTGGCTTATTTTTCCCGTCAATATTTTCTCTATCTCCTCGGGGCTTATGTAGGTTAGTATTTTTTGAAAGATAAGAAGATAAATCTCTGTTTATTGATTTTTTTAATCCTTCTCAGCTTCGGTTTTCAAAAATCGGTTTCGCTACCTTCAATATCGATAAACACAACTTGTTTATAATGCTTAAGTTATTGTATGCGATCGGATCCATCGTTTTATTAGCATCTTCGTCAAATTCCATATCCAAGCGCCGATGCAAGAGATTCTCGCCATCCCATCGCTCTTTAATCGCCTCTGCCGCGGTTTGAAGATTATTCAATGTCGTCCCAAAATACCTCGTTTCCGGATGATTTTCGCGAAACGCTCAACCAATCTGTCGGGCGGCTTGGCCGCATCAAAATCAATTGCGTTGCCTTTAAAAATCTCCGCGTATTTAACGATAAACTTATTGATTTTCGCCATAATCAATCTCCATTTCGATATTGTGTTTTTTTATTAGTTCCTCAATCTCCTTATTATATTGGGCCACGGTCCACGCGCCTTTAACCCCGACGATGTAAAGCGGCGATATTAACTGCTTAAATTCTTCCAAGCCTATGCCTTTTAGTTCTTTTCGCGCGGCATGATCCATCATGCCTACAATCCGGTCGATTTCGTCCTGAACCGACATTTTCTCTTCCTTTATTTTCACTTCCGGGAAAAGAACGGAAATATAATGCTTATCATATTCCCTTAAGTCGTTATCAAAGAAGTATTTAAGGATCGCAAGCGACAATAATTTCTTATGTTTCGAAGGATATCTTTTGATCAATCCTTTGATAATCCTTCGGCAACTGGAAAAGATAAAAGCGGTAAGGCCAAAGCGCTTTGCGTGATATTCGACTTTCTTGGGCCTTGGAGGAATCAATCCTTCCTCGGTAATCCGACCCAAGTATTTGTCCGTGAATTTCTTGACCTTTCCGTTCATCCTTTCCGAATGAACTTGGTAAAGATAATACCTTCCGCGAATGCATCTAATCTCCCGACCATTGCCTTTATGCTTTAGAACCCAGTCGGGATAATCCTTAAGAGCCATGAATACGCAAGACTTTTCGTTTCCTTTATTAGTAAAATTGATTCGGTTATTCTAATTGCGTCTTCGTTTGTATTGACAAAACTCGCGTTTATCGGTAAACTATTATTGGCGATATCAATAAATCATAAACCTGCCGCATCAAACACTAATTTTAGAAACGCAAGGAGGAGTAGCAATAGATGAGATCAGGCGGCATTTTACTTCATATCAGTTCGTTGCCGGGAGAATACGGCATCGGCTCTTTGGGCGCCGAAGCGTTTAAGTTCGTCGATTTTTTAGAAAAAGCCGGTCAGAAATACTGGCAGGTGTTGCCCTTGGGGCCGACCTCTTACGGCGACTCGCCTTATCAGTCTTTTTCCGCTTTCGGCGGTAACCCCTATTTTATCGATCTAAACTTGCTTATCGAAGAAGGGCTTCTTACCCCCGGGGATTGCCAACCGTTGGCGGCCGCGCCGGCAGATAAAGTCGATTACGCTCATCAGTACCGTCATCGCGTCCCGGTATTAAAAAAAGCTTTTCAACGGTTTTCCGCCGACGCCGGGTTCGAGAAATTCAAGAAAAAACATCGTCATTGGCTTGACGACTATGCCTTGTTCATGGCGATCAAATCTTTGAAACCGGAAGTCGACTGGTCGAAGTGGGATTATCCTTACAGAATTCGCAGTAAAAAAGCGCTGGCGGATTTTTTGAACGAACGCGAAGACGAGGTCGAGTTTTGGAAATTTGTCCAGCACATGTTTTTCCGCCAATGGTTCCGGCTTAAGGCTTACGCCAACGAACGCGGCATAAAAATAATCGGCGACATGCCGATTTACGTTTCTTATGATTCCGCCGATGTTTGGTCGCAGCCGGAATACTGGCTGCTTGACGAGCGCCGCTGCCCGGAGGTCGTGGCCGGGGTTCCGCCCGATCTTTATTCGGAAACCGGCCAATTATGGGGCAACCCGATTTATGATTACGAGGCGATGGAAAGCGACGGTTTTTCCTGGTGGATAAGAAGAATAAAAAACGCCCTCGAGATGTTTGACGTCGTCAGGATCGATCATTTCCGCGGGTTTGAATCGTTCTACACGGTCCGCGCCGACGCGCGCGACGCCCGGGAAGGGCGCTGGTTTAAGGGCCCGGGCTATAAATTGTTCGCCCGGGTTAAAGAAGAGTTGGGCGAGGCCGAAATTATTGCCGAGGATTTGGGGTTTATGACGCCCGAGGTGCATGAGTTGCGCGAGGCTTGCGGTTTTCCGGGCATGAAGATTCTGCAATTCGGTTTTGATCACAAAACCGACAGCGAATACGCCCCGCATAACTACACGCGTAACGCCGTCGTCTACCCCGGCACGCATGACAATTCCACCTTGAGGGGGTGGCTTAAAACCCTAAGCAAAGAAGATTATAAGTATTTTTGTAAATATATGCAGGTCAGGGGGCGCGGCCGGCGGGCGGTTCGCCGGGCGATCTCCGCCTGCCTGGGGTCGATCTGCCGTCTGGCGATTATCCCGATTCAGGATTATTTGTTCTTGGACGATCGCGCCCGTTTTAACTGCCCGTCCACTCTGGGAGGAAACTGGGTGTGGCGTCTGCGGCCCAAAGCCTTGAGCGATAAACTGGCCGCCCGAATTCGCGGCCTGACCGAATTATACCGGCGATAAGAAGCGCTCCTGCCTTTATATTTATTGCCTAAAACGGCAATTTATTGTATAATGTTATTGGCTAGGAGACTTTATGGAAAAATTCAGACTCGATTTTCATTACCGTTTTTCGTCACGGGCATATCGATACTTGGGGAGCCATTATACGATTAAGAACGGCCGGCCGGTCGTGACTTTTCGCGTTTATGCTCCCCATGCTGAGTTTGTATCGGTAGTCGGGGATTTCAATGATTGGAATACCGCCTCCCACCCGATGACGAAAGTAACCGCCGAGGGTATTTGGGAAGCGGTTATCGAAGACGCGCCCGTTTACGCGAATTATAAATACTACATAACGAATAAAGGCCGGGATTTTTTTAAGCAGGACCCTTATTCCTACCATAACGAGACCGACGGCAATACCTGCTCGAAAGTGTACGATCTTTCGGGGTTTCGGTTCACCGACGACGAGTGGATGGAAAAACGCGACCGGGAACCGGTATACAGTAAACCGGTCAATATTTACGAGGTTCACCTCGGTTCCTGGCGCCGTTATCCCGGAGGCGAGCCGTTCGATTACCGGAAGATCGCGGAGGAGCTTATCCCGTACGTAAAGGATATGGGATATACCCATATCGAGATCATGCCGGTAATGGAACACCCGTTTTCGGGCTCGTGGGGCTACCAGGTTACCGGGTATTACGCCGTCACGTCCCGTTACGGCACCCCCGCCGATTTTATGTACTTGGTAAACGAGGCGCACAAAAACGGCATCGGCGTCATTCTCGATTGGGTTCCGGCGCATTTCCCGAAAGACGATTTCGGTCTAATCGAATTTGACGGCGGCTACGTTTACGAGGACCCGCACCCGTTGCGCATGGAGCATAAGGGCTGGGGGACGCGATCCTTTAATTATGCCAAACCCGAGGTCAAATCTTTCCTGATTTCCAACGCCGTTTTTTATTTTGATAAATATCATATCGACGGCTTGCGCGTCGACGCCGTCGCCTCGATGCTCTATCTCGATTATGACAGGACGGAATGGGAAGCGAACATTCACGGCGGGAACCACAATCTCGAGGCGATCGATTTTCTCAAGCAACTTAACACCGAGGTGTTTGGGCTTTTCCCCGGGGCGATGATGATCGCCGAGGAGTCGACCGCGTTTCCCCGCGTCACGAAACCCGTTCATTACGACGGTCTCGGTTTTAACTTCAAATGGAACATGGGGTGGATGAACGACACGTTGTCTTATATTTCCACCGACCCGGTTTTTCGCAGCCATAATCATCGGCAGCTGACTTTTTCCTTTTATTACGCCTTCAGCGAAAACTTTATCCTGCCGATTTCCCATGACGAGGTCGTTCACGGGAAAAAATCGATCCTCGACAAAATGCCGGGCGATTACTGGGAAAAATTCGCCAACTTCCGGGCATTCTACGGTTATATGATGACCCATCCGGGGAAAAAACTTAATTTCATGGGATATGAGTTCGGGCAGTTTATCGAGTGGGATTACCGCCGCGAATTAGACTGGCTCTTGCTTAAATATCCGGCGCACCGGAAACTGCGCCGCTATATCCGCGACTTGAACCGGTTTTATCTAAAAAATGAGAGTCTATGGAAGAACGACTTTTCCTGGGAGGGGTTCCGGTGGATCGAAAGCGACGACGCCGGAAGAAACGTAATCAGTTTTCTCCGAATCGCCGGGAAGAGCGAGCTTTTGATCGTCGTAAATTTTGCGGGCATCGGCTGGGAGCGTTACCGACTGGGGGCGCCTTCGGGTCGTTATCGCGAGGTATTCTCGAGCGACCGCCGGATTTACGGCGGCGCGGGGACGGCGAACGGGACGGTTTCGACCGAGGCGGTTCCGAGCCACGGCTATCCCGAGTCGCTCGTTATTAACATTGGGAAATTATCGTTTATCGTACTTAAAAAGATGGGAAAGGAATAGATATGATAAGAAAAAAAGAATGCGTCGCCATGATTTTGGCCGGGGGTCAGGGAAGCCGGTTGCACGCCCTTACCGATCGGTTGGCGAAACCGGCCGTCACGTTCGGGGCAAAATACCGGATTATCGATTTTCCGCTTTCCAATTGCGTCAACTCGGGAATCGACACCGTCGGCGTCCTTACCCAGTACCAGCCGCTGATTTTAAACGAGTATATCGGCAACGGCAAGCCTTGGGATTTGGACCGAAATTTCGGCGGCGTTCATATTTTACCGCCGTACCAGGGAAAAAACAAAATCGATTGGTATCGGGGCACGGCCAACGCGATTTATCAGAATATCCACTTTTTGAAACGTTACGATCCCGAATATGTTTTGGTTTTGTCCGGCGACCATATTTATAAAATGGATTACGGGAAAATGCTTCGCTTTCATAAGCAAAACGACGCCGCCCTGACGATCGCGGTCATCAATGTCCCGCTATCGGAAGCGAGCCGCTTCGGAATTATGAACACCGACGAGGTCGGCCGGGTAATTAGTTTTGAGGAGAAACCGAAAAACCCGAAAAGCACGAGAGCGTCGATGGGAATCTACATTTTCGACGCAGCCGTCCTGTACCGTCACTTGGAAGAAGACGAGGCCAATCTTTTTTCCGCCCACGATTTCGGGAAGAACATCATCCCGAAGATGGTGGAAGAAGGCGAAGCCGTCTACGCGTACGAATTCAACGGGTATTGGAAGGACGTCGGTACGGTCGCGAGCCTTTGGGAAGCGAACGCCGACTTGTTGGGCGAAAATCCCGCCTTCAACCTTTATGACCCCGACTGGCGGATCTACTCGCGCAATTTCGCCTTACCGCCCCAGTTTATCGCGGACGGGGCCAAAATTGAGAACTCGATTATTACCGAGGGTTGTTATATCGAGGGAACGGTTATTGATTCGCTGCTTTCCAACAACGTGCGCGTCGAAAAAGGCGCGGTCGTCAAGGACACAATAATTTTCGCAAACACCGCGGTTGAAGCGGGGGCGACCGTTAATTACGCGATCATCGACGAGAACGTGACGATTAAAAAGAACGCCGTCGTCGGCGCGGAAAGAGGGGAGAACGCGCCGATTACGCTCGTCGCTCACAACGTCACGATCGGCGAGGACATGACCGTACCGGCGGGGGAAATAATAGAAAAGGATCTCGTGCTGTAAGATGAATATACTCGGTTTGATATTTTCCAATATCCACAACAAGGAATTGTTCGAAGTCACGCGCCGGCGGACGATTGCTTCAACGCCGATCGGCGGCCGTTACCGCTTGATTGATTTCGCGTTGTCCAATATGGTGAATTATAATATCACCCGCATCGGCATCGTCACCAAGCATAATTACCAGTCGCTGATGGACCATATCGGTTCCGGGAAGGACTGGGATTTGGCCCGGAAAAACGGCGGAATCGTAATCCTCCCCCCGTTCGGCGTCAGCGCCGACTTTTACAACACCCGGCTCGAGGCGTTAAAAAGCATTATCAGCTTTATTAATTCCTCGCGCGCCGACTATGTCGTCCTGACCGACTGCTACGCCGTCGCGAATCTTGATTACCGCGACATCTTCAACCAGCATTTCGCGACCGGCGCCGACATAACTTTCGTCTATCGCGAGTGCGACGTCACTCCGGACGATTACATGCCGGTGAACGTCCTTACCCTTGACGACGACGGCCGGATTACCAATATGTCGATTTATCAAACTTTTGCCGGTCACGCCAAGGTGTCGGCCGATACATGGGTGATGAAAAAATCTCTTCTCCAGTCGCTCGTTCTTGACGCGATCAACCGCAATCTCCGCAGTTTCAACCGCGACATCATCAGTCATAATCTTGACGTCCTCAAGGTCTACGGCTACCGTTTTGACGGCTATTTCGGGAACATTAGCTCGCTTGACAGTTATTATAAAATCAATATGAAACTTTTGGATCCGAAAGTGCGGGCGGAACTGTTCCAGCAGCCGCGCCGACCAATCTATACTAAAGTGCACGATTCCGCCCCGACAAAATACGGCGTCGCCGCCGAGATCACGAATTCGCTCGTCGCCGACGGTTGCGAGATCGAGGGCCGGGTCGAGAACTCAGTAATCTTTCGCGGCGCGAAAATCGGCAAAAACGCGGTTGTAAAAAACTCGATATTGATGCAAAATACATATGTGGCGGACGGGGCCGTCCTTGATCACGTGATAACCGACAAAAACGTGAAAATTATCAACAAAAAAGAAATAATCGGCGATGAGAACCGGTTGGCTTACATCGTGAAAGATGGTGTCGTATGAAACAAAAACAAGTTTTGTTTGTTGTGGCTGAATGCCAAAACTTTGCCCAGACGGGCGGACTCGCGGAAGTCGCCGGCAGCCTGCCGAAAGCCGTTAACGGTTTGACGCGCGCCTATAAAGTCCGGGTTATCATGCCTTTATATAAGGCGATTATCGATAAATACGGGAAAAAGTTGAAATTCCTGGGCTCGACGACCGTCGCTCTCGCCTGGCGCAATCTCTATTGCGGGGTCTATACGCTTAAGCTTGACAAGGTCGATTATTATTTTATCGATAACAAATATTACTTTGACCGTGACGAGATTTACGGCCATTATGACGACGGCGAGCGCTTTGCTTTTTTCTCAAAAAGCATTTTCGACGTTTTTCCGATTATCGGCTTTGTTCCGGATATTATTCACGCCCATGATTGGCACGCGGCGCTGGCTATTATTTATCTTGACATCCTGCACAAGAAAAACGGGCGCTTTACTGACATAAAATCGGTTTTTACGATTCATAATATCCAATACCAGGGGATTTTCGATCTCCCGTTTTCCGACGATGTTTTAGGCATTGATTCGACGTATTGTGAAATAATTGAATATAACGGGTTGATTAATTTGCTTAAGGGCGCGATCGTCTGCAGCGACGCGGTCACGACCGTGAGCCCGCGCTATGCCCGGGAGATCACGACCGCTTATTACGCCCACGGCTTGGAAAACATCACCCGCCTGCATAATAAAAAAATCACCGGCATCATCAACGGCATCGACGTTGATTTTTATAACCCGGAAACCGATAAGAATTTCGCGGCCAACTATACCGCCGAGACTTTCGAACGGAAGGCGGAAAACAAGCAGGCGCTGCGGGAAAGTCTTAAACTCGCTTCCGATTCCGACACCCCGCTTATTTGCATCATTAGCCGTCTCGTCGCGCACAAAGGGCTTGATCTTGTGGTCGAGCAGTTCGACGAGATTATGAAAGAAGACGTTCAGATGGTCATTTTGGGCCGCGGGGACGAATATTATCAGGACCGCTTCCGGGAATTCATGAACCGTTACCCGGGAAGGGTGAGCACTTTAATCACGTTTGACATCAACCTTTCGAAAAAAATCTACGGGAGCGCCGATTTCCTGTTGATGCCCTCGAAAGCGGAACCCTGCGGATTAAGCCAGATGATCGCGAGCCGTTACGGGACGATTCCGATCGTCCGGGCCGTCGGCGGCCTGTACGACACGATCAAACCCTATGACGGGGAAGAAGGCGGCGGTTTTGTATTCCGCGAGTATAGCGGCGTCGAAATGACGGCCGCGATCCGCGAGGCGCTCCGGTTATACCGGGACCGGGAAAAACACGCGGAACTCGCGAAACGGATTATGAGACGGGACTTCAGCTGGAACGTATCGGCCAAGTCTTATTTGGAGTTATATAAGGAACTGTTAAAGACCAAGTAATTTTGCTTAAGGAGACATGATGACTAGACATAATATAAATGAAATGGTTGACGATTTTCTAGCAAAAACCTACGGCATTCAATTGCAAGACGCCGATATCGACCAGTTATTCCGCGCCTGCGCGACCGCCGTCAACGATATTTTAAGGTCGCTCAGACGCAATTACAATGCCAAAGTCAAGGAACAAAAAGGCCGGCGCGTCTATTATTTATGCATGGAGTTTTTGGTCGGAAAATCGTTAAAAAACCATATTCATAATTTGGGACTCGTAAAAGAATTTCAGGAGCTGCTTAAACCCTTGGGGTATAGCCTCGAGGACTTATACGAATACGAGCCCGACGCCGGGCTTGGAAACGGCGGTCTGGGCCGCCTGGCGGCCGCTTATCTTGACGCCCTCGCGACCGGCGGTTACCCGGCGATGGGGTTTTCCCTGCGTTACGAATACGGCCTATTTAAACAGAAAATCATTAACGGCTGGCAGACGGAACTGCCGGACGTTTGGCTTCCCGTCGGCGAGGTTTGGCTCACGCCGCGCGAGGATAAAAGCTGTATCGTCCGCTTCGACGGCGTCGTCGAGGAAAAAACGATCAACGGCCGCGTCGTTTACGAACACCGCGATTACCGGGAAGTCGAGGCGGTGCCCTACGATATGATGATTTCCGGCGCGGGGAGCGAGGCCATCAGCGTTTTGCGATTATGGCGGAGCACAAACGTCAAAAAATTCGATATCGGCCTGTTTTCCCAGGGCGACTACACGAAAGCGATGCAGGAATACAACAAGGCGGAACTAATCACCAAGGTTTTGTATCCGACCGACGATCATTACCAGGGCAAGACTCTCCGCCTGAAACAACAATATTTCCTCGTGAGCGCCTCGGTCCAGACGATTGTCCGCGACCATATCCGCTATTACGGCGACGTGAGGACTTTGCCGAAGCACGTGGCGATCCACATTAACGACACCCATCCGGCGTTATGCGTCCCGGAACTTATCCGAATTTTAATCGACGATCACCAACTCGATTTTGACGAGGCCTGGGACATCACGCGCAAGGTGATTGCTTATACCAATCACACGGTAATGGCGGAAGCGCTCGAAAGTTGGGCCGAGGACTTAATCGCCCGCAAACTGCCGCGGATCTATCTAATCCTCAGGCAGATTAACGAGAAGTTCTTAAACGAAGCCCGCTGCCACGGCTTCGACAACGGCCGCCTGGGGGAAATCTCGATTTTCGCCGATAATCATATTCGGATGGCGAATCTTTCCGTCGCCGCCTCGCACGCGGTAAACGGCGTTTCCAAACTGCATAGCGATATCATAAAAGAAAAAGTGTTTCGAAGTTTCTATCTGCTGTCGCCGGAAAAGTTTACGAACGTTACCAACGGTATCACTTACCGGCGTTGGCTGAACCAGTCCAATCCCCTGCTCGCGGAGTTTTTGGACGAACTTATCGGCCGCGATTATTATCGCGACGCTTCCGCACTCAAAAATCTTTTACGTTATCGCGATGACGGCGCGGCGCTTTCGCGGCTTGAGAACATTAAATATCAAAACAAGTGCCGGCTCGCGAAGTACCTTTACCGCAAGCACGGGATCGTAATCGACCCGAAAACGCGTTTTGACGTCCACATTAAGAGAATTCACGAATATAAGCGGCAGCTTTTAAACGCTCTAAAAATAATCTTGCTTTTAACGGAACTTGAGGAAAACCCGAACATGCCGGTAACGCCGCAGACCTATATTTTCGGCGGAAAGGCCGCTCCCGGGTATTTTGCGGCTAAGGAAATTATCGAGCTCATCAATTATATCGCCGCGGAGATAGACAAGAATTCCTATATCCGCGAAAAACTAAACGTCGTATACGTCGAGGATTATAACGTGTCGGTCGCGGAGATATTAATACCGGCCGCCGAGGTGAGCGAGCAAATATCGCTCGCCGGCAAAGAGGCGAGCGGGACCGGGAACATGAAATTCATGATTAACGGCGCCTTGACCTTCGGCACCCTCGACGGCGCGAACGTCGAGATTTATCAGGAAGTCGGCCCCGAAAACATCTTTCTTTTCGGGATGAAAGCCGACGAAGTCGAGGCCTTGTGGCAGCGCGGATACAACGCGAGCGAGTATTACGTCAATTCCCCGCAAATCATGAAGGTCATCGACCGGCTGAACTGCGGTTTTAACGGCAAGTCTTTCGATAACATTACCCGCTATCTGCTTCACAACTACCCGGTATCCGACCCCTATATGTGTCTTGCCGATTTTCATTCTTATATCGACGTCTACCGGGAAATGGACCGCGTTTACCAGGATAAGAGGAGATGGAATCAGATGGCGCTCGAAAACATTGCGAAAGCGGGTATCTTTTCCGCCGACCGCAGCGTCGCCGAGTACGCGAAAAATATCTGGCGTTTAAAGAGTGTTAAATAATGAGCGATATTTTGTATAACCCGTGTTTGCCGGAACACAAGCGCCCGGTGGGCGCGGTAAAGCGCGGCGAGGACATCGTCGTCACCGTAAAAATTACCAAGCGGTATTCGCTTTTCGACCTGAAACTCCGCGTTTACGGGGATGACGGCGATTTGGCTTTCGAAAAACCGCTTGACCAGACCGAAAGCGAGAGCGGCTATCGTTATTACCAGACCGTCTTTCGCATTCCCGCCGCCGGCCTTTATTGGTATTGCTTTTCGTTTTCGGACGTTTACGGGCGGCACTATATCGGCGCCGGGCATGAGCTTGACGCCGTCCTTACCGATAGTCCGCCCGATTGCTGGCAACTCACGGTCTGCGGCGAATTTTCCGGTTCGCTGTCGCGGTTTAAGGGCCGGACGATGTATCAAATCATGGTCGACCGGTTCTATCGGGGACGCGAGACGCCGATTCGTCCCGGGGTTGTTTTTCACCGCGATTGGAACGAACTTCCCGAATATCGGCCCGTCCGCGGAAAAATATTGAACAACGATTTTTTCGGCGGGAACCTCAGCGGCGTTACCGCGAAACTTGATTACCTGAAGTCGCTTTCGGTCGGAATCATTTATCTGAACCCGATTTTCGAGGCGGCGAGCAATCATAAATACGACACGGGGGATTATTTAAAGATCGACGCGATGTTTGGCGACGAGAACGATTTTATCGAGCTCTGCCGGGAAGCGCGGGCGCGCGATATTTTGATCATCCTCGACGGGGTTTTCAACCATACCGGCGACGACAGCGTCTATTTCAATAAATACGGCCGCTACCCCGGCCTGGGGGCGTATCAATCGCTTGAATCGCATTATTTTTCCTGGTTCAAATTTATTAACCACCCCGACGAGTACGAGTCGTGGTGGGGGATAAATACCCTGCCGAGCGTGAATCAAGACAATCCCGAGTGGCTGGAGTTTATCGCCGGCAAAGACGGCGTGATCGCCAAATGGCTAAGGCTCGGCGCCGCCGGTTTTCGTCTTGACGTTATCGACGAGCTTAACGATCGGTTTCTTGACTTAATTTACCGTCGCGTTAAGGCGGTCGATCCGGAAAACATCGTCATCGGAGAGGTGTGGGAAGACGCCTCGAACAAGGTTTCCTACGGCGGCCGAAGGCGATATCTTTCCGGGAATCAGGTCGACTCGGTAATGAACTACCCGCTTAAAAACGCGATTATCGATTATCTGAAGCATGGCAACTTGTCGGGCTTGAAAACAACGATCAGGCGGCTGATAAACAATTACCCGAAACATGTTCTTGATTGCCTGATGAACCATCTCGGGACTCACGACACGATGCGTCTTATCAATAATTTCGCTTATTCACCGCCGGACGCGCTCTCGAGGTCGCAGCAGGCCCATTACCGCCTTCGCGACGAGGAATATAACGGCGCGGTGAGGATGCTCAAGATGGCCAGCGCGATGCAGTACACGCTCCCGGGAATTCCCTCGCTTTATTACGGCGACGAGATCGGTTTGCAAGGTTTCCGCGACCCCTTCTGCCGGAACACTTTCAGCTGGAACCGCGTCGACGCGGAAATCTATAACTGGTATCGCCGCCTGGGCGAGATTCGCCGCGACCCCGTATACGGGGAAGGGGTTTACCGGGAGGAGATCGCGGATGACGGCGTTTTCGCTTTTTCCCGGCTTGCTTCCGATTACAAAATCGCGACCATCGTGAACAATAACGGTCATGACGTCGCCGTTGTTCTCTCGTTCGGATTAGACCTTTTGACGGGGCTTCCGGTGGAAGAAAAAATCGTTTTGCCGGGGCGGACTGTGAGGATTGTGAAAACCGGGAAGGACGCGTCGTTAGCCTTAAAC
>ERZ773359.4069-NODE-4069-length-15867-cov-5.797053_pt1 | contig 15867 bp, 14 predicted proteins | sample MGYA00374955_ERZ773359 | MGnify/ENA primary metagenome ERZ773359 (study PRJEB29098, sample SAMN04486028) | biogas fermenter metagenome | study: EMG produced TPA metagenomics assembly of the Biogas fermentation microbial communities from Germany - Plant 4 DNA1... | reverse complement strand
TCTTTCTTTTTCTGGAACTGTTACCCAATCTTCTGCTGGAGGTCTCATTGGTAAATTTATATACAATCTATCATAAATTATTCTATTAAATATTTCTTTGATTTTCCTTAAAGATTCTTCATCATCATTTAGCCCTTTTACCATCATAAATTCCATCCAGATTTTACCTTTAAAGTTTTTAGAAAAACTTATCAACCCATCCACGTAAGAATCAAAAGATATACTTTTATGAGGTCTATTTATTTTTTTAAAGGTTATTTGATCATAAGCATCCAGTGTTGGCATTACAAGATCGCTCTCATTTAATTCTTCTCTTACTTTTTCTTCACAAAGTAGAGCTCCATTTGTAATTACAGCAATAGGTTTATCAACATAAGCTTTTATTGATCTTATTAGTTCCCCAATTTTAGAGTATAATAATGGTTCACCTTCACCAACTATAGTTACAAAATCAAACTGAGATACACCGCTTTTAATATAAGTTTTAAACTCTTCCAAAATATCTTGTAAATTAAAAAATTCTTGTCTTTTGTTTGTCATGTTAGTTGTTCTTCCCAACTGACAGTATACACAAGAAAAATTGCAAGTTTTTGGAGGTATTGGGCTTACTCCTAAGGATCTTCCCAACCTTCGAGAAGGTACAGGACCATATAAGTATTTAAAATTCATAAGACACCTCCAATATCTACTCGCTTTTTTACTCATTTAAATTATATCAAAAAACACCCTCTAAATAAAAATGATAGTGAAACATACTAAAGAAAAAGAAATGAGGAAAAAAGTATCTTTTATTTTCCAATTAAACTGTTTAAATCTTGTTCTCCCTTCCCAACCATTGTATCCTCTTGCTTCCATAGCAATACTCAAATCTTCAGCCCTTCTCAAAGCAGATACCAACAAGGGAATAATTATAGATATTGCCCCTCTAATCCTTCCGGAAAATTTTCTATCATCAAAGTTCGCCCCACGGCTTAATTGTGCTTTCATTATACGATCTGCTTCATTGGCAATCACAGGGATGAATCTTATAGCTATCGTCATTACCATCGATATTTCATGAGCAAATCTTTTGGGTACAAAAAACCATCTCAAGACATCCTCAAGAGCATGAGCTAAAGAGGTAGGAGAAGTAGTTAACGTGAGAACAGAAGATAACAAAACAGCAAATAATATTCTGAAAGTAATTATAGCCGCGTTAAATAAACCGGTATCTGTTATTCTAATAAACCCAATCTTAAAAAGTGTATTTCCTCCTACGGTAAATAATTGAATTACGAAGGCAAAGATAACTATAAACCATATTGATTTTAAGGATTTCATATAATATTTCAAACTTAGTTTAGATAACAGCATCAACAACAAAGTATACGAAGACATGATTATAACATCGTAAAAGCTGTTTATAGAAAAAGCAAATCCTGCCAAAACGAACAACCCTAAAAGTTTTCCCCTTGGATCCAGTGAATGCATCAACGAGTCTAATTCAACGTACCTTCCCAAGGCAACATTATCCAAAAGCATTTAAATACTCCTTTTATCAATCATTTTTTCTAATTCACAGCATTCAATATTTTAACATAATTCAATAATTATTATATTATTTGTGAGAAAAGATTTAGTAGTTTTTTAAAACATTAATAAACAGAATGGCTGATTTTTATTAAGTTTTGATTAAGTATTTTGCTAAAAAAGATGGTATAATTATTGTAATTGTAATAGATAATAACTCCATAAGGAGAGTCCAATGAAAAAATCCTTAGCAAACAGAAGAGTGAAGTATCTATTTTTACTTTTATTAATTTTAATAATATGTATAATAATTGTTTTTTTAGTTTCTAAATCCTCAAACTATAAAAAGCAGATCATTTTTTTTGAAGAATATTTAAAAAACAACTATACTTTGGACGATGCAACGATAAAAGAATTCGTCAAAGTCTTTGAAATATTATATGACGAATTTCCCTACGTAACTGAATATGTTTACCCAATCGAATTCTTGGCTATTGGAATAGTAGAAACAAATTTTCAAAATATGAAAGGGGATAATGGGGAAAGTTTGGGATATTTTCAGATACAAGCTCCAACTTATTGGTATTTAAAACATAATTATCCTGAATTTTATCAAAGAATCAATTTCTTTGAACCTTGGTATTGGGATATCATAAAAGAAAGACCCGATGTCCAATTAATGACTTCTATCTTATACTTATACGATATCAAATTACGTTACGGAGAAGAAGATGCCTATAGTATTTACAATGGTGGTTCAGAAACATATAAAGACAAAATATTATTAAGACTTAGTATCTTAGAAAATGAATTCAAAAAATTTAACAGGAGGTAAACATGCAGATATCGGAGCCGCTTATTTCAAAGCCAATTTTTAGTGAAAAAATTTGGGGAAGTAGCGAGTTGAACAGAATTTTCAACTATGAAAAAAATCAACCAATAGGGGAAGTCTGGCTATATTCTTCTCTAGATGGATGCGAAACTGTCCTGTACGGAAAAAATAGCCAAAAAGAATATGGCAATGCAAGTGAACTTTTCCCAAATTTTCCTTTGTTGCTAAAATTAATCGCAACCTCATCCTGGCTTTCCATACAATTACACCCGGATGATACATTGGCTAAACAATTAGAAAATAAACCTTGGGGAAAATCAGAAGCTTGGTATTTTCTTAAAGATAAGGGACAAATTAAAGTTTCAAATAATAACAAATATATTTTGCAGGCTTTTGATAACAATCGTTGGGATGAAGTATTAGAAAATCATGAAATGAACAAATTTGATGCAATATTCATACCTGCGGGAACCGTTCATACTTTGGGTCCCAACAGTCTTTTACTTGAAATACAGCAAAGCTCAGATTTAACTTATAGATTATACGACTGGGGAAGACCTCGAGAAATCCATATTGATAAATCTAAAAAAGTTCTTAACAACATTCACACCAGTTACTCTATTTCAAGGAAGACCGAAGGTTTGTGTACCAAATACTTTAGCTTTTCCAGATTTGCCAACCAAAATAAAAAAGGGTTTGGCGTATATGTTAACTTAAAAAGCTATGAAACAATAGTACTTCCAGAGGAAATAAATTACAATTTTCAAGGTGAATTTGTGGAATTTAAATTAAACGAAAATGGCTGGAAATCACTTTTATAATTTCATAATCAAAAATTATAAAATTATTTAAAATCTTTACATTCTATTTCATTTTCGACTTATTTTGTCTGATATAATTGAATAAGCAGAAAGCAAAATCTTAGGAGGAATTCGAATGAATAAAACTATCAAAGAAGATGTATCAATCGTCTTATCCGGTGAAGCGGGTCAAGGGATTCAAACGATAGAAGGACTGTTGACTTTCATTCTCAAAAGGGAAGGTTATTACGTATTTGCCACAAAAGAGTACATGTCGAGAATTAGAGGAGGAAGTAATTCAACTGAAATAAGGGTAAGCTCTAAACCTGTAAAAAGTTACGTTGATAAAATTGATATACTTATACCTCTTACAAAAAGTTCAGTTGAACATTTAGGTAACAGAGTGACTGAAGATACTCTCATAATAGCAGACAACGATTCTTTAAAATTAGAAAATAAAAACCTTTTCAACGTCCCCATCCTTTCTATTGCGAAAGAAATAGGTAACGAAATATATGCAAATATAGTTGCTGTTGGTGTAATTTTGGGTCTTTTCAAAACGAACCTGAAGACAATAGAAGAATATTTACAAGAAAGATTTGGAGATAAGGGAGAAAAAATTGTTTCCGATAACATAAAAGCCGCTTCTGAAGGTTACAAATTAGGAAAAGACTTTTCTGAAAGTGGAGAGATAAAAATAGAGATCTCTGCAAACGAATCTTTAAAAGACGATTTATTAATTAGCGGAACCGATGCGGTATCTTTAGGTGCATTAGCTGGAAATTGCGATTCGATTTTTGCATATCCAATGACCCCTGGATCTGGCGTTCTTGTTGATTTAGCCAACTTTTCAAAAAATTTCGATATTCTAGTCGAACAAGCCGAAGATGAAATAGCCGCTATTAATATGGCAATAGGTGGATGGTACGCAGGAGCAAGATCGATGGTGACCACTTCTGACGGAGGATTTGCTTTAATGGAAGAAGGACTTTCTCTAGCTGGGATGATCGAATCCCCGTTAGTAATTCACCTTGCCCAAAGGCCTGCCCCTGCAACAGGTTTACCAACAAGAACCGCTCAAGAAGGTTTAAATCTTGTTATAAACGCTGGACATGGTGAATTCCCAAGGTTGGTTTTCGCTCCTGGTAGCCTTGAACAAGCTTTCTATTTAACTCAAAAGGCTTTTAATATCGCAGATAAATATCAAATCCCTGTATTCATTTTGACAGATCAATTTTTTGTTGATTCGTATTATAACGTTAAAAAGCTGGACCTTTCCAACATTGAAAATAAAAAATATTTTGTAGAAACTGCCGAAGATTATAAAAGATATGACCTATCAAAAGCAAAAAACGGAGTTTCACCAAGAGGTATACCAAACTATGGTAATGGATTAGTTGTTGTAGATAGTGATGAACATGACGAAGAAGGTCATATAACTGAAGATTTAGATATCCGAATTAAAATGGTGGAAAAAAGGCTCAAAAAATTTGAAACTTTAAAGGAAGATTTTATTTCTCCCGAATTTTATGGAAATGATAACTACAAATATCTCGTCATATGTTGGGGTTCAAACTATAATGTCGTCAAAGAAGCTCTAGAAAATATAGATAACAAGGATCTTGCTATGCTTCATTTTAGCCAAGTTTATCCCATCCCGGAAAATGCGGTTGAATTTTTAGAGAAGGCAGAAAAAATAATTGATGTTGAAAATAATGCCACAGGGCAATTTGCAAAGTTAATAAGAGCAGAAACTGGCATAAAAATAGATAGTAAAATATTAAAATTCAATGGAATGCCATTTTCAGTAGAAGAGCTAACCGCTAAGATAAGGGAGGAATTACAATGATAGAAAGAAAAAATATGTTTAGTCTAGAAAATGAAAAAGAATTAGACATAGCTTGGTGTCCAGGCTGTGGAAATTTTGGAATACTGAATATATTAAAAAAAGCCTTGGAAGAAATGGAAGAAATAACTCCCAACAATTTTGTACTCGTTTCAGGAATAGGGCAGGCAGCAAAAATCCCTCATTACTTCAAAAACAATGCTTTTAATGGCCTTCATGGTAGAACCTTACCCGTTGCCTTTGCTATAAAAGCGACTAATCCAGATTTATACGTAGTAGCTGAAAGTGGAGATGGAGATATGTACGGTGAAGGCGGCAACCATTTTATCCACAATATGAGAAGAAATATTAACATCACAAACATAGTTCACGACAATAGAGTCTATGGTCTAACGAAAGGCCAGGCTTCTCCTACTTCACAGCAGGGAATGGTCACCCCTGTTCAAGTAAATGGAGTAATACTGAACCCCTTCAATCCTATTGCCGTTGCTATAGCCAATGGAGCCACATTTGTGGCACGGGCTTTTGTGGGAGATATGCAAAACACGAAAGAAATTATTCAAAAAGCTATTAGGCACAAGGGCTATGCGCTAATCGATTTGTTTCAACCATGTGTGACGTTCAATAAAATAAATACTTACGCCTGGTTTAATGAACACACTTACAAATTAGGGGAAGATTACGATCCATCAGATAAAATGCAAGCTCTACAAATGGCTTTTCAAGAGGATAAAATTCCTTTGGGAATAATATATGAAGAAAAGGGGAAACCAACTTTTGAAGAACAATTGACTGTTTATAAGCAAAACAAAGATCCCCTTTTTAAAAGAAGCATAGATGTAAACAAATTAGAAGTTTTCATAAACTCAATGAGATAAGAGGTGATTTTATGGCATTGAAAGTTGGAGATTTAGCTCCCGATTTTAAATTGAAAGATCAAAATGGTGATGAAATTTCTTTATCTGGTTTTAAAGGGAAAAAGGTTCTGCTTTCCTTCCATCCTTTAGCATGGACAGGGGTTTGCGAAACCCAGATGAAAAACTTGGATTTAAAGTATGACGAATTGGAAAAACTCAACGTTATACCTTTGGGAATTAGCGTTGATTCATCACCTTCAAAAAAAGCATGGGCTCAAAGCATGAAAATCAACAAACTTAAACTTTTGTCAGATTTTTGGCCCCATGGAGAAGTTGCTACAAAATATGGTATATTCGATGAAGAAAACGGTTTTTCCAAAAGAGCGAATTTTTTAATCGATGAAGAAGGAAAAATTGAATTTGTAAAAGTTTACGAATTAAGAGAACAACCAGATTTAAATGAAATTATGAATTCTATCAAAAGATGAAAGAAATTTAAATAGGCTTCGACAAAAAGTTCGAAGCCTAATTTATTATAATGGAGTTAAAAATTATGAAGAAAATTGCTTTCACCCTTTTAATTTTGATGATTATTTCAAGCAATTTATTTAGTCAAACGATAAATATACCAGAATTTCCAAAAGGAATTTTAACTATCTCACAAGAGGGAAGCAGTGTAACAATCCCTATTGAAATTGCTAATACGAACGAATTAAGAGAATTCGGTCTGATGTACAAAGAAGATATTCCTGAAGATTATGGAATGCTTTTCGTTTTCCCAAACCCTGGAATAAGAGGCTTTTGGATGAAAAACACCTTTGTTGAACTCGACATCGCTTTTATAGATACCAATGGAACAATATTAGATATACAAAACATGAAACCTTGTGAAGAATCAACTTGTCCTATATACATAATTTACAAACCTTTCAAATATGCTTTAGAAGTAAAAGCAGGTTTCTTTGATCGATACGGATTCACTGAAGGAGCAAAAATTGAATGGTCAATCAAGGAATTTTAAAACCATTGACATTGTACTTAAATGAGGATATAATTATAAGGCTGAACTGCTTAGTGGATTTTGAAGGTTTAAAACCAGAAATTGTTGCCAGAAAGTATCTAAAGGTTTGGACCTTATTAAATAAATAGTTAAATAGTTTACAATAACTTGTGGAGGCGTGTACCGAATTGGCTAAGGGGCCGGTCTCGAAAACCGGTGGGGTTTACCCCCTTGTGGGTTCGAGTCCCACCGCCTCCGCCAATTTTTATATGAGGAGGGAAGCAAAAATGCCCATTCTATCTGAAATTAATAAATACTTACAAAGCAAAATTTCACAGGGGAAAGACGACTATGCAATACCGAAAAGATGGATGCCACCTAATTATACTGGTAAAGTTAAACTAGCGGGGAGAAAATTTTTTGTTAATCCCTATGAGTTTATATCCAACATAATCGACAATCTATTAAAAAATTCTGCACAAGGCGTGGATTACAGCAAACCCCTTTCTTTCATCAAAAATGTTAAAGAACCAGATTGGATCAGAACGAGCATACTTTATTCAGCTCATGTAAGAGCTACGGCTGCATATGTTCATGATCAAACTACTTTATTCGTTCCAATAGATGAAAAAGGTTATACTGAATCAGGTACATTCCTAAAAATGCTTATATTAATCCCCTATTTTTCTACTTACAACGTCGATAGTATATACTTACTTCCAATAACTCAAGCCAGCAGTAAATTTAAAAAAGGTGAAGTTGGTTCACCTTACGCAGTCAAAAATTTCTTCTCTGTAGAAAAAGATTATCACGACACACTTTTGGAAAATGAATTCACCCCTAATGAAGAATTTGGAGCTTTTGTCGAAGCCGCTCATATGGCTGGAATGAGAGTCTTGTTGGATTTTGTACCAAGAACAGGATCAAGGGACAATGACCTTATTTTAGAACATCCCGAATGGTTCTATTGGATAGATATAGATGAAATGAACGGTTTTGCACCTCCTAAAGTTGAAGGTCTGGGATTTGTTCAACCAAGCAAAGAAAATTTAAAAATTGTGTACAATGACGAACAAGTCAAAAATCATCTTAAAAAATTTAGATGGGATCCAAGAACTCAGAACCCACAAAAATGGGAAAATTTTATAAAACTAAATAAAGACAACCCAGATTTTTTGGATGAAATAGCAAGAGAGTTTAAAGTAATAACCGTTCCAGGATTTTCAGATTGGATAAATGATCCCCAACCAGCATGGGAAGATGTCACTTTCTTAAGACTCTATCTTTCTCATCCAGAAGAAGCTCTAAAATATATAGACGGGACAAATCAACCTCCTTATGTACTCTTCGACGTAGTTAAATCGAGTTTGTTCCCAGGAAAAGAAAAGAATACCGAACTTTGGAACTTAATAGCAAACATTATCCCATTCTATCAAAAAAATTTCGGTATAGATGGTGCTAGGTTGGACATGGGGCACGCTTTACCTGATGAACTTGAACATGAAATTATAAAAAGGGCAAAAGATTACGACCCTGCTTTTGTAATAATAGCTGAAGAATTGAACATGGACAATCATTTAAAAGCTAAAAAAAGTGGTTACGATGGAATTTTGGGAAATTCATGGTGGGCTGAGCCAAGAATAAAAGAAGGTAAATTCAAAAAATTCATCTCAGAAATAGCACCAAAACTATCTTTACCTACATTTGCTACTGCAGAAACACCAGATACCCCAAGAGCAGTTACAAGAGAAGGTAAGGAAACTTTCTCTAAATTGACAGCGGTGGTAAATACTTTCATGCCCAACGGGATAACTTTTATAAACTCTGGATATGAGCTTTTTGAACCTCAACCTATGAACACAGGCTTAGATGTGGAGGACCCTGTGGAAGAAAGATTTAAAAATTTACCTTCAACAGATCAATTTTATGGCAAACTTGCATTCTTTGATTGGTATGTACTACACTGGGATACAGACCATCATATGGTGAAATTACTCACCTTATTAGGTACATTAAAAGAGGAAGTTAAAGATCTTTTAAAAAACCCTGATAATTATCATTTTATTGATTTTTCTGATGAGGCAAGTGCAATGTTTTGGTGGAACGGAGAAAAAGGAGTTGTTATACCTATCAATACCAATTTTCAAAATCCTTACTTCTTCGATATAGACCTTGGATACTACACTTGGAAAAGTGATCACAATATTCAAACAAAGTTAGAAAATTACAGAAGAGGAGAAAGCTCTTGGAATGTTCAGGATGCACATTTAAGAGTAACTATCAATCCAGGGGAAGCCAGAGTGTTTTTTATACATTAAAAAGGGCATTTAGCCCTTTTTTATTTTAATTTTGGAAAGTTAAACTTGTCGACTTCTTGCTTTTTTATAAATTTTCTAAACCTTTTCTTTGCTTCCTTCATCAGCTCTTCTTGAACTATAAACAAGCTTGACTTTTTACCGGTAGGTTTTCTGTACTCTCCATTCGGTTGTAACTCTCTTGCTTTGAAATTATCCTTTAAATAAAGGTTCAATACATCTATCAATCGTTGCTTTAAATCTTCCTGCTCAATTGGTATCAAAGATTCAACTCTTCTATCCAGATTTCGAGGCATTAAATCGGCACTTGATATAAATAATTTAGGTAATCCGTTATTTTCAAAATAATATATTCTACTATGTTCTAAATATCTTCCCACTATACTTCTAACCGTTATGCCTTCACTGACACCTTTTATTCCTACTTTTAAAGCACATATCCCTCTAACGATTAAGTCAACCTTCACACCAGCCATGGATGCCTTATATAACGCTTTGATTATAGATACATCCAGCAAGGAATTCACTTTTATTATTATTTTCCCTTTTCCACCTTTTTTAACTACATCTATTTCATTATCAATCCATCGTAAAAAAGTTTCCCTTAAACTTGTAGGAGCAACTCCCAATTTTTTCCATGTTGGAGGTTTTGAATACCCCGTTAAGATATTGAATAGTGCCGATACATCTTGAGCATAACTTTCCTTACAAGTAAAAAAATCTATGTCTTCATATAATCTTGCAGTTATGTAATTGTAATTCCCAGTACTCATATGAACGTATCTTCTGATCCCACTTTCTTCCCTTCTAACAACCAACAAAAGTTTTGCATGCACTTTTAATCCAACAAGTCCATAAACCACGTGGCAACCGGCTTTTTCCAACTCTTTCGCCCATTGGATATTATTTTCTTCATCGAATCTGGCTTTGACTTCTACCACAACGGTAACTTGTTTACCGTTCTCTGCTGCTTTTATAAGATAATCTATGATTGGGGATGTTTTCCCAACTCTATACAAAGTTTGTTTGATAGCCAATACTTGAGGATCCTCTGCGGCTTGCCTTAAAAAGTCTATTACATGCTCAAAAGATTCATAAGGGCGGTGTAGAAGAACATCTTTTTCTCTAATTACCTTAAAGATATCCTCTTTCCCATAAAAGATTGGGGAAGGTTGAGGAGAATAATACTCGAATTTTAAATGTTCATACCCTTTTAAATTAGCTATTTCCATGAGAGAACTTAAATCTAAAAGATGGGGTATCTCATAAATATTATCATTTCTTATATTAAGTGCATTTACAAGGAAATCCTTTAAGTTCTTTCCCATATTTTGGGATATTTCTAATTTGACGGGAAAGCCCGTTCTTCTTTCTTTAAGTGAACTTTCAATCTCAATTAACAAATCCCTGGCATCATCCTCGTCAATAGAAAGGTCTCCATCGCGTGTGATTCTGAACTCAGAAATCTCAATTACTTTGTATCCGCTGAAAAATAAATTAGAATGCATTTTTAAAAGATCTTCAGTTAAAAATAAACACGTACCATCGGCGCATGGAATGTTTATAAACCTCGGAAAAATCGTCGGTAAGGGTATAAAGGCAAATAACTTTTCCCTTTTTTCATCTTCCAACTCCACACCTAGATTTATACCACTGCCAGGTAATATTGGAAATGGTCTACTTTGATCTACTGCCATGGGAGTTACGACAGGAAAAACCGTCGTTTGAAAGTAATTATCTAAAAACTCCTTTTTTTCTTCATCAACTTCATTAACTTTGAGAACTTTGATATTCTCCTTTTCTAAAGAAGGTAGTAACTCCTTTTCTAAACAATTATATTGCATTTCAACCATTCTGTGCGTTTTTTGAGAGATCTTCATTAATTGATCCCGGGGAGTTAAACCAGAAATATCCATCCCACTGAAACCAGCTTGAAGTTGTTCTTCCAAGCCAGCTACTCTGATCATAAAAAACTCTTCAAGATTGGATGATGTTATAGAAAGAAATTTAACTCTTTCTAAAAGAGGATTGGTTCTATCATAGGCTTCCTCTAACACTCTAAAATTGAAGTCCAACCAACTTAACTCTCTATTGTTATAATATTTGTAATCGTTCAAATCAATTTTCTTTTCTTTAGTTTTGCTGCTACTAGTTTTTGCCATAAAATTTCATCCCTTTACACTTTTTTCAATAATTCTGGAAGTATTCCATAAACTTCCAAAAAGAAATTGTCTTTCCTTTTCAATGCCCACTCTTCTAACAAAGTTTCCTTTGGTGTATGAGTAGTTATAATCAGATGATTACCCTCTAAATTAACTTCAATATCTCCCAATTTGCTCTCATGAGCGACATCTAAGGCGTCTGCAAGCCTCAATATGGCAAGCATCTTTGTTATCAAAATCTTATCTGGTGTATTTTCTAATTGTGATGAATAATCATCGATCTCTAAATCTTGGGCGCTATGGAAATAAGCAATCCTTGATACAATATCTAATTCTCTTGAAGTTAAACCTATAATCTCTGAGCCTTTAATTATGTTATACGAATGCAAATAATGTTTTTTAATATTTACGTACTTTCCAATATCGTGTAAAATAGCAGCTACCTGCAAAAGGAGTCTATGCCTTTTACTCAATTGATGAACCGGTTCTAAAACATCAAATAATTTCATCGCATATTTTTCTACTGTTTGACTGTGAGTTTCCTCATAGAAATATCTTTTACCTATATTTCTAGAAGAAATGATCGTACTCTTTTCCAATAAATTAAAAAATCTTCTATATTTTCTACTCAATAGCACTTGAAATAGCAAGCTTTTGCTTAAATTAACCTTCGGAAAAACTAAAATATTTTCAGCTCCCGATACTTCTAAAAGTAATCGATAAAAAGCTAACGCTGATAACAACGAATTCGCTTTACTTTCAGAAATATCGTATTCTCTTGATAATTCGGTAGCATTCTTTGATTTCAAATTCTGAAAAAGTTCATCAAATTCCTCTTGGGGAATGTTTAATACTTCTTCTTCATTTTTTCCCAAAAGTCCAGCTAAAAACTCAATTTCGTTGCCACAAGTTACAAAGGTTTTGATCTTTTTGTTAATAAGCCAAACCTTTATAGGCTGATAAAATGTGTTTAAATACTCTCTGATTAAATTACTATAGTGCAATGTGTTTTCTTCCAAATCTCTGAGCATCTCTGAAACTTTAACAGAACCTATTTTTATATTTTGAGAGCTGTCTATCAAACCCCTAGAGTAGGTTGCCAATCCCATACTTCCTGTTCCTATGTAAACAAATAAAACATCATCCCTTTTGTACTTTTTATATTTTTCAAAGTTCCTTATCAATTCCATGTAGATATGTGATTTCTCTTCGTAATCATCTAAAACATCGATAGTAAAACCTGTTCTTGTTTCGATCTGATCTAAAATAAAATCTAAATTTTCTGCTTCTCTCAAAGCGGTGGTACCTACTATCTGCAATTTATTAGCTCCATATTCCTCCGCTACCCTTTTGAATCCTAAAAGTTTTTGACTTAGGATCTTCACTTTTTCAAAAGATATCCTTCCTGTTGTGAAGGTATCTCTTCCTAAAAACAAAGGATAATCCAAACTCTCTATTATATCGATATCGTCTTGATCGTTCTGAGCAATATCAAAAGATATATTTTCTGTTCCTATGTTTATAACACCTGCTACCATTGTTATACACCTACTTTTTCTTTAACAAGCGAAAAAGCCCCATACAGGCATGCATCATCCAGCAATTGGGATAATTTAAACTCACAACACTCAAAGATATGAGGTATAGAGTACTGCTTGGCTGTCTCAACTATTATAGGCATCAAATGCTCTCCTAATGCCTCCATTACTCCCCCTCCCAAAACGATAACTTCAGGATTTAATAAATTAATGATAGAACCAGCATTTATTCCTATATATCTTGCGGCATCGTTCAAGATATCTCTAACAAGAGCGTCCCCTTGCTCATAAGAAGCTTTCAAAGTAGAACTTTTCACTATGCCTTTCAAATCACTGCTTTTTATTAAGGTCTTCTCGCCTCTCTCTTTTTTTCTAACTATTTCTCTTTGGATAGCTACCTTAGAAGACAAACTTTCCAAACAACCACGAAGATTACAACCACAAAGAGGGCCTTCCGGGTACACATTCATATGTCCAATCTCAGCAGCAAAATTGAACGAACCTTTATATAATGATTCATTCAATATTAAACCGCCACCTATTCCTGTTCCTACAAAATAACCTACGGCGTTTTTTGCTCCTTTAGCGGAACCAAACTTCCATTCCCCATACATACTCGCATTGGCATCATTTTCTATAATCGTTTTGATATTGTACTCCTTCTCAACAAAATCGACTAAATTAAATTCATTCAAAGGCATGTTAGGAGTAAAGGTAATTTTTCCATCTTTTATAACTCCAGGTACACCTATTCCTATCCCTCTTACATCTTTACTCTCTGCCAGCAAAGAATCTAAAACTTTCTTCAGCTGCTCAACCACTTTTTCTTTGCCTTTTGAACTTTTGGAACTCTTTTTCTCAGTCTTTAATTTGTTACCTTTCTCATCAAATAAAGTCCCAAGTATTTTGGTTCCCCCTATGTCTATCCCAATCCAATTGCTCATTTTTTCACCCTCTTTATAAAATTTAAATTTAAACTTTTCCACCAGAAATACTGTCGTACAACTTTTCAAAAATCTCGTTCACCCCATCGTTAATCTTACTTTGTATTTGGATTAGTTCTGCATCAATTTCTTTTAATAAAGGTATAATATTATTTTCTTGAAATTCTTTTACCAACTTTTTCTTTAAAACAATCAAATCATGATATGCCCCTAAAATATCTTGAATCTGCTTAAACATGTCTTCTTCAGGTAAAGTTTCACCTTTCAATGCCCCTAATATCTCTATTTTATAGCGTAGATCTTTAACTTTTATCCTTATTTTATGAAGCTTTCTATCGTCACTTCTATCAGTATTTTTAAACTCTTTATAAACTTCCTCAAATTCTTTTGTATAAAGATTAGCAAAATAAGGATCATTTATCTGAAAGTTTTGAATAAAATCAAACACCATAAAGCTTAAGCAACTTTCTAGTAGATGATCTAACTTTGAGATTTTTAAAGAATTTAAATAACTTTTCAACTTCTCCTTCTCTTTACTATATTTTTTCTCGAAATAATCGATTATTTCATTATTTTGACCTTCAATTTTCTTAAGAAAATCTAAATGAACTTGATAATCTCTTGATTTATTGCTTTTTTTTAATATCTTAATTACTTTTTTCTTAGTTTCTTTAGAACTTTCATGTTTTGAAAATCCCTCCAAAAAATCTATACTTGCTTCTATCCTTCTACACGATGTTCTCATGTCGTGAACAGTATCTTCTCTCTCTTCATCTAAAACATTAAAGATGTTTTTTAGAAGACGGTTTTTTATCTTATCAAAATATTCGAGGTACTCTTTCAAAAACATCCATGGGTTTTTTGAAATGTCGTTTAAGAGCTTAGTGACTTCGGATCTACCATCCATTTTAATTTTCCTTTTCCAGATAAAATATCATCGAATGATTCTCCTTCAATACAAATTACTCCCGCCTTTCTCAAATGCAAATCATCACCAGTTAATCTTTTTGCAAGTTCATCAAAAGTTGGATTGTGTCCAAATATCATTACATTGTTATACCCTTTCGTAATATTTGAGATTTTTTCAATTATCTCTTCTACTTCTCCAGCATACAGTAATTCTTCTTCTATTACCTTTGGCTTTGATTTAAAAGACTTTGCAAAGATTTCTGCGGTTTCTTTCGCTCTTAAAGCAGGAGAGGTAATCAAAAGATCAACCTTATTTAAAATTTTAGCCACATATTCTGCAACTTCTCTAGAATCGTTTTTACCAACTTTTGTCAACTTTCTTTCAAAATCATCAATTTCCGAGGATCTTTTTTCTGCTTTAGCGTGCCTAACTAATATTAGGTTTTTCATATGTTAAAACATTCCTCCTTCTCCATTTTGGATAGAGTTTAAGAAAAATTTTATACCAAACTAGTTTTTTAATCATCACCTCTTTTGGAAGTCTTTTTAATTACTGTTTGTTTTTTGGCTTACCGTTTGGCCTTGGAATATGACCATTGATTCCGTACTCATCATAAGCATCGAATATCCTTTTGCAAAATTGAATCATCTTATGATCATTTTCAGCGACAGCTTTTTCGTATATTTTAATGAAATATCTTTTTCCAGCTTCTGTTTGAGAGTAGTTTTTCTTAAGCAAATTATGTTTCATGCATAAGGTTTGTCCATTAGAAATATCATTGGAGCCACCTTTGTCTTTGGGTATAATATGGTCCACAACTAATTCTACACCATCTTTTAGCCCCATGCCACAAACTACACACTTATAACCATCACGTTTTAAGATTTCTTCTTTCACTTTTGGAGGAAATTCAAAAAGTTCTGTTTTTTTAGTGTAATCAGGCTCGTATCTATAGACACCTTTTTTTATCTTTAATAATTTCCCTTGCTGATGAAGTTTTCTAATAGCTCTCCATGGATCTCGAGGGGGAGTTTCATGGTTTTTTAACCATTCCTTTGTAACCCAGTCCACTACAGGCCCATGTGGTAAATCTTCATTTGGATGTTTTTTAAAATAATCCATTACAAATTCAGAAATAGTTTTAGACTTTTTCA
>ERZ773359.4065-NODE-4065-length-15874-cov-5.031860_pt1 | contig 15874 bp, 19 predicted proteins | sample MGYA00374955_ERZ773359 | MGnify/ENA primary metagenome ERZ773359 (study PRJEB29098, sample SAMN04486028) | biogas fermenter metagenome | study: EMG produced TPA metagenomics assembly of the Biogas fermentation microbial communities from Germany - Plant 4 DNA1... | reverse complement strand
AAGGGTACCTGTATGGCCACATTTACGTATTCCTGTCAGCCGCCGGACAAAAGTAACAACATCATGGGAGGTCATCCCTGCCGGTTTTAAAATGTTTAAAATTCCTTTCATTGCTTAATCTCCCTTGCTACAGCCGTCAAAACCCGGTTTACTGCCGTCTGTATATCTGTGTGCAGTGAACAACCGGCGGCTCTTGCATGCCCTCCTCCACCGAAAGCGGCAGCAATTTTTGCTACATCAACATTAAAGGAACGTAAGCCCACTTTTACTGTACCGTCTGCTTGTTCGCGAAAAAGCAAGCCAACTTCTACGCCTTCTATGTTTTTGGCATAATTTACTATACCGTCCAAGTCATCACTACCGGCTTTTATCCTCACTAAATCGTCGTTTTTTAAAGTCATCCAGGCTATATGCTTATCTTCGCTAAATGTTAGTGAGGATAAAGCCAGACGTAAAGCCAAAACAGCCGGCACTGTTCTTAAATCAAAAACACGGGAGGCTATTATTTCCGGCTTTACCCCTGCCGCCAACAATTTAGCTGTGATTAAATGAGTTTTTTCAGACGTATTTTCATACCTGAAAGAACCGGTATCAGTAGTGATGGCAACATACAAAGCGGTGGCAATCTCCGGTGTTATGGTGACGCCAAGCAATTCCAACAGTGCGAAAACAATTTCGCCCGTTGCCGCCGCTGTAGGTTCCACATAATTTATCCGGCCGAACAGTGAATTGGTAGGGTGATGGTCAAGATTAAGAATGAAGAAATCTTTAATTTCCGCCCAAATTGGCTGGATACGATCCTGAGCGGCACAATCTAAAACCGCAACACAATCAAATTTTTCGGCTGGGAGGGAGGTTATGATTTTTTCTGACCCGTGGAGAAATTCATATTTAGCCGGAACACCGTCGGCTGAATACATGGTGACTGATTTTCCCAGCTTCTCCAGAGCCAGGCCCAGGGCAATAATTGAGCCAATGGCATCACCGTCCGGCAGAATATGTGACACCACCAAAATCTTTTGGCTATTTATCAAGTGTTGCGCAATTATTTGCAGATTACTCATCGTCATCTTCCTGCCGAATTTCACGCAAAACTTGATTAATATGGGCGCCGTAAGCAATGGAATGATCCAGTTGGAATGAGAGTTCCGGCACATGTCTTAAACGGATCCTGCTACCTACCAGTGAACGAACAAATCCTGTTGCCTTTTTTAAAGCTGCCAGTGTAGCTTCCTGTTCTTCTTCGCTGCCAAAAACGCTCACAAAAATTTTTGCGTGGGATAAATCCTTTGTAACATCCACACTTGTCACACTGATTAAACCTGTAATCCGTGGATCCTTAACTTCATTGCGCAAAATATCACTAATTTCCTTTTTTAGCTCTTGGCTGACTCGCTGCGCACGTTGTTGTGACATTTGTATCCCTCCGTCCGGCACGAAATCTTTTAGTTAGAGATTATCGGAAGTTGCTTCCATGATGTAAGCTTCCAGAATGTCGCCTTCTTTAATATCGTTGAATCTTTCCAGCAAAATACCGCAGTCATAACCGGCCATCACTTCGCGTACATCGTCTTTAAAACGTTTTAAACTATTAATCTTTCCTTCATGTACAACGACACCGTCTCGAATTACGCGAATTTCTGCATTACGGGTAATTTTGCCTTCTATCACATGCGAACCGGCGATGGTGCCTAAACGGGAAGCTTTAAAGAGATGACGGACTTCCGCCTGACCAAGAATAACTTCTTTGTATTGAGGTGCCAACATGCCTTTCATGGCATTTTCTATATCTTCCAAAGCTTCATAGATGACACGGTAGAGGCGAATTTCCACATTTTCTTTTTCTGCCAGTTTACGTACATTTTGTTCCGGGCGCACATTAAAACCTATAATGAGCGCATTGGATGCCGACGCCAGCATCACGTCAGATTCAGCTACCGCACCTACGGCGCTATGGATGATCTGAATACGTACTTCATCTGAGGAGAGCTTCAGTAAAGATTCTCTTAAAGCCTCCACAGATCCTTGTACGTCTGCTTTTATAATAATATTAAGTTCTTTCACTTCTCCCTGCTGGATCTGGTTAAAAAGGTCGTCCAGGGAAATCTTTGCAGTCTTATTTAATTCCACTTCACGGCGCTTTTCCGCCCGTTTTTCCGCTACCTGGCGGGCGATTTTATCATCGCTGACGGCCTGCAGGTCGTCTCCGGCTTCCGGCACATCAGATAATCCTAAAATTTCCACCGGTGTAGAGGGACCGGCTTTCTTGACTCGTTTTCCTTTATCATCAATCATGGCCCGGACTTTCCCGTAAATGGTGCCACAAATAATGGAATCGCCCACATTAAGGGTACCGTCCTGAACCAGAACTGTTGCCACAGGTCCCCGGCCTTTATCCAGTTTGGCTTCCACAACTGTGCCGATGGCAGGCTTGTCGGGATTTGCTTTTAATTCAGACATCTCAGCTACTAAAAGAATCATTTCCAGCAAATTATCAATACCGGTTTTTTTCAGGGCTGAAACTTCTACCATTACCGTATCGCCGCCCCACTCCTCCGCCACAAGCTCATATTCAGTCAGCTGCTGTCTTACCCGGCTGGGATTGGCGGTAGGCTTATCAATTTTATTGATGGCAATAATAATGGGCACTCCGGCGGCTTTTACGTGGTTGATGGCTTCCACTGTTTGCGGCATCACGCCGTCATCTGCTGCCACTACAATAATGGCAATATCAGTTACTTGCGCCCCGCGGGCACGCATAGCCGTGAAAGTCTCGTGACCGGGCGTATCAAGAAATACAATCTTTTTTCCCTGGTAGGTGGCTTGGTAAGCGCCTATATGCTGGGTGATCCCGCCGGCTTCAGATGAAGTTACATTTGCCTGCCGAATGGCATCCAGCAAAGATGTTTTACCGTGGTCAACATGGCCCAGGACTGTGACTACCGGCGGCCGCGGTTGTAAATCTTCTTCGCGGTCTTCCACGGCTTCAATCAATTCAGCTTCCAGCTCATCAACTTTAATTTCTACTTTAAAACCATATTCCTCTGCCAGCATCTGAGCTATATCTGTATCGATGGCCTGGTTAATGGCGGCCATGACACCCAAATCAATAAGTTTACTGATTATTTCCGTGGCGCTGACACCAAGTTTGTCGGCAAGTTCACCCACGGTAATGCGACTTTCTAAAATTACTGTACTTTCCTGGCGCTGCTGCTCGTCAAGTAAGCGTGCTTCACGCCGTGCTTTTCTTTCCTTTTTACCCATACGTTTCTTTTTTTCAGCCTGTTTTTTCTGTTTAGTTTTCTTTTTTCCTGCCGGTTTGTCAGCGCCGGCTGCACTTACACCTTTTGCTTCTTTTTTATACTGTTTTGAGGCGGCGGTAGGCTTGCCTTGCCTGCTCCGACCTTGTGCTTTAGAGCGCGCCTTGGCGGCAGGTTTTTGGACCTTTTGTTCAGTTTGATCTTTTTCCTTTTGTGCCGTTGTCTGGCTAGATGAAGCAGGTGCTTCCCCTTTGCCGGTTAATTGGTAACGAATTCTTTGTGCTGCTTCCTCGTCAACCATACTCATATGGTTCTTTACACTGTATCCGCTATTTTCCAGCAGATCAATAATACGTCTGCTGGAAACCTCTAACTCTTTTGCTAACTGATAAACCCGAATTTTAGCCATGAACTACACCTCCATTTTTTTTCCTCCTTAAACAGTGCTCATTCCAGTAGTTTTTTTACACGCAGTGCAAATTCTTCATCTAAAATAACCACTGCCGTACGCGGTGATGTGCCTAATGCCCGGCCAAGCTCTTTTTTTAATGCCGCCACAACGAGTGGCACTCCAAAATAACTGCTTTTATCCCGGTATTTTTTCGCAGTAGCCTGACCGGCGTCACTGGCAAGAATCACTAGTTTAGCGGCACCTGAACGGATTACCCGCAAGTTTTCCGCCTCATGAAAACACAACTTTCCGGCACGACGGGCCAGCCCCAACAAAGAAAGGACCTTATTCATCATCCACATCAGCAGGAAGTTGCTCTGCTAATTTATCCAGCACGTCAGGTAAAATCTCATGTTTTAAACTCCGCTCGATTTTTTTTCCTTTTCTTGCTTTTTCCAGACAGCTACGTTTGGGACAGAGATAAGTACCGCGACCTGATTTTTTTCCGGTAGGATCTATTTCTACATGTCCTTCAGGTGTGCGCACAATACGCACTAACTCTCTTTTGGGTTTTTGTTCCCCGCAACCGACACAGGTACGTAAAGGTATTTTACGCTTCCTCAAGCTCCTCAGCCCCCTTGCCGGAATCTGCAGCATCTATTTCATCCGGCTCTGTTTCCTGTATTTCCTCAAACTCCTGGCTTGCTTCACTTTCACTGGTAATATCAATTTTCCAACCTGTTAATTTTGCTGCTAAACGGGCATTCTGTCCTTCTTTACCGATGGCCAAAGAAAGTTGATAGTCGGGTACTATGACATTGGCTACCTTTTGCTCAGGTTGTAGCCGGACGGAAATAACTTTCGCCGGTGAAAGTGCATTGGCTACAAAGACCATGGGATCTTCATCCCATTTAACAATATCAATTTTTTCACCACGCAACTCATTAACAATAGCTTGGACCCGGGCACCTTTAGGTCCCACACAAGCTCCTACCGGATCTACGTCCTGGTTGGCCGAATAAACAGCCAGTTTAGAACGGTAACCGGCTTCCCTGGCTACAGATTTAATTTCCACGGTACCGTCATAGATTTCCGGCACTTCCAACTCAAAAAGACGTTTTAATAACCCGGGATGTGTTCTGGAGATAAGAATTTGCGGTCCTTTAGTTGTGCGCCTTACTTCTGTGATATACGTCTTAATTCTTTCTCCCTGTTGATAGTTATCGTTTGGCATTTGCTCAGTGGGCAGCAGCACTGCCTCGGTTCTGCCTAAATCTACAATGACATTTTTCTGTTCTAAACGCTGCACGATACCGGTTATAATATCGTTTTCCCGGTCAACAAATTCATCAAAGACCATTTCCCGCTCTGCTTCGCGAATGCGTTGGATCACAACCTGTTTGGCCGTTTGGGCCGCAATTCTGCCGAAATTTTTTGGTGTGACTTCACGTTCCACTACGTCTCCCACTTCATAGCGGTCATCAAGCCGGCGGGCTTCATCAAGGGATATTTCCAGTTGCGGCTGTGTTACTTCATCCACAACCTGCAAACGGGTGTATACTTTAATGCCGCCGGTATCCCGGTTAATATGAACGCGCACATTGGCTGCAGTATTAAAATTTCTTTTATAAGCGGAAACTAATGCGGCTTCAATGGCTTCAAAAAGTACATCTTTTGTAATTCCTTTATCTCGTTCAATTTCAGCCAGTGCAGCTAAAAACTCTTCATTCATGAAAAAGCCTCCTTTCCGGTCTCTACTGGAATACCAAATTTGCTTTAGCTACTTTATCCAAAGGAATGCGAATAATTTCTGCTTCTGTTTCTAAAAGAATGTTCTCCTCTTCCAAACCGCGCAAAATTCCCTCGTACACTTTTTTCCCTGCCAGTGGCGCAAAAAGTTTAATGCACACCGGCCGACCGCTGAAGCGCTGGTAATCTGATTCCTTCTTTAGGGGGCGTTCAACGCCTGGTGAGGAAACTTGCAAGTCGTAACTACCGGCAATAGGGTCAAGTCTGTCTAATTCCGGGTCCACGAGGCGGCTGAAAGCCTCACAATCATCCAGTGTGACACCACCCTCTTTATCAATGAGAAACCGTAAAACACGGCGGCCTGCTTCTGTTGTCAGCTCCACATCCACCAACTCTAAGCCGGCCTTTTGTGCCAAAGGTTCCGCCATAGTATACAAAGTATCTGTCAGTTTTGCCACAGCCAAACCTCCACATGTTAATTTTATTTCAGATTATCCTTATTGTGCCCAAACAGCCTTGTTTGCAATATTCATGCTGCAAAACATAAGAGTGGGCAAGCCCACTCTTTCATCCATGCATTTCTATTCCTTATTATTTTACCACATCTGGCAAGAACTTTCAAGCAGCAGGGGAACTACTGTGCTTCTGGCTCCTCATTTTGCAAAAACTGTTGTAGCGTCTCCATAAATTCGTCCACAATTTTGTCCTGGGGAACTTTTTTCAGAATTTTACCCCGGCAAAAAATCAATCCTTCTTTTTTTCCTCCCGCTATGCCCAGATCGGCTTCCCGGGCTTCACCGGGGCCGTTGACGGCACAACCCATCACTGCCAATGTCAGAGGTTTAGCAATACCTTTGACACGTTCTTCAATTTCTTGTGCTATTCTCTGCAAGTTTATTTGTGTGCGGCCGCAAGTGGGGCAAGAAATTACACGCGGGCCAAAGCGGCGAACACCGGCTGCCGTGAGAATTTCTTTAGCCACACGCACTTCCTCCAGGGGTGAAGCTGTTAAGGAAACACGCAACGTATCACCTAGCCCGTCCAAAAGCAAGGTGCCGATACCAACGGCGGAATGGACGGTGCCGCTGAAAGCTGAACCAGCTTCCGTTACACCGAGATGCTGTGGATAAGCAACAGTTTGTGCCAAAAGGCGATGTGCCGCCACCATTAACGGTACGGATGAGGCTTTTAAAGAAACAACAATTTGCGTAAAACCGCACGCTTCTACCATGCGGATATGATCCAGGGCTGATTCCACTAAAGCTTCAGCCGTAATTTCCCCGTATTTTTCCAATAGGCGTTTTTCCAAGGAGCCGGCATTGACTCCTATGCGCAAAGCGACATTTTTTTCTCCGGCTTTTTCCACAACTTGAGCTAAACGTGACTGACCGCCAATGTTACCGGGATTAATGCGTAATTTGGCCACCCCGGCATCCAGGGCCGTCAAAGCTAAACGGTAATCAAAATGAATGTCGGCTACAAGCGGCAGTGGCGATTGGGCCACAAGTTCAGGCAGAGCCGCAGCGGCTTGCTTGTCCGGTACTGCCACACGTACCAGTTCACAGCCTGCAGCTTCTAATGCCCGAATTTGGGCCAGAGTTACTGCAGTATCGGCAGTCTGCGTATTGGTCATGGATTGTATCACCACAGGGGCACCGCCGCCGATAGTTAATTTTCCTACCCGTACTTTTCTGGTTGCATTGCGGGTAATCATCTTTTCCCCTCTTAATAAAAAATATTCATGATGTCACGGTAAGCTATGACAATCATTAAGACAATTAATAAAGTAAAACCGATAAAATGAACGAATGATTCTTTATGTGGATCAATAGGACGTCCACGTAAGCCCTCAACTACTAAAAATAAGAGACGGCTGCCGTCTAAAGCCGGTATTGGCAGCAAATTAATGACACCTAAATTGAGACTGATGATGGCTGCCAAAGAAATAAGGTTCATCAAACCTGTGCGGGCCACTTCGCCTACAAGGTGAATAATGCCTACAGGTCCCACGATCTCCGGGGCCGCGCGACCTGTGATCATTTGTACCAAGCCGATAAGCAGGTAGCGGACAACCCAAATACAGTGTTCAACCCCTAAACGCAGTGAGGCAAAGGGCCTATACAAATAAGTTTTGGCCTGGATACCAATGAGACCGTTCCCGGTTTGCTCGTCGCGTATCGGAGTGACGGCTAGTTGCTGAATTGAGTCATTGCGGGAAAAAATAATCTCAATTTCACGTTCAGGGTGGGCATGAATAATTGTCACCACATCTTCCCACCGGGATACTTCTTGCCCGGCCACGGAAAGAATGCGGTCACCTTCCTGTAAACCAACTGCTTCTGCCTGGCCGTCAGGCAAAACCTTGCCAATCACTGTGGAATTATAATCCGGTACACCTAAAAAAGCAAAATAAATCAGGGAAAATAAGAGAATGGCTAAAACAAAGTTCATGAGCGGGCCTGCAGCAATAGCAGTGAATCGTTTCCACACAGGTTGTTTTTGAAAACTGTTTTCCTGTTCATCGTCTTCAGGATCCTCGCCCACAAGCCGGACAAATCCGCCTAAAGGAAAGGCACGTAGTGAATAGATTGTTCCGTCTTTTTCCTTGCTTAAAAGTTTCGGACCAAAACCAAGGGCAAACTCAATGACACCAATACCGGCGTTTTTTGCCGCCAGATAATGGCCAAGTTCATGAAAAAAAACTAAAAGGCCGAAAATTACGACGGAGGCGATAAGTGTCAGCATTTTCTCACCCTTTCCTCTAAAGCAAACTGTCTTGCCAGAAGACGTGCTTGCCGGTCAGTGGCCGTCAAGGTTTCGTAGTCAGGAGCAGTGACTACTTTATGTTTATTCATCACTGCTTCAATTATACGGGCCACCGCTAAAAAGCTGATTTTGCCCTGCAGAAAAAGGCTGACAGCTTCCTCATTGGCTGCATTTAAAACAGCCGGCATGGTGCCGCCGATTCTGCCGGCTTCATAGGCCAATTTCAAACAAGGAAAGTTTTCATGATCGGGGGCGGAAAAATTTAGTTCAGTGATTTCTTCCCATTGCAGGCGGGGAACATCTAATTTTAGACGCTGCGGATAAGTTAGAGCATATTGGATCGGTAACCGCATGTCCGGGGCACCCAGTTGTGCCAAAACGGCTCCGTCCTGAAAAGTAACCATGGAATGAATGATACTTTGACGGTGAATAACTACTTTTATCTTATCGTAATCAAGGCCAAAAAGCCAGTGGGCTTCTATTACTTCCAAGCCTTTATTCATCATGGTAGCAGAATCAATGGTAATTTTTTTCCCCATCGTCCAGTTGGGGTGCTTTAAAGCATCCTCAACATTAACTGTACGTAATTGTCCCAGTGTATAGCCGAAAAAGGGACCGCCGGAAGCCGTTAAAATAATATTTTCCACAGCCGTATTTTCCTGTCCTTGCAGGCATTGAAAGATGGCTGAATGTTCGCTGTCAACCGGTATCACCGTCTTTTTTGCTTTTTGAGCCAGAGGCATTACTAAATGGCCTCCCGCTACCAGGGTCTCTTTATTGGCCAGAGCCACATTTTTCCCTGCATGTAAGGCGGAAAGTGTCGGTTTTAATCCGGCAAAACCTACAAGGGCATTTAAAACTAAATCAGGTTGTGCTTCTGCCGCCAGCTGAGAAATTGCGTTACTGCCGGCCAAAACCTCCACCGGCAAGCCGGCTAAAGCTGTTTTTAATTCAGCATACTTGCTTTCATCGGCAATGACAACTTTTTGCGGTTTAAACCGTCTTGCCTGCCGGATTAAAACTGAAACGTTCCGCCCGGCTGTCAGTGCATATATACGGAACAGGTCAGGATAGACAGCAATTACTTCCAAAGCTTGAGTTCCGATGGAACCGGTTGAACCTAAAATTGTAATCCACTTCACAGCTGTGCCTCCAGATTAAAGTAAAAAAGTATAGATAAAATAAGCTACAGGTGCCGCAAATAAAAGGCTGTCCAGCCGGTCAAAAAGACCGCCGTGTCCCGGCAGAAAACGTCCCGAATCTTTCACCTTGGCCTGTCGCTTGACGGCGGATTCCGCCAGATCACCTGCTTGCCCGGCAAAAGAAAATAATATGCCCAGCAAAACGGCAACTAAACGTTCTAAATTTAGGTAGGGGGCAAAGATGCCCATGATCAGTCCGGCAAAAACAATTCCGCCCAAGGCTCCCTCAAGGGACTTTTTGGGACTGACCGCCGGCAGCAGTTTATGCCGTCCAAAGGCAATGCCGCATAAATATGCCCCTGTATCAGAAGCCCAGACACTGAAAAGAACGCTTAAAACCAGCAGCAAACCATCAGACTGATTGCGTAATAAAAGAAAAAAAGATAATAAAAAGGAAATATGGATTTGTCCCCAAAAGGCCAGTAGCACAGCCTGAAAATCAAAGGGGAAATGAAGCACCCAGAACAGGTTTAGCAAGAGAAAAAAGCAAACCAGAGCCGGCAAAATTCCGTCAAGCTGATAATAATACGCTAAAATATTAATCAGTATACAACCTATATAAGTCAGGACTTTTAAGTTTTTTTCCTGCAACGTAAAGATGCCAAACCACTCCCGCAAGGCAAGCAAATTGATGATTAAGAGTACAAGGAAGAAAAAATAATTCCCAACCCATACAGCGCCCAGTACAAGCGGTATACTGATTAGTGCGCTTACTACGCGTTGTTTAAACATCTCTGTCACTCCTGTTAGAGATTAATACCGCCAAAACGTCTGTCCCGCCTGCGGAAGGCTTCAATAGCAGCCAGTAAATGCTCGCCTTTAAAATCAGGCCAATAAACATCTGTAAACCAAAGTTCGGCATATGCCAATTGCCAAAGTAAAAAATTACTCAGGCGGATTTCTCCGCTGCAGCGAATCAGTAAATCCGGATCGGGCAAATCAGCAGTAAAAAGATATTGGTTAAATCTATTTTCATCAATGGTTTGTGGATCAAGCTTACCTTTAGCCGCTAAAAAAGCAATTTTACGGACGGCTGCCACTATTTCTGCCCTACTGCCGTAATTTAAAGCAAAATTAAGGATCATGCCTGTATTGGTTTTTGTTTTTTCAATGGCGGTATCAACTGCCTGTAACGTGTGCAAAGGCAGGCCTTCACGGTTTCCCGACATCCTGACCCGGACGTTTTTCTCCATTAATTCCGGTAAATCAGTTTTGAGAAATTCCTGCGGTAAACGCATTAAAAAATCAACTTCCGCTTTTGGGCGTTTCCAGTTTTCTGTGGAAAAAGCAAAGACGGTTAACACTTCTATTCCTAGTTCGCCGGCAGCCCGGATGGTACGTCGCAACGCGCCCATTCCTGCATGGTGACCGGCCGTTCGTGGCAGACCTCGCTCTGCGGCCCAACGCCCGTTCCCGTCCATAATAATGGCCACATGCCGGGGGACTTCATTGTGGTGGGAAGTTTTTTGCGGCTTTTTAGCGGGCAGCAAGCGGCGTAAAGAGAAAAGCAACGCATCCACCCCTTTAGAGAAGAACCCCCTTTTGAGGGGGCTGTTATTTTTATTTTTACCAAATTTCAGGCATTACTGTCAGCTGAAGCATATTTTCTCCAGGCCGGAAACGCTGTCTGACCACTCTGACTCTTGCTGTATTTGCCTTGTGTTTTGGGGGATTTGTTTTTTGCACGGTATACTTGATGCCGGCCTTTTCCAGGATTAATACAGCGTCCTCAAGGGAGTAAGCCAGAACATCAGGAAGTTCATGTGCCTGCACCGGTTAAACCTCCATAATCTCTTTTTCTTTGTCTGCTAAAACTTTGTCCACATTTTCAATCATTTTGTCTGTTATTTTTTGTACCTCGTCCATTGCCCGGTGGTATTCATCTTCAGTAATCTCACCGGCCTTTTCCATCTGTTTCAATTCTTCGTTGGCATCACGGCGAATATTGCGGATAGCAACCCTTCCCTCTTCTGCCTTTTTCCTGCATACTTTAACCAGCTCTTTGCGACGTTCTTCTGTCAACTGCGGTATAGCCAGACGGATAACGGAACCGTCTGTGTTGGGAGTCAAACCCAGATCAGATTTTAAAATAGCCCGTTCAATTTCCGGCACAGCATTTTTATCCCAAGGCTGTATTACAAGCAGTCTCGGCTCGGGCACGGAAATATTGGCCAATTGATTGATGGGCATAGATGAACCGTAATAATCTACCATAATCTTGTCCAATAAAGCAGGAGTAGCACGACCGGCTCGTAGTGATCCCAAGTCCTGTTTTAAGACAGAGACAGCTTTTTGCATTCTTTCCTCAGCATCACGAAATATTGCTTTCGGCATTATAATTCCCCCTTACTTTACATGTGTTCCGATTTTTTGACCCAGCAACACTTTTTTAATATTACCTGATTTATTTAAGCCAAACACAATTAACGGAATCTTATTATCCATACATAATGATGCTGCGGTTGAATCCATGACTCCCAGGCCTTTGTTCAACAGATCAATATAAGACAGTTCACTGAATTTTTTCGCAGTGGGATCTTTAAGGGGATCGGCATCATAAACGGCGTCTACTTTTCCTTTAGCCAAAAGAATTACTTCAGCCTCGATCTCTGCAGCCCGCAGAGCTGCCGTTGTGTCTGTGGAAAAATACGGGTTTCCGGTGCCGCCGGCAAAAATGACCACCCGGCCTTTTTCTAAATGTCTGATTGCCCTGCGCCGAATGTAAGGTTCGGCTACCTGTTGCATAGAAATTGCTGTTTGTACGCGTGTATCAACACCGCGGGATTCTAAAGCATCCTGCAGCGCCAAAGCATTGAGAACGGTTGCCAGCATTCCCATGTAATCGGCAGTGGCCCGATCCATGCCACGTTCCCCGGCAGGAGCGCCGCGCCAGATATTTCCGCCGCCAACCACAATGGCAACTTCAACCCCCATTTTCCAAATTTCTTCAACTTGTTCGGCAGTATCACGCAAAACATCCGGATCAATGCCGAAACCGCGTTCACCGGCTAAAGCTTCGCCGCTTAATTTGAGCACGATACGTTTATAAACTGCTTTTTCCATACCGGGCGCACGACCTCCAGTCAAAATATTCAACATGAGAACGGAATATCCTGTAAAAAAAGAACACCGGAGTGCTCTTTTTTTGAAATTTGTTTGCCACCTAATTTATGACTTTGTCATTTCTGCCACTTCATCGGCTAAATTGCAAGCCTTTTTCTCCAGCCCTTCGCCCATTTCATAGCGGGCAAAACGGCGGATAGAAATGTTTTCACCGATTTGAGCGATTTTTTCCTTGACTAAGTCAGTAACGGTAATATCCGGATCCTTAATAAAGGGTTGATCCAACAAACAATTTTCTGTATAGAATTTTTCAATACGGCCTGAAACAATTTTTTCAATAACTTTTTCAGGTTTTCCTTCATTTTTAGCTTGGGCTGCTAAAATTTCGCGTTCTTTTTCAATGACTTCAGCCGGCACGTCCTCACGGGATAGGTATTTGGGATTGCTGGCTGCAATTTGCATGGCAATATCGCGGACAAAGGCGCGGAATTCGTCTGTTCTGGCAACAAAATCAGTTTCACAGTTTACTTCTACCAAGACACCGATGCGACCGCCGAGGTGAATATAGGAATCCACAATACCTTCAGCAGCAACACGACCGGCTTTTTTGGCGGCGGCAGCCAAGCCTTTTTCACGCAATAACTCGACAGCTTTTTCTACATCGCCTCCGGTCTCGGTAAGGGCTTTTTTACAATCCATCATACCGGCACCTGTTTTATCACGTAGCTCTTTAACAACCGATGCGGGAATCATCGCATACCCTCCAATACTAAAATGTACTAAGATTTTGTTAAAAAAGCCGGGCAGAGCGCCCGGCTGCATTTCCAGTAATTTTACACTTCTTCTTCTACGGCTTCAGCGGGAGCGTCTGCTTCACCGGTCTCATTTTCAACTTCAGCGGGCTCTACCGTTTCATCTTTGACTGCTTCTTCTGTTGCGTCAATGGGCATTTGGTCTTGACGGCCTTCCAGCCCTTCCAGAACCGCATCAGCCATACGTCCCGAGATAAGCTTGACAGCACGGATTGCATCGTCGTTGCCCGGAATAATATAGTCTATTTCATCCGGATCACAGTTAGTATCCACAATGGCAATGATAGGAATACCTAACTTACGTGCTTCGGCAACGGCAATTCTTTCTTTACGAGGATCTACTATGAACAGTGCATCCGGCAGTGTCTGCATATTGCGTACGCCTGAAAGAAATTTATTAAGCTTTTCATACTCATGACGCAGCTTAATCACTTCTTTTTTCGGCAGGACCTCGAATACACCGTCTTCCTCCATTTTTTCCAACTCAATCAGGCGTTTAACCCGTGTGCGAATAGTTTTGAAGTTGGTAAGCATACCGCCCAGCCAACGCTGATTAACATAAAACATGCCACAACGTTCGGCTTCCAGCTGGATAGATTCCTGTGCTTGCTTTTTTGTGCCGACAAAAAGAATTTTGCCGCCGTCCCTAACCAGGTCACGTACAAAATTGTATGCTTCCTCCATCATGCGGACGGTTTTTTGCAAGTCAATAATATAAATTCCGTTTCTTTCCGTAAAAATATACGGTTTCATTTTCGGATTCCAGCGACGTGTTTGATGGCCGAAATGTACACCGGCTTCAAGCAGTTGCTTCATGGTAACGACAGCCATCTCCTGCACCTCCTCTCTGTTTAACCTCCGCCTCCTTCATTTTATTGCAGCACCGCTTGTCCGGCACAACTGCAATAATCAGGATACGTGTGTAATTTGGAACCGTCTTGTAGTATAACACAGATTGACTCCAATGGCAACAAAAAACATCAATTTCGGTTTTTAGTGCACTTTAAGCCAAATTTTCAGCGGCAGGCGATTAAAGAGCAAAATTTGAAAATCCTGTCCGTCCAGCTCTTTTTTCATGGTTTCCTTTACCATTTCATAGACACTGTCGCCAAACTCAACCGCCAATTGAGATGTATCAATGCCGTCTAAAATCATTTCCGTAGTTTTTTGCACATTGTTTTGCAGATTGCTTTCCAGCTGCTGCAACAGCTCATCCGGCATGCGAAAAACAAAACCTGCTATTTCCATGCGGGCGGGAAGCTGGTTTTGCATCCTTTTTTGTACAACCTGCGGTACTTCGGCTTTTGCTTTTTCCACCACTGTAGGCAATTGTTCTTTCGCCAGGGCGACAAATTGTTCCTGTAGCAGATATGCCATCATTTCACTGTCAAGGGGTACAGTGACACCTTGGGGCCACAAATATATGAGAAAAATAATGAACAGTAGCAATAAAGACAGAAATCCTCCGCCAAAACCTAACAAAAAGGATTTTCTATCCAGTGACAGGAATTTTGTAGATGCAGGCAAATCCATCTCTCCAAATACATTATTTCAGCAGTATATTATAACGCATTGGGAGATTGTTTATGACGGTTTATTTAAATAGAAACGCCCCGCCACAAATGGCCGGGCGTCTAGGTTTTACATATTGACAACCCTGCGTTTTTCCAGTTGCTCCAAGAGGTAGGGGTTTTTCACTTTAATATAAGTCCCCTTCATGCCCAGTGAGCGAGATTGAATTACTCCGGCACTTTCAAATTTACGCAGGGCATTGACGATTACGGAACGGGTGATGCCAAGCTGATCAGCTATTTTGCTGGCTACCAGTATGCCCTCATCGCCGTTAAGTTCGGCAAAAATGTTTTCCACAGCTTCTAATTCAGAGTAGGAAAGGGTGCCTATAGCCATTTGCACAACAGCTTTATTTCTGGCTTCCTCTTCAATTTTGTCAGCGCGGTTGCGTAAAATTTCCATGCCGATCACAGTGGCGCCGTATTCAGCCAAGATCAGATCCTGAGGGGTGAATTCTTCATTGAAACGTGCTAAAAGTAAAGTACCTAAACGTTTGCCGCCGCCCAGGATGGGAACAATTGTCGTAATCTTATTGGTAAAGAGACATTCAGTATCATCAATGAAGACACAATTGTTGCGTTTTTGTTTTAAATTAACTTTTGACTCATCGGCATTTAAGAGTTGAGCATTGTAGTCTGCCGGAAAAGCACCGTTTTTGAGTACCTGATTAACCATGAGTTCACACTCAAATTCATCAACCAGAGCATATCCCAGAATTTTTCCGCTTCGGTCAGCAATATAAATGTTAGCATGAATGACACTTTTTAGAACATTAGCAACCTGCTTAAAATCTACATGCTGTCCTGCCGTCTTTTGTAGTAATTTATTAATACGGCGTGATTTTTCTAATAATTCATTTATAGCCATTGGCCATCATCCTCTCTTTTCATAGTATTTTACAGAATATACCTGCTTAAATCTCTATTTTGTACAATTTCTTGTAATTTATCCCTTACATATTGAGCTGTGATCGTTACTTCCTGGCCGGAAATTTCAGGAGCGGCAAAAGATAATTCTTCTAAAACTTTTTCTAAAATTGTATGCAGTCGGCGTGCACCG
>ERZ773359.4063-NODE-4063-length-15875-cov-7.484260_pt1 | contig 15875 bp, 10 predicted proteins | sample MGYA00374955_ERZ773359 | MGnify/ENA primary metagenome ERZ773359 (study PRJEB29098, sample SAMN04486028) | biogas fermenter metagenome | study: EMG produced TPA metagenomics assembly of the Biogas fermentation microbial communities from Germany - Plant 4 DNA1... | reverse complement strand
GGCTGTCGCCGTCAACAGAGCCGAAGTTGCCCTGTCCGTCGACAAGCGGGTAGCGCATGGAGAAATCCTGCGCCATGCGGGCCATGGCATCATACACGGCGCTGTCGCCGTGGGGGTGGTACTTGCCCAGCACCTCGCCGACAATACGGGCGCTCTTCTTGTATGAGGAGTTGGAACGGATGCCCATGTCATACATCGCGTATAAGATGCGGCGATGTACGGGCTTGAGGCCGTCGCGTACGTCGGGGAGTGCGCGGGATACGATGACGCTCATGGCGTAATCGAGGTAGGAATCCCGCATCTCCTCGTTAATGTCGACTGGCCTAATAGTACCTATATCCATGTATAGTCTCCGGTAAAAAGTCCATAGTATAGCTTATCAATTATACCCCGGCAGCCCGTTTTAGACCATTTGTGCCGTGTCTACGGCAGGGGTGAGCGGCGCTGCAACAGCGCACCTACAAAAACGTGACAATCGCACCGGGCGCGGCTCGAAGTGAAGGCGGGCGGGCCACGTGTTACACTTACAGCGGAACGCTCAGCAGGGAGGAAGTTGTGAGGAGAACCGACTTAAACAGGGCGCTGATCCTGGGGGTGCTGCTGCTCGTGGCACTCGGCGCTGCCGCCTGCCGCCCGCACGAGTTCGCGGGGACCGTGCTCGACCCGGTCAAGGTGCTGAACGATGTCGAACTGCCTGCAACGGACGGCAGCACTTTCCGCCTCGGCGGGGAGCACGATCGGCTGGTGCTCGTCTTTTTCGGGTACACCTTCTGCCCTGACATCTGCCCGACGACGATGCTGGAGGCGCGGCGGGCGATGGAGGCGCTCGGTGACGACGCCGACGAGGTGCAGCTTGTGATGGTCACGGTGGACCCGGCCCGCGATACGCCGGAGCGCCTGCACGAGTACGTGACGAACTTCCACCCGTCGTTTCTCGGCCTGCGCACGACAGATCTGGACGAACTGGACGCGATCCTTGCGGATTTCGGCGCGTACTACGAGATTGAGGAGCTGGGCTCAGGCGGCGGGGAGAACTACCTCGTGACGCATACGGCAGCGCTGTTCCTGCTCGACCGCAGGGGCGATCTGCGCGAGGTGTTTACCTATGGAGCCAGCGGCGAGGAGATCGCCGCCGACATCCGGCAGTTTTTGAGGGAGTAACCCCACCCCCGTGCCACAGGGAGGAGTGATGCGTCTGTAGGGAGCCGCGACGTTCAGTCGCGGCGATTTTATACCGTTAACCTGGCGAGTGGGGACGGTCTAAAGGTTTCGCCTGTTGGAAAATTATGGTAGGGGCAGGTCGTGATGCGCGATGCTCCGCATCGATCGCATCAATAGACCTGCCCCTATAGATTGTGTTGATATTGAGCCGCGATGTTGAGTCGCGGCGGTTTTTTCCCCTTTTACTCCAGGGTTAGTCGTCCTCCGGCTCCGGGGTGGGCGTGGGTTCGGCTTTCTCCAGGTAGAAGTGCACGCGCCGCTCGGCGCTGTGGCCCTCCGTGTCGTACACGATCAGCCGGATGGTCATCGGCCCGTCTTCATAGTTGGACAGGTCGATCATCCCCAGCACGCCGTTGCTGATCGCCTGCGAGGTATCCCCCTGCACGACGCCCCAGCCGATCGGGTCGTGGCTCACACCGAACTCGACGCGATAGTGCGAGAAGTTCGGCGCGTCGACCGTGCCGCGCACCACGACCACGTTCTCTTCAACCGAACCCTCGGTCGGCGAAGTGATCTCCAGCACCGGGCGCGGCGCATCCGGGCCGCACGTCTCCTCTGGCGGCGGGTCGAGTGAGACTTCGTCGCCGAGGTTGCGTTGTGCCAGCCACGCCTGCCCCTGCTCGGTGTTGAACAGCCAGTTGCGGATGAACGGGCGCAAATCGGTGATCTGGCTGTGGTTGGGCAGCACCAGGTACGTGCGCTGGACGGTGTACTCGTTGCAGTGCTGCGATGCGAGCAGACCCGTGAAGCTGTCCACGACCAGCTCCCGGTACAGCCGCTGATCCGCGCCCGGCGGGTCGCTGGCGAACAGCTCGACGTGCGTCTGCGAGTGCTCGCGGCAGAAGTCGTAGTCGGCGGCCAGCGTGCCGTCATCCAGACAGACGGTCTGCGGGAAGACGTTGGGCGGGCGCTGGAACTCACGCGGCGCATATTCGGGCAGCGCGGCGGCGGCGTCCATCACCCCGCGCCAGATCGGCCCCGCGCCGGCCACGCCCGTCATGTTGATCATCGGCGAGTTATCCGTGTTGCCGACCCACACGCCGACCGCGATCTCCGTCGTGAAGCCCATCGTCCAGTTGTCGCGGAAGTCGTCGGTCGTGCCCGTCTTGGCGGCGGCGACATACGGCGGGCTGATCGGCGTGTTCTGGCCGAAGCTCGGGATGCGCGCCTCCTTGTCGGAGAGGATGTTCTGCAAGAGGTAGGCGTGCGCCGGGTCGATGGCCTGCGTGCCGGGCGGGATCTCAGCGGGGCAGCCCATCACGATCTCCTCATCGCGCATGATGCACTCGATGGCGTACGTGGGCCGGTACACACCGCCGTTTGCGATGGTCGCATAGGCATTCGTCCAGTCGAGCAGGTAGACCTCGCCCGCGCCGAGCGTCAGCGACAGGCCATAGTTGTGCGGGTTCGACGGGTCGCCCAGCGAGTCAATGCCCACGTCGTTGAGCACCTGAAGCAGCGCGGGCACGCCGACATAGTCCAGCGTGACCACCGCCGGGATGTTCAACGAGTTGGCGAGCGCGTAGCGCACCGTCACCGGCCCGTTGAAGCGCCCGCTGTAGTTGACCGGCTCGTACACGCCGAAGCCCGGAATCTCGTATGCAATCGGCACGTCCCAGAGCACCGTCGCGGGCGTGAAGCCCGCGCGGAAGGCCGCCAGGTACGTGAACGGCTTGATGGACGAGCCGGGCTGCTGCGGGGTCAGTGCGACGTTGACCTGCCCGCTGATCGACTCGTCGTAGAAGTTCCGGCTGCCGACCATCGCGAGGATCGCGCCGGTGTCCACGTCTATCACCACGACGGAGGCGTTGTTCACGTTGCGGTCGGTCAGCCCGGCAAGCACCGACTCGACCTGGGCCTGTGCGGCGTCCTGCAGGCGCGGGTCGATCGTCGTGTACACGTCGAAGCCGGAGGTGTAGATCGCTGTGCCGACCAGCGCCTCAAGCTGCTGCTGGACGTACACGACCCAGTGCGGGTACTTGGCGACGATGTTCGGCGCCTGGAACTCGCGGCTGGCCACGGCGGCGATATCCGCCTGTGCCGCCTGGATCGTTTCCGGCGTGGTGCAGGGCAGTTCCAGCGCGGTGACGCCGGTATCGATGCAGCCTGCCTCCAGCATCAGCCGCAGCACCTGCTCCTGCCGCCCCAGCGCCAGGTCCTTGTTAATGACCGGGTCGTAGACAGAGGGCGACTGCGGCAGCCCGGCGAGGAACGACGCCTCGGCAAAGTTCAGTTCTGATGCGCTCTTGTCGAAGTAGGTCTGCGCTGCTGCCTCAATGCCGTAGGCCAGGTTACCGTAGTAGATCTGGTTCAGGTACAGCTCAAGGATATCCTCCTTGCTGAAGCGGCGCCCAAGCTCCGCCGCGAGGAAGACCTCTTTCAGCTTGCGCTCGTAACTCTGCCCGGCACGCTCTTCCTCGGGGATGAGCAGCGCGCGCGTCAACTGCTGTGTGATCGTGCTCGCCCCGGACACGATCCCGCCCTCGCGGGCGTTCTGGATGGCCGCGCGGATGATCGCCGGGATGCTAAAGCCGGGGTTGGTGAAGTAGTCCCGCTCCTCGGTGGCGACGGTCGCCACGATGACCCAGGGCGATATCTCGTCGAGCGTCACGTAGTCGCGGAAGCCGCCCTCGGGGTCGTTGATCTCGTAGAGCAGGTTGCCCTCGCGGTCGCGGATGCGCGTTGTCTGGAATTGCAGCGAGCGCGCCTGCAGGTCCTCAACGCTGTTGATGCCCCGGAACGACGGCGCGGTGACCTGCGAGTAGTAGATCGCCGCGATACCACCGCCGACCATCATGATGACGATGGCGGAGGCGATCAGCACCATGAGGATCTGCGGCACGCAGCCCCACGAGAGTGTCAGACGGCGGCGGGCGGCGCGTCTCTTCGCGCGCCTCTCACGGCGCGGCTGGCGGCGCGGCGCTGCCTCGCGGCGGGAGGGCGGCCCGTAGGCACGCTCAGACCCGTACGGCGGCGCGGAGAAGGTTGACGACGGCATGTGGCGGTCATCAGGCGGCATGCGCCGCTCGACGTACGCCCTCGTTTCGTCGGGCCAGTCGTGCTGAGGGGGCGTGTAGGGCGGCGCGGTGAAGCTGTGCGGGACGGTGTGCTGGGCCGCCTCGTCGTCAAGCTGATCCCGGTAGGCGGCACGCCCGACCATCGTCGCGTCGAAGTCCTCGAACGGCACGTCCCGCCGCAGGCGCAGGCTGTCCTCGCCCACGGGTGTGTCCTCGCCGAGCGGGGTGTCGTCCTCCCGGCGCGCCCGGCTGACCTGCGTCGCGCCGAAGTCCTCGGGCCTCGGCGGTTCCGCCAGCAAATCGTCCTGCCCTGCACCCTGATCAGCAGGGAGCGGATCGGTGGGATGCGGGAAGGGCGGCGGCGTGCGGGGCGGCTCCGCCTGCGGTTCATGCTCGGACGCGGCAGGAGCGCTGCCCGCCGGGCCGGGCCCGGCAAGCGGGGGCAGGCCCCGCGCCGGGGTGTCCTGCGCGGTCGGCGTGTCCTCGTCGATGCGCGGCGGCTCGGGGATGCCCGCCTGGGTGACGCCGGGGTGTTCCGGGTCCTGGCTGGGTACGGGCTCGCCGCGGTCTTCGAGGTCGTTCCAGCGGGCGGCTTCCTTCTCGGTGCGATCTTTAGCACCCATCAGCCGCCGGATGCGGTCTTCGGCGCGTTGGCGCTCGTCATCTGCGTTGGGAGCCGGCTGCCCGTCGTTTGTGTCGCGCCCGCGAAGGGGGCGAGTATCCTCAGGACGGGCCGAACGATCGTCGTCTACCATAGCTACCTCATCCAACAGTTAGACTTGCCTGTACTATAGCACGCCTGCCCGAAAACCTACACAAACGCTGGTCATGTTCATGAAGGGCTGGTAGGGATAGGCTGCCGGTGAAAACACCCAAACAGCCTTCCGGTTCTGGAGGGCTTCGGGCGGTTGCTGTTCGCGGAAATTCGTCCCATGCTGGCTCTTGTCGCATGGCCGGGCTCGTGGTATGCTCTTCGCAATTGTTATTGCAAGTTTTTGCAATAAGCCCGCGTTCTGCTAGTTCCCCCAGGAGGTCCTGATGTTACGCAGTGCGCCCCTTGCACCACCGGCCATGCACGCCCCTGATGGCTTCTTTTCTGTGTGGCTTTCCATCGTCGGCTGGGTGATCACCGCGGCGCTGATCGCCCTGGCCCTCCGCAACACGCGCGACCAGCTTGGCGAGCGCCAGGTGCCGCTGATGGGCATCATGGCGGCGGCGATCTTCGCCGGGCAGATGCTCAACTTCACCATCCCCGGCGGCACGTCCGGCCACCTGATCGGCGGCGCGCTAGCTGCGATTGTGCTCGGCCCCTGGGCGGGCCTGCTCGTGATGACGGCGGTCGTCGCCGTGCAGGCGCTGCTGTTTCAGGATGGTGGCCTGCTGGTGATGGGGCTGAACATCATCAACATGGGCGTGATCACGGCCTTCGTCGGCTACTTCGTTTACCGCCTCGTGCGGAAGGTCGCGCCGGGGCGGACGGGCCTGCTGGTGGGCGCGGCGGCGGGCGCGTGGCTGTCGCTCGTGGTGACGGCGGCTTTTGCGGCGGTCGAGCTGGCGCTGTCCGGCACGTCGCCGCTGCGCTTCGCGCTCCCGGCGATGGTCGGCGTGCATGCGCTGATCGGCGTGGGCGAGGCGCTGCTGACCGTGTTTGCGCTGGGCTTCATCCTCGCGGCCCGGCCCGACCTCGTCACCGGGGAGGAAGCGCCCGGCCAGCGCAGCGCCGGCTGGGTAACGGTCGGGCTGGTGCTCGCTCTCGCCATCACCCTGCTCGCGCCGCTCGCCTCGCCGTACTCGGACGGGATGGAGCGCGTGGCGGAGGTCTTTGCGGAGCCGCAGGCCGTCGAGCGGCCTCCCGTCGGGTTTGCCGTGCCGTCGGAGCCGCAGTTCTTCGGCGAGTTCCGCGACGCGCCCTATGAGATTCTGCCCGACTACACCGTTCCCTTCCTCGGCGACAGCGGCGTGAGCACCATCGTCGCCGGGATGATCGGTGTGCTGATCGTGTTCGGCGTGGCGCTGGGGGTGGCTCGTCTCACCCGGCGCGACGAGCGCGCCCGGCCCTAGCCGCACCTGCCGCCTGCGCCGGGGCACATGAACAGCCACCTGATCGACGTCTACGCTGATACCGGCAGCGTCCTGCACACCGCCGACCCTCGCGCGAAGGTGTCGGCGGTGCTGCTGCTCATCGTGATCGTCGGCCTGACGCCCATGGGCGCGTTCGGTGCGTACGTGGGCTTTTTTGCGCTGGCGATGGCCGGGGCGCTCGTAGGGCGGCTCGACCCCTTGCTTATCGTCCGCCGCTCGCTGATCGCACTGCCGTTCGCGCTGGCGGCGATCCTGCTGATTTTTACCGTGCCCGGCCCGCCCGTGCTGATATTGCCGCTCACCGGCTGGGCGATCACCGCGCCGGGGCTGGTGCGCTTCGCGAGCATCCTCTTCAAGAGCATGATCTCGGTACAGTTTGCCGCGCTGCTGCTGGCGACAACGCACTTTACCGCGATGTTGTGGGCGCTGGGCGCGCTCCGCGTGCCGCACGTGCTCGTTGCAATCATCTCGTTTATGTACCGCTACATCTTCGTGCTGGCGGAGGAGGCGGGGCGGCTGGCCCGTGCCCGCGACTCGCGCAGTGCGGTGCTGCCCGGCGTCCGCCCGCGCAGCCGCTCGCTGGTGTTCCGCGCCCGCACCACGGGCCGGCTGATCGGCGCGCTGTTCCTGCGCAGTTTCGCCCGGAGCGAGCGCGTCTACATGGCGATGGTGTCACGCGGGTACCGGGGCGAGGTGCGCCTGCTGAACCCGCAGCCACTTACCGCCCGCGATGCGCTCATCGCCGGGCTGCCGGTTGCACTCGGCGGGCTGCTGCTCGCCGCCAGCCTGCTGCTTGGCTAGCTACTCGGAGGGGCCGTGCATCACACCGTCGAAGTCGAGAACCTGTCCTACCGCTACCCGAACGGCGTGCAGGCGCTGCGCGGCGTTTCGCTGCACATTGGGCCGGATGAGAAGGTCGCGCTGCTCGGCCCCAACGGGGCGGGCAAGTCCACGCTGATGCTGCACCTGAACGGCCTGTTGCGCCCGGACGAGGGGACGGTGCGCGTTGGCGGGCTGCCCGTTGTTGAGGAGCACCTCGGGCAGATCCGCGCCTGGGTGGGGCTGGTGTTCCAGAACCCGGACGACCAGCTTTTCAACCCGAAGGTGTTTGACGATGTGGCCTTTGGGCCGCTGCACATGGGGCTTGACGAGGCGGAGGTGCGCCGCCGGGTGCAGGCGGCGCTCGAAACCGTCGGCATGGCGGGCTATGCCGACCGGCTCTCGCACCAGCTCAGCCTCGGCGAGAAGAAGCGCGTGGCAATCGCGACGGTGCTCAGCATGGAGCCGAAGATCCTGGTGCTGGACGAGCCGACCGCCGGGCTTGATCCGCGCGCCCGCCGCAGCCTGATCGACCTGCTGCGCGGCATGCAGCGCACGATGCTCGTCGCCACGCACGACCTTCTGATGGCCGCCGAACTGTTCCCCCGGACGGTTGTGATCGATGAGGGGCAGATTGTGGCGGACGGCCCGACAGAGGCGATCCTGGCAGACGACGCGCTGCTCGCGGCCCACGGGCTGGAGATGCCGTGAGGGAGCCCCCTCATCCCGCCGACCACCGCCGGTGGTCGGCACCTTTCTCCCACGAGGGGAGAAGGGAAACTGAGCGCCAAATCCAAGCCGGTCGCTCCTTGCGGGGGTGTGGCGGAACCCCCTCCGTGCGCCCCTTCGGATCGCCACCTCCCGCGCCAGGGGCGTGGAGAAACGCACAGCCGTTTATCCCAGGGAGTTGGCGTAGCCAACTCCACGTTTGTTCCTCGTCACGCCACTAGGGGGAGATGGCGCTGCGAAGCAGCGTCAGAGGGGAGCTTAAGTAGGGGCGGGTCTAATGATGCGGGCGATGCAGGGCATCGCGCATCACGACCCGCCCCTACCGTAACTTTCGTCAGGCGAGGTTGATAAAAACACGCCGCGAATGAACTTCGAGGCTCCGGGGTCGGTCCGAGATAAAGGGAAAACGTCGTCCCCTACACCCGCGTCACGACGATGTGTGTGCCGTCGTAGGGCTGGACCGTGCCCACCTCCCAGGCGCGCGCGTCCCGCGCCTTCATCTCGCGCAGGAAGGTCGGCACGCCCTCCGGCGGGATGGCAACCAGCAGCCCGCCGCTCGTCTGCGCGTCGAACAGCAGCATCTGGTCTTCCTCGGCGATGCCCGCCTCGAAGCGCACCCCGCCCTCGTACGCCCTTTTGTTCGCCGCCGAGCCGCCGGGGAAGATCCACTCGCTCGCATACTGGTGGACGTTGCCGATAAACGGGATGCGGCTGAGCCTCAGCACGAGCGTTACTCCGGCGGTTTCCGCCATCTCGGTGGCGTGGCCCAGCAGGCCAAAGCCAGTGATGTCCGTCGCCGCCCGCGCGCCCGCCGCGCGTGCCGCTTCCGCCGCCGCCCGGTTAAGCTGCTTCATCCAGCCGATTGCCTCGGCAATGTCGCTGTCGTCGGCGCGGTCTGACTTGGCCGCCGTGGTGATGCAGCCCGTGCCGAGCGGCTTGGTCAGCATCAGCACGTCGCCGGGCTGCGCGCCGCCCTTGATGAGCAGTTCGTCCGGATGGCCGATGCCCACAACCGCCAGCCCGACCTTCGGCTCCTTGTCCTGAATGGTGTGCCCGCCCGCGATGATGGCCCCGGCTTCGCGCACCTTCTCCGCCGCGCCGCGCATCACGTCCGCCAGGATGCTCGGCGGCAGGTCGGCGGGGAAGGCGGCGATGTTCAGCGCCAGCAGCGGACGCCCGCCCATCGCGTAGATGTCGCTCAGGGCGTTGGCGGCAGCGATCATGCCGTAGTCGTACGGATCGTCCACAACCGGCGTGAAGAAGTCCGTCGTGACGATGAGCGCCTGCTCGTCGTCCAGCTTGTAGACGGCGGCATCGTCCAGCACCCCGAGCCCGACGAGCACCTCGGGGTGATCTTCCGGATTAAACATGTTTCTTAGAGGGCGCAGAACCTGCGCCAGGACCGACGGGTCCAGTTTAGACGCTCAACCAGCGCACGAGGAGAGCGCGGTCAGGCGGATGATGTCGTCACGGGTCATGCTGTCGGTCTCTTTCTCTTTGACGTATGGTGTAGGGCTTATGGCTCGCTCGCTGCGCTCGCTTTATGGCATATGGCCATAAGCTATTAGCCAATACGCTATCAGCCATCAGCCCGTAGAGAGTATATCGCCCCGGCGATGGCCCTACAACGGCGAGTCGTCCTTCTCATGCCCCTCGAAGAGCGGCAGCACACCCATCTCGCGCAGGGCATTCAGCAGGGCGGGCATGTCCTCGCGCTTGACGATGTGCGCGTGCGGGCCGATCTGCTTGCCGAGCCACCGGCTGACGCGGGCGTTCGCGCGGATCTTCTGGTACGCGCCGAGGTTGCGCGTCGAGAGGATCACCACGTCATGCACGATGACCTCGCGCGGCTGCTCGTGCCAGTTCTCCAGCATCTTGACGACGTTGGGCGGCAGCGAGTGCCCGGTAACCCGCTGCAGGAACGGGATGATGTGCGAGGGGATCGAGACGCCCTCCTCCACAACGCGGCTGATAGCCTGCGGCGTGAGACGGTACACATATGCGGCGTCGTCGCGGCTGGGCCCATCCGGCGTGTAGGGGCTGGGCGGCGGCGCGCTGATCCACGCGGCGAAGCGGGCCACCTGCAGGCGGTCGTACCGGCTTGCCGACACCGGCACGGTGATGAGCCCCTGCGTGTCCACCCGCGCCCGCGCCTCACGGTCGGGCGAGAGCGGCCAGTCGGCGCGCCCCTGGAGCGCCAGCCCGAAGGGCGTAAGCTCGAACGCGCCGTAGCCCGCGCGCACCAGCCCCAGCCAGTGCATCGGCCCCTGGATGATGAAGCGGATCATCGCGCCTTCGACCATATCCCACGACTCAAAGCCCTGGAGGATCTCGCCGGTGTAGGCGTCGCGCAGATACCAGCCCGCGTAATCGCCGCCGGGCCGCTGGAAGTCCGGGTTAAGCTCCCGCACCCGCTCCACGAAGCCGCTTACGCTCCACCACTCCCCCGGCGGGACCTCGCCCAGCATGTCAACGATCACGCGCCGCCCGGCGATGGGCGTGGACGGCCATTCCTCTGCTTCCAGCCCCGGCGTGTACACGAGATCGTTCCACGTGGTAGAGGCGAGCCACGTCTCGGCCAACGAGCGGAGCTGGTGGCTGCGCGGCGCTTCCAGCCAGGGGCGGACGGCGTCGCGGTTCACGTGGGTGAGGTGGAGTGGGGCGGGGGCGTCGTAGATCAGGCCGAGGTCATAGGCAAGCTGGGTGAGCAGCGCCCGGTAGGCGGGCTCAGGGCGGCGCAGGTGGCGGTCGATGCGCTCGTGCGGGCGGCAGTCCAGCCACTCGCGGGCGTCTGCCTCGCGCAGCAGCAGGAAGGCGAGCAGCGTCGCCATGTCGTCGGGAGCGGTCGGGTGGCCGTCGGGCAGGCGGCGCGGCGGTACGACGCGGTAAGAGGGCGCACGCACCTCGACGCGCGGGGGCGGCTGCGGCAGCAGGTCGATCAGTTCGGAGGGGATGGCGATGAACTCCTGCGCCCCGGCGGGGACCTGCTCGAACACGCGCACGATCAGCCCCCGATAGTACAGCGCCTCGGTGATGCTGGCGGGGTTCAGCCAGGGCTTTTCGCGCTCCCGCCGGGCCGGGCCCATCGCGCGGAGTTCGCCGAAGCGCCGCGTGAACTGGGCAAAGGGTAGCTCCCCGCCGTTCGCGAGCAACTCGCCGAGCGCCGCCTGTGCGTCCGCGTCGAGCCGCTCCCACGTCTCCCGCACGGCGTCGGGCTGAGCCATGCCCTGTGCAAGCTCCTCCGCCGCGAGCGCACGGTCGTTCGTCGTCAAGTCGATGTCCCACTGGGCTGCGATGATGTGCAGCAGATCGACATCGTAATCCACGAAGGATCGGACAAGGGTCGGCATGGTTTCATCCCCGGGGTGGTTGAACACGGATGCCGTATTATACCCTCAATCCGGGCGGCGGGTTGGCGTGTGGGAGCCGGCGGGCGGTCTCAGCAGTTGGTTAGCACGCGCACCGCCGAGGGGACGATCCCCAGTTCCAACTGACGGATACCTGCCTCCCATGAGCCGAATACCTCACCATCGGCGTGGATCGCCATCGTACGGTCGGTCTCAAGGACGATGTGCCTTGCCTCGCTGCGCTGGAAGTACCGGGGATACTTGAGGTGGTTGCCCGTCATGACAATCGGGAGGAAGCGCAGCATGTTTACCCGGCTCATGTTGCGCATCAACACGTAGGTGATGAGCCCGTCGTCCATCTCCGCGCCGGGCCCAACAAAGAAGCCGCCGCCCTCGCGCGGGCCGTTGCAGAAGGCGATCATCGCGACCTCGTGCTCAACCGGCCCGTTGCCGTCCACCTGGATCTTGGCTTTCAGCGAGAACGGCGCGGAGGCGATCGTTTCAAACACCGCCGCGAGGTAGACGAAAAAGCCCCGTATCCGTGTGTATTTGCGGGCCGCCATGTTGACCGCTCCGCCGAAGCCGATACCCACCGTGTTCGTCCAGTATTCGCAGCGACCGCTGCCGTCCTTGATCGTGCCCACATCCACAGTCCGGGTTGTGTCGCCGAACAGGCAGCGCGCCGCCTCGCGCGGGTCGGAGGGCAGGCCGACGTTATGTGCGAAGTCGTTGCCGGAGCCGAACGGAATCACGCCGAGCGCGGGCCGGCGTTCCTTCTCCGCCGCCATCAGGCCGTTGACGACCTCATGCACGGTGCCGTCGCCGCCGATGGCTGTCACGACTTCAAAGCCCTCCGCGACGGCGTCACGGGCCAGATCGACGGCATGGCCCTTATACTGTGTTCTCGTCCAGGTTAGCTCGATGTCCTGCCCGTTCTCACGGGCGGCTGCGACTTCTGCTTCGACGGCCTCCTGAAGCTCGTCGGCTGATTGGGCGGCGTGGCCCCGGTCGGCCACGGGGTTAAAGATCATTTTGAGACGGCGCATCCTGCTTCCTCTGAGCCCGATGGATGATGATCGGCTGATTAAATCCTCTGGTGGGTAAAACAACAAACAAGCGCTCAGGCTACGCCCGGCGCGTTAAGCCGACCCATTTTAGCCATTAACACCGGCTGCGGGCAATGTGGGATTCTGGTTACTGCCAACTATCCCTCCTATGCCTGTCAACTTAAGGCTGGCCAATTGTTACAGCCCAACACTTTCCGCCAAGCATCCGTGATGGGAATGCCGTCGCTGGTGGGGGACGTCGCGAAGTTTATTCGCGGCTCCCCCTTCTGACCAGCGGCCTGTGGTCATTCCTCCCTCTTGCAAGGGGGAGGGGCAAGCCGGAGGCTTGCATGGAGGGGGTTCCGCGTGGGAACAAACCATACTGCGATGACGCATCACAGGGGTAGACGCGGGTCCATTGATGCGAAGCGCCCCGCCCCTATTGAGAACCAACTCGACGTCCCCACAAATCGCATTGGCCCACTTGATGGTATAATGGCCGGTAGGAGAAACAATGATGGCGTTTTCCAGGCGATTGAAAATCACGGTGGTGCTGACCCTGCTGGCTGCCAGCCTGCTGTCGGCGGAGCCTGCCTTTACGGCGGAGGTCGCCGCGCAGCCCAGGCTGGTCGACGCATCGCCCGCGCCTGACAGCGTGCTCGGGGCCTCGCCCGAGGTCGTGACGCTGACCTTCGACCGGGCGCTGAGCGACAGCGGCACATGGGTCACCGTCAGAAGCCTGGAGGGCGAGTACTTCAACGAGACGGACGGCGCCGTCAACCCTGATAACCGCTTCACGCTGAGCGTGCCCATCGCGCCGCTGCCCGAGGGCCGCTACCGCGTCTCCTATCAGGTGACATCGCTGGGCGGCTCGACGTTCATCACAGGGCGATACGAGTTCAGCATCGACCTGCCTGAGCCGCGCCTTGAACTGCTGGAGCCGGTCAGCGGGCAGGGCTTTGAGTCGCCCCGCATCCCGCTTGAGATGCGCGTTCACTATTTCGACTTCGGGCAGTACAACAACCGGGTACACGTGTACCTCGACGGCGAGAAGGTCGCCGAGGTGCAGGGCGAGTCCTACGTGCTGGAGGGTGTCGAGCCGGGCGTGCATGAGCTGACGACGGTGCTGGCCCGTTTTGAGGAGGAGGAACTGCCGGACACCGCGCAAACGGTGACGATCGCAGTGGGGCAGCCAGGGTCGGATCGCCCTGCCGCCGAGCAGGCCAGCGCGCCTACCGGGAGCGAATTCGGGCTGGGCCTGGAGAACTGGCCGCTGGTGGCGGCCCTGTCGCTGGTGCTGCTCGGTGTGGGCATATGGCTGGGCCGCTCCACGCAGGCCACGCCCGGTCCCGCGCCGTTGGCGGGCGAGGGCGAGCCTCCCGCTAGTTGACCACCTGGTATGTCGCGGAGTCAACCAGCTTGTCGCCGATGAAGAACTGCACCTCATAGCGACCGGTGGGCCAGCCGCCCTGCGCGTCGAACCAGTAGTAGGCTACGCCTTCCTCGCCGCGCTCCCATGCCTCGCTTTCCGTCCGCACCACCCGCCCATCGAGGAGCAGCGCGCGTGACCACGACACGCCGTTAACCATGTTGTCGAACTCAACCCAGAAGTAAATGCGCGGCGTGCCTACCGGGAACACGTCGCCGACGTTAACCGGCTGCAGGTCCGGCGAAAGCCCGCTTGAGATGCCGGTGATGGTCAGCGTGGCGTCGGCGGGCGGCGTGACGGTTGACTGGATGGTTGCGATGTAAGGCGTCGGCGACAGCGTCGGCGGCGGCTCCGTCGGCGTGATAGTCGGCGGCCCTTCCAGAATATCCTTCGGCGTGAGCGACAGGTCGATGGTGCTCGTCGGGAAGGTCAGCGGGCTGAAGGTGGGTGTATCCGTGGCCGCCGAGGGCAGAAGGGATGCCAGCTCAACCGGCTCGACGAACTGCTGGGCCTGCACCGCCGCGAACGCGCCCGCGCTCGCCAGAATAAGCACAAGCGTCCAGCGCCATGCCTTCTGGCTGGACTGGCGGCGGATCCGGAAGTAGGGCGCCGTGCGCGCGCGTCGGAAGTTGGTAAACGCAGTGATCAGTGCGATGACGGCGACGAGTCCGAGTATGACGGGTAGAATGTAGACGATGGCCGAGAGCATCTCCGGTAGCCTTCCAGCGGCATCGGAATCTCATGTGTACCTGTTGGGTGGTAGTATAACATAGGTACGCTGGGATGAAACAAAGCTGATCCTGGCTCAGGATATTCACTCATACCCGTTCTCCCTCGATTGTCGTATACTTGGTTGCGTTATTCATATCATCTCACCACTCAAGCTTATGGCTACAATCCTTGTCGTAGACGACGAACCTGATGCCCTGCATCTTCTCCGTGCCTGGTTATCGAAACATGATTACGACGTGGTGACCGCCGCCACCGGCGAGCAGGCGTTCAATATGGCGGTTAACCAACTGCCTAACCTCATCCTGCTCGACGTAATGCTGCCCGATATCGATGGCCTGACGATCTGCAAGCGGCTGCGGGCCACGCCTGCGACGAGCCACATCCCCGTGATCCTGCTCACGGCATACGACCCGGCAGTCGGGCGCGCCGAGGCGCTGATGGCGGGCGCAAACGACTACATTACCAAGCCCATTATCCTTCACGAACTGCTCGACCGGCTGAACGTCCTCCTCGCGCATGACCGCGATTACATCCACCAGGGGCAGCGCCTGCTGGAAGAGACGGTGCATTCCGCGCTGACGGTCGTGCCCTGCAACCTCTCCTGGCTGCTCTCCATCGACACCGGGCAGCAGGCGCTGGTCAGCCGGGCCGTAGCGACGAGCGAGAGCGACACGGCGACGCTGCGGCTCATCCAGCATGTGGACCCGCCGGGGCGCTGCGAGCTTATCCCGCTTGACCCGGCAGACAACGTGCTGGCGCAGGTCGCGGTCAGCGGGGTGGCTGTGTTCAACATGCCGCTGTCTACCTTCCGCAGCCGCGTGCGGGAGAACATCTATCGCGCCTGTGAGAGCCTGGACCTGTATTTTGTGTCCATCCTGCCCGTGCAGATCGTCGGCACGCCGCTTGGCGTGCTACTCATCGGCTCGCGTGCGCCGCGCGATGTCGAGACGGCGCGCGGGCAGCAGATCATGGCGACGATCGCCCGGCAGGCGGCAATGGTGATGCAGAACCTCACCCTGCTGGAGCGGCTCAAGGAGCGCGAGGCCGAGTCGACCCGCGAGCGGGCCTTCCGCCAGGCGCTGCTCGATACCATGAGCGACGGCCTGCTGGTCTACGACGCGAACGGCACGATCTCCTTCGCCAATCGCCGCATCAAGCGCCTGACGGGCCGGCTTGAGGAGCCGCTTGAGGGCTTGCAGATTGAGGATTTGTTCGCCGAGACGGATCGCCACCGGCTGGCGCCGTCGCTGTACCAGCCGCTGCCCCGTGAAACGAGATCGCTGGAGTTGAATCTGCTGCACGCAGACGGGACGACGATCCCGGTGCTGGCCGCACAGGCGGGGCAGGGCGTCTCGGAAGCCGGCGACCACGACGAGCGCGTGATGGTCGTCACCGACCTGAGCGAGCAGAAAGCACGGGAGCAGGCGCTTGCCAACCAGACGCGCCGCCTCAG
>ERZ773359.4062-NODE-4062-length-15881-cov-10.208391_pt1 | contig 15881 bp, 15 predicted proteins | sample MGYA00374955_ERZ773359 | MGnify/ENA primary metagenome ERZ773359 (study PRJEB29098, sample SAMN04486028) | biogas fermenter metagenome | study: EMG produced TPA metagenomics assembly of the Biogas fermentation microbial communities from Germany - Plant 4 DNA1... | reverse complement strand
TTTCAAACTAATCCTCCTTCTCATACTGGAATCCCTCTCGGTCCTTCGTTACCCTATAACGAAGGGGCTAAGGTTTAGGTTCCCCTTTCGCCACTAACCAACTGTCTTTAACCATTGTTTTATAAAGAGGTGACCGGCATCCTTAAGATTATTCTTAATTCTTAAATATAACTCAAAACAAATTATACACCAACCGGATCGTAATCACAAGGAAATAATGGATTTTTACCGTGTCTACCCCCCCTAGCCTCTCCTTTCCGACGGCACCAACCGCAACATTTTAACCTATTTTCAAAACACCAAAGGAAAATACCGGGCCCTCTTGTATTGACAGCACCCGGCAAATCTGCTACTCTTTATATTGTAATATCAGTATTTTACCAATTACAATTGAATAAGTAAACTCGTATAATCTCAGGGATATGGCCTGAAAGTTTCTACCAGATAACCGTAAATTATCTGACTACGGGGGAAAGTGCGCCTAGGGTTCCGCCGCGTTAGCGGGCAGGTCCAAGTGGCGCAGGCACGTCGTGCTACACCGAAGGGACAAAAGCCCAGCCGGGTAGGTTTCGCTCCACTAACCTACTTGGCTGGGCTTTTTAGATGTTGTCGGCAAATACTAAGTAGTAGCCGCTCACGCCAGCCATGGTAAGCAAGAGAAGCAAAAAAGAGGCGACTGTTCATTACAGGTGATTATTGACCATCATCTTTCCTGGAGAAGCAGACAAGAAACCTAAGGAGGGACCAAAAATGAGTGAAAAACCCTTGGTCGGTATTATCATGGGCAGCGACTCCGACTTACCCGTGATGAGTGCCGCCGCCGCGGTACTGGAGGAGTTTGGGGTCGCTTATGAACTTTCGGTGGTATCGGCCCACCGCACCCCAGCCCGGGCGGAAGCTTATGCAAAAAACGCGGCCGACCGCGGTCTACAGGTTATTATTGCCGGTGCGGGTGGTGCCGCCCATTTAGCCGGGGTGATCGCCGCCTATACCGAGTTACCGGTGATTGGTGTCCCAGTGCTGGGTAAAGCTTTAGACGGCGCGGACGCCCTTTATTCCACGGTCCAGATGCCGCCGGGGATTCCCGTCGCGACCATGGCGATCAATGGCGCGAAAAACGCTGGCCTCCTGGCAGTGGAGATTTTAGGGGTCGCCGACCCGACTTTCCGCCAGAAAATCCGGGAGTACAAGAAAAAGCTCGCCCAGGAAGTCGAGGACAAGGCCAGCCGGCTGGAGGCGATCGGATGGCGGGCGTACCTGTCGGATCAGAATAACAACTAACAAAACACCGAGGTGACAAGGGATGATTGAGCGCTATAGCCGACCAGAAATGGCGGCAATTTGGACCCTGGAGAACAAATTCAAGAAATGGCTGGAGATCGAGATCTACGCCTGCGAAGCTTGGGCTGAGCTGAATGTGATCCCGAAAGCAGCCGTCGAGCGCCTCCGGGAGCGCGCTTCCTTTTCTGTGGAACGAATTTTAGAGCTGGAAGCGGTGACCCGCCACGATGTGGTGGCTTTTACCCGCTGTGTGGCGGAGAGCCTGGGGGACGAATCGAAATACCTGCACTACGGACTCACCTCTTCCGACGTGGTGGATACGGCGTTAGCCGCCTTAATGACCGAAGCCGTCGATCTGTTGCTTGGCGATGTACAAAGACTGCTCACCGCGTTGAAAGATAAAGCACGGGAGCACAAATTAACGGTGATGATGGGCCGGACCCACGGCGTACATGCGGAACCGACCACTTTCGGTTTAAAAATGGCCCTTTACGTGGCCGAAATGCAACGGAACCTAGCCCGGCTGGAGCAAGCCCGGGCGACCATCGCCTACGGTAAACTCTCCGGTGCGGTCGGTACCTTTGCCAATATCCCGCCCTTTGTGGAGGAGTACGTCTGTACCAAACTGGGGTTAAAACCGGCCCCGATCTCCACCCAGATCCTCCAACGGGATCGGCATGCCGAGTTCATGACGGCGCTGGCCATTACGGCCGGAACCTTGGACAAGTTGGCCACCGAGATCCGCGCTCTCCAGAAAACTGAAACCAGAGAAGTGGAAGAGCCCTTTTACGCTGGACAGAAAGGTTCGTCGGCCATGCCCCATAAACGGAACCCGGTCAGCTGTGAACAGATCAGCGGGCTCACCCGGGTGGTCCGGGCCAACGCCCTGGCAGCACTGGAAAACATGCCGCTCTGGCATGAACGGGATATCTCCCACTCTTCGGTGGAACGGGTCATTATTCCGGACAGTACCATCCTCTTGAACTATATGCTTAACAGTATGACCCGGATCATCACCGATCTACACATTTATCCCGAAAACATGCAACGAAACATGGAACGCACGCTCGGGCTGACCTACTCCCAGCGCGTCCTCCTCACCCTGATTGATAAAGGCTTAAAACGGGAAACCGCCTATGATTTGGTCCAGAAGAATGCGATGCGGGCGTGGGCGGAGCAGATCCCCTTTGTCGATCTCCTCAAAGCGGATCCAGCGGTCACCGCCGTCCTCAACCCGGAAGAACTGACCGCCTGTTTTGACCCAACTTACCATTTGGCGCATATTGATGAGATCTTTGCCCGGGTGGGCATTTAATGCGATACGTTTAAAATCGCTCAGAACTTAGAAAGGAGTTGGCTCCGCATGGACAAAAAAGTTTTACTCTATGAAGGAAAGGCCAAACGGATTTACACCACCGCAGACCCGGATCTCCTCATTGCCGAATACAAAGATGACGCCACCGCCTTTAACGGTCAAAAAAAAGGGGTGATCGCGAACAAGGGGATCCTCAACAACAAAATTTCCGCTTTCTTCTTTACCCTGCTGGCACAGGCCGGCGTCGAAAGCCATTTTGTCAAGTTGCTTTCCGACCGGGAAATGTTGGTCAAGCGGGCAGAGATCATCAAGGTGGAACTGGTGGTGCGGAATATCGCCGCGGGTAGCCTCTCGAAACGCCTCGGTCTGGAGGAAGGGCTGGTTCTCCCCCGTCCCGTCGTCGAATTCTACTACAAAGATGATGCTTTAGGCGATCCCCTCATCAACGAAGACCACATCGCCATTTTGGCGCTGGCCACAGCGGAACAGATTAAGTTCATGGCCACGCAGGCCCTAAAGATCAACGAAATCCTCACCGCACACCTGAAGACCTGTAATGTGATTTTGGTCGACTATAAACTGGAGTTCGGGCTGCACAATGGTCAGGTGCTGCTGGCGGACGAAATTTCCCCTGATACCTGCCGTTTCTGGGATGCGACTACCAAAGAGAAGCTGGACAAAGACCGTTTCCGTCGTGATTTGGGCGGTGTCGAAGCCGCTTATCAAGAGATCTACAATCGTTTAACAGGAGGCGAAAAGTAAATGTGGCGTGCCGAAATTAAAGTCTTATTGAAACCGAGTATCCTCGATCCCCAAGGCCAAGCGGCCGAAAAGACCCTGGCCGCTATGGGCTATGCCGAGGTGGACCAGGTGCGGGTCGGCAAATACCTGGAAGTAACCTTCAGCGCCCCCGACCGGGCAGCCGCCGAAGCCAAAGTACAAGAGCTCTGTACCCGTTTACTGGTCAACACGGTAATCGAGGATTACACCTTTACCCTGGTGGAGGTTGCGTCATGAAGTTTGGAGTAATTGTGTTTCCCGGGTCCAGCGGTGACCTGGATGCGTATCATCTGGTCAAGGATATCCTGGGCGCGCCGGTCGAATATATCTGGCATGAAGAACGTTCCGTTCAGGGCTTTGACTGCCTGCTTTTACCGGGCGGTTCCTCCTACGGTAATTACCTCCGCGGCGGTGCCCTGGCCCGCTACTCACCGGTCGTGTCGGCGGTGGTTGACTTTGCCCACCAGGGCGGGTTAGTCCTGGGGATTGCCAACGGCTTTCAGGTCTTAACCGAAGCCGGGCTCCTACCGGGCACCCTCTACACCAATACCGACACGCGGTTTCGTTGTCACTTTACCACTTTGCGGGTGGAGAATACGGAGACCCCTTTTACCCGCAATCTCGACCGGAAACAGCTACTTTCCATCCCCATCGCCCACGATGAAGGCAACTATTATGTCGATGCAGCCACCTTACAAAAACTCGAAGCAAACGGCCAGATCGTCTTTCGCTATGCTGACCAAAACGGCCAGACTACGGAGGAAGCCAACCCCAATGGTTCGGTGAGCAATATTGCCGGCGTCTGTAATGAAACCCGGAATGTCTTGGGGATGATGCCCCATCCGGAAAGGGCGGGGGAGGCCGTTTTGGGCTCCACCGATGGCCTGACCATTTTCAAATCAATCATAAAATACTGGGAGGGTAGACAATGAGACCAGAAGAATGGCGCAAGTTGGGACTGCGGGACGATGAATACGACCGGATCAAGGAGGCCTTAGGGCGGGAACCCAACCGTTTGGAGCTGGGGATGTTCAGTGTCATGTGGTCGGAACACTGTTCCTATAAAAATTCCAAAGCCGTGTTAAAAACCTTCCCCACCACCGGTCCGCGGGTTCTACAGGGTCCCGGGGAGAATGCCGGAGTGGTGGAGATCGGCGACGGGCTGGCTGTCTGCTTTAAAATCGAATCCCACAACCATCCTTCGGCGGTCGAACCCTACCAGGGAGCCGCAACCGGCGTTGGTGGGATTATCCGCGATATCTTCACCATGGGGGCCCGGCCGATCGCGCTCCTCAATTCCCTGCGCTTTGGCCCCCTTACCGACGAACGGGTCCGCTACCTGTTTGAACAGGTCGTCGCCGGGATTGCCGGTTACGGCAACCGGATCGGGATCCCGACCGTCGGCGGCGAAATCTATTTTGACCGCTGCTATCAAGGAAATCCTTTGGTCAATGCCATGTGTGTTGGTCTCCTGGAAATAGACAAACTCCGGCTGGGGAAAGCGACCGGCATCGGTAACCCGGTGATTCTCGCCGGCGCCCGCACCGGTCGGGATGGGATGGGCGGTGCCGCCTTTGCCTCGGTGGAACTAAGTGAAGAAACCGAGGCCCCCGACATCCAAGTGGGTGATCCCTTTACCGAAAAACTACTGCTCGAAGCCTGTCTCGAACTGATCAACAACGGCGATGTGGAAGGGATTCAAGACCTGGGTGCCGCCGGTCTGACGTGTGCCGTCTCGGAGATGGCCAGCCGCGGAGGGACCGGGATGGATGTTGAACTGTCCAAGGTTCCTTGCCGGGAAGAAGGCATGACCCCTTACGAGATTATGCTGGCCGAATCGCAAGAACGGATGCTCCTCGTCGTGACCCCGGAAAAAGAGGCGAAGGTCCATGCGGTCTTTAAGCGCTGGGGCCTCACTTCCACCACCATTGGGCGTGTCACGGAAGGTGGGATGCTCAAGATCCGGATGCACGGTGAGATCGTGGCCGAAATCCCCGCCCACAGTCTGGCCGAAGAGGCCCCGGTCTACTACCCGGAAAGCAAAGAACCGGCTTATCTTAAGACTACTGCGGACTTGCCGCTGGCCACCATTGAAGAGCCTGAGGATTATAATACGGTCCTGCTAGAGCTTCTGGCTTCTCCCAATATTGCCAGCAAACAATGGGCTTGGCAACAATTCGACTATATGGCCCGCACGTCAACGCTGGTCGGTCCGGGGTCGGATGCAGCGGTGATCCGCATCCGCGGCACCAACAAAGCCTTGGCCTTAACGGCAGACTGTAATTCCCGCTACGCTTACCTGGATCCCTTTGCAGGCGGGAAAATCGCCGTGGCGGAGGCCGCCCGCAATATTGTCTGTAGCGGCGGTGAGCCCCTGGCGATCACCGATGGTCTCAACTTCGGGAGTCCGGAAAAGCCGGAGATTTACTGGCAGTTCCGCCAGGCGGTTGCCGGGATTAGCGAAGCCTGTCGCGTCCTGGGAACCCCCGTTACCGGCGGTAATGTCTCCTTCTACAATGAAAGCAACGGGGAAGGCATCTACCCCACCCCGGTCATTGGGATGGTCGGTTTGTTGGCAGACGCGACGAAATATTGCACGTCTTCTTTCAAAGCCGCCGGTGATCTCATCGTTCTTCTCGGCGACAGCGCTGACGAACTGGGTGGCAGTGAATACCTAGCCCTGATCCACGGCCGGGTCCAAGGTAAACCGCCGGCGCTGGATCTGGCCAAAGAAAAGGCCCTCCACCACGTGGTCCGGACCGCCATCCAGCAAGGACTGGTCCGTTCCGCCCATGACCTGTCTGAAGGGGGTCTCGCCGTGGCGGTGGCCGAATGCACCTTCGAAAACCAGCTGGGCGCAGTGGTCGAAGTGGAGAAAGGCGTTCTCCGCACGGACAGTCTGCTTTTTGGTGAATCCCAGTCCCGGGTGGTGCTCTCCCTTGCACCCGATAAACTCTCGGCCCTTCAAGCCCTGGCTGAAGAAGAAAATGTTCCCCTCCACGTGATTGGCCGTACTGGCGGGGACCGCTTACAAATTTTTATCGACGGCAACCAGTATGTTGATCAGACTGTAGCCCAACTCCGGACAGTTTGGCAGGAGGGTATCCCATGTCAATTACCTTAAACCACCGCTTGGCGGACAAAATGACCGAAGAATGCGGTGTTTTCGGCATATACGCCCCCGGAAGCGATGTGGCCCGCCTTACCTATTACGCCCTTTATGCCCTGCAACACCGGGGGCAGGAAAGCGCGGGGATCGCCGTGGCCGACGGAAAGACGGTACGCGGGGACAAGGGGACCGGCCTGGTGGCCGAGGTCTTTGCCGACACCGACCGGTTAAAACGGCTGCCGGGCCATATTGCCCTGGGCCATGTCCGTCATGCTGGTAACTGTGCCAACCGGGCGGTTAACGCTCAGCCCCTCGTGATCCGTTATCGCCACGGTTCTTTAGCCATTGCCCACAACGGTAACCTGATCAACGGGCGCCACCTCCGGCAACAACTGGAAACGGAGGGTTCCATCTTTCAGACAACCACCGATAGTGAGATCATCGCGCACCTGGTGGCCCGTTCCGGCGAACCAGAATTGACCACTGCTTTGAAAAGGTCTCTGCCCAAAGTGCGGGGGGCCTATGCTTTCGTGCTGATGACCCCGGAGCAATTGATTGGTCTACGCGATCCCCACGGGATCCGCCCCCTCTCCCTGGGCAAGACCCCCTCCGGTTATGTGCTTGCCTCGGAGACTTGCGCTTTTGATACGATTGGGGCAGAATTTGTCCGGGACATCGAGCCGGGAGAGATGGTGACGATCGACCGCAACGGGCTCCACTTCGAAAAATTTGCGCCAGCCGCGCCCCATGCCATGTGCATCTTTGAGTTTATCTATTTCGCCCGGGCCGATAGTAACCTGTTGGGCAAGAACGTGCACTTGGTCCGGAAACGCCTCGGTCGCCGCCTGGCCGCGGAGCACCCGGTGGAAGCCGATCTGGTCGCTGGTGTTCCCGATTCCTCCTTGTCGGTTGCGTCCGGGGTTGCGGAGCAACTGGGTCTTCCTTATGAGATGGGCTTTAATAAAAACCGTTATATCGGGCGGACCTTCATTCAACCCACGCCGGAACTGCGCACCCTGGGCGTCCAACTAAAATTGAATCCGGTCCGGCAGATCGTCGCCGGAAAACGGGTCGTTATCGTCGATGATTCCATTGTCCGGGGGACCACCTCCCGGCACATTGTGGAGATGCTCCGCAAGGCCGGTGCCAGGGAAGTCCATATGCGGATCAGTTCCCCGCCGGTGATCGCCCCTTGTTGTTATGGGCTAGAGATCTCCTCCCCCACTGAGTTGATCGCCGCCCGGATGAGTGTCGATGAGATCGCGGCCAACATCGGCGCCGACTCCCTTGGCTTCCTCAGTGAAGAGGGTCTCTTAGAAGCGGTTGATCTACCGGCGGAAGGTTTCTGTCAAGCCTGCTTTAACGGCTGTTACCTGGTAAAAGCGGATGACCAGTGGGACCTGGACCATAACGGGTGCGAAAAGGAACGGGAGGTGCAATCATGATGGGCTACACCTATAAAGACGCGGGTGTTGATATCGACGCGGGCAACGAAGCGGTTCGCCTCATGAAAAAACACGTCCAATCGACACAACGGCCAGAGGTGTTGACGGAGATCGGTAACTTCGGCGGCCTCTTTGCGTTAAGCGATCAATACCAGGAACCGGTCTTGGTCTCCGGTACCGACGGGGTCGGAACCAAACTGAAGATCGCCTTTCTCCTGGATAAGCATGACACCATCGGCCAAGACGCGGTCGCCATGTGTGTCAATGATATTATCGTTCACGGCGCTGAACCCCTTTTCTTCCTGGATTACCTGGCCGTCGGGAAACTCCACCCGGAGCAGGTAGCGGCAATTGTTAGCGGCGTAGCCGCCGGTTGCCGCCAGGCTGGCTGTGCTCTCATTGGCGGCGAAACTGCTGAAATGCCTGGTTTTTATCCGGTCGGCGAATACGATCTGGCCGGTTTTGCCGTCGGGGTGGTGGAACGGAAGAAAATTATCGACGGCCGCCAGGTCAAAGCCGGTGATGTCGTGATTGGCCTTCCTTCCAGCGGATTGCACAGTAACGGCTATTCCCTGGCCCGTAAAGTTCTCCTGGAGAAAGCGGTCCTCAAACCCGATACTTTCCAGCCGGAGCTGGGCAAAACCTTAGGCGAAGAACTCCTCACCCCGACCAAAATATATGTAAAAACCATTCTTCATCTGCTCTCGCGAGTCTCAGTACGAGGGATGGCCCATATCACCGGGGGTGGTCTTCCGGAAAATCTCCCCCGTATCCTGCCGCCGGGTTTAGGCGTGCAATTGGATAAAAGCGCTTGGGCCGTACCGCCGATCTTTTCTTTAATTCAGAAGCGAGGCGCGGTCCCGGAAGCGGAGATGTACCGGACCTTCAATATGGGCATTGGTTTTGTCTGCCTGGTGTCACCGGAAGCGGCCGAAAAAGCCTGTGCTTCTTTAGAGGAAGCCGGTGAACAGCCGGTGATCATCGGCCAAGTCACGCATGGTGCCGGTGTACGCCTGGAATAGCCAGCCGAGACAAGGAGGGAAAAAGATGAGAAGAATCGCTATTTTAGCCTCCGGAAACGGCAGTAATTTGGAGGCCATTCTCACGGCCATAGACAGCGGTCAGATCCAAAACGCCCAGGTGGTCGCCGTGATTAGCGACCAAGAAGCAGCCTATGCGTTGGTACGTGCCCAAAAGCACAAGATTCCCAGCCGTGTTTTTCGCCGTCAAGATTATCCTTCCCGGGAAGCCTATGACCGTGCCCTGATTGCTTTCTTAAAAGCAGAAGCAATTGACCTGGTGGTGATGGCGGGCTTTATGCGTTTGGTTACGCCAGAGTTTGTCGCTGCTTTCCGTAACCGAATTATGAATATTCACCCCTCCCTCTTGCCCGCTTTTCCCGGAACCCGCGGCGTCGCCGACGCCTTAGCCTATGGGGTTAAAGTTACCGGCTGCACCGTCCATTTTGTCGATGAAGGCATGGATACCGGGCCGATTATTTTACAAGAAGCCCTCCCCATCCAGCCGGATGATACCGTCGAAAGCCTGCAAGCAAGGATCCACACCCTCGAACACCGTCTTTATCCGCAGGCGATCGATCTGTGGGTGCGGGGAAAAATAAAAATTAGAGGAAGAAGGTGTTTTATCGATGAGTAAAAAACTGGCTTTACTTAGTGTTTCGGATAAAACCGGCCTTGTTGAGTTTGCCCAAGGGTTAGTAGAACAAGGGTTTACCCTTGTCTCCACCGGCGGTACTCAGCGAGCCTTAGCGGAAGCGGGCCTGCCCGTGCAGGGCGTTTCCGACCTAACCGGTTTCCCTGAGATTCTCGACGGTCGCGTCAAAACGCTCCATCCGAAGATCCATGGGGGTCTACTCGCCCGGCGCGAACTAGAGGAGCACCGCCGTCAGATGGAAGAGCATGGTATTCTCCCGTTTGAGGTCGTAGCGGTAAACCTTTATCCCTTTGCCGCCACGGTCGCCAAAGCCAGGGTCACGCTCGAAGAAGCCATCGAAAACATTGATATTGGTGGACCAACGATGGTCCGGGCGGCCGCTAAAAACCACCGCCATGTCGCCGTGGTCGTTAATCCGGCCCGCTATCCCGCACTCCTGCAGGAACTGGCGGAAAACGGTACGGTTAGCGCCGAGACCCGTTTCTCCTTGGCCGTCGAGGCCTTCAACCATACCGCCCACTATGATGCGTTAATCGCCCAGTGGCTGGGAGCACAGACCGAAAAAGCCCCCCTGTTCCCAGAGACCCTGGTTCTCCCCTACGAAAAGGTCGAAGAATTACGTTACGGAGAAAACCCCCAACAACAGGCGGCCTTTTACCGGGAACCGCTTCCGGCGCCGGGGACCGTCGCCGCTGGAAAACAGTTACATGGTAAAGCATTATCCTTTAACAATTTGAACGATCTCAATGCCGCCTGGGAGTTGGTTCTCGAATTCGACGAACCGGCCGCGGTGGCCGTCAAACATACCAACCCCTGTGGGGTCGCGGTCGGTGATGACCTTTTTACCGCTTATACCCGCGCCTTTGAAAGTGATCCGGTCTCCATCTTCGGCGGCATCGTGGCGGTCAACCGTCCATTGGACGCCCGTACGGCAGAGAAAATGAGCGAAATTTTTCTTGAAGTCATTATTGCTCCGGCCTACAGTGCCGAAGCCCTGGCGATCCTGACCCGGAAGAAAAATCTCCGTCTCCTAGAGATCCCATTACCGGAAAAACGGGAGAATATCGACCTGAAAAAAGTCTCCGGCGGGTTACTTCTGCAAACTTTAGATACTTCAACCATAAGCGCAGAAGAGTGGCAGACCGTGACCACAAAAGAACCCACCCCCGAACAGTTGGCCGACATGGTTTTCGGGATGAAAGTGGTAAAACATGTGAAATCCAACGCCATTGTTTTGGTGAAAGACGGTCAGACGATCGGGATTGGTGCCGGACAGATGAACCGGGTCGGTGCCGCCCAGATCGCTATTGGGCAAGCCGGAGAAAAGGCCAATGGCTGTGTCCTCGCCTCTGATGCTTTCTTCCCCTTCCGGGATACCGTTGATGCCGCGGCCGCGGCGGGTGTAGCCGCCATTGTGCAACCGGGTGGCTCGGTGAAGGACGAGGATTCGATCGCCGCCTGTAATGAACAGGGAGTTACCATGGTGTTTACCGGTACCCGCTACTTTAAACATTGATCCGAATCTAGTGCCCAACAATAAGTTCATTTTTAGTACATTTGGTGCCGGAATAATTACAAACGGTATTTTAGCTGGAGACAAAAATTGACCCTAAATAGAGAATTAACGCCCAAGCAAAAAACAACAATTTTAGTGTGTTAGCGTGGAGGAAGGAGGAGAAAGATGCGGGTTTTAATTGTGGGAAGCGGTGGACGGGAGCACGCGCTGGCCTGGAAGATTAAGCAAAGCCCGCGGGTGCGCGCGCTTTTCTGTGCCCCCGGTAATGCCGGGATCGCCCGCATTGCCCAGTGTATTCCGATTGCCGCCGATGATCTTGAGCAGCTCGTAGCCTTTGCCCGCGATCAGCACATCGACTTAACGGTGGTCGGACCGGAAGCCCCCCTGGCCGCAGGGATTGTTGATCGTTTCCGAGCTGAGGGCCTGGCCATCTTTGGCCCGGTAAAAGCCGCCGCCCAGTTGGAAGCGAGCAAAGTCTTTGCCAAACAATTAATGGCGAAATACCGGATTCCGACGGCGGAGAGCCAGACTTTTACCACCGCTGCCGCCGCCTGTGCTTATATTCGGGAGAAAGGTGTGCCCATTGTGATCAAGGCCGATGGGCTGGCCGCTGGTAAAGGGGTCGTTGTCGCCACCACCGTGGCCGAAGCCGAAGATGCGGTCCAACGGATGCTCGTTAACCAAGAGTTTGGAGCAGCCGGTTGCCAGATCGTTATCGAAGAGTATCTACGCGGCGAAGAAGTGACTTTACTCGCGTTTACCGACGGGACAACGATTATCCCCATGGTTTCGGCCCAAGACCATAAAGCGGCCTACGACCATGACGCTGGCCCCAATACCGGAGGAATGGGTGCCTATTCGCCTGTTCCGCTCCTCACCCCGGAATTACAACAGCAGATCGAAGCGGAGATCCTACAACCCACTATCGATGGCCTACGGCAGGAAGGCATTGTTTATCAGGGTGTGCTCTATGTTGGGCTGATGATTACGGCGTCCGGCCCAAAAGTCCTGGAGTATAACGTCCGGTTCGGCGACCCGGAATGCCAGGTCATTCTGCCCCGTCTCCAAAGTGATCTCATCCCGATCATAGAGGCCATCAACGAACGGAAGCTGGCGGAGATCACCATCAACTGGCATGATCACCACACGGCCTGTGTGGTCATGGCCTCCGGCGGTTATCCAGGCCCCTATACCACGGGTAAACTGATCACCGGACTGGATCAGGTCGCCGCCTTGCCCGACGTTTATGTTTTCCACGCTGGTACAACCGTCGAAGGGCAAAACTTGGTCACGGCAGGCGGACGGGTTCTCACCGTCACCGCCTGGGGTGAAACCCGCCAGGACGCTCTGGATAAAGCCTACAAAGCCGTTCAAATCATCCATTTCGACGGTGCCCATTACCGGACCGACATCGGACGGCGCGGGGTTCGGCCTTCCTGACCAAAGCAAGCAAGCTGTTTACCCGTTGACCATGGTGTTTAAAGCATTGAGGCAATAAATAAAGCGTGCCCAAAAGGGCACGCCTTTCTTTATGAACACGTAAGTATACGTCATCTTCCAAAATAAAGAGGGGCTCCACACCAGCAGCCACAAGGATGAAATGGTTGTCTTCTCCTTGCCAAACCTCATCTTGCTAAGATAAGAAATTGGGCCACAACCAGAGGCAAGCAACGAGTAGTAAAATCTTTTTTAGGTGTTCTGTTCTTTTAAAGCCCGGATAATGCTATCGGCCATTCCCAAGCCTGGATCCCGCGCCAGTTCCTTAGCGATGAGTTCTGCAAACATCCCGCCGAAATATTCTCCCTGGATCCCCTGGCCAAACAGGTTGGTATCGCCTTGCATCACTTCCACCATCTTTTGTAAGAGGATGGCCTCAAATTCCCGGCATTTTTCTCTTAAACGCTGCTCTTCTTCGGTCGCCGCTTGTTGTCCCGTCCTGGTCAGGGCGGAAGGCTGCATTATTGCCGCCTGCGGATCGATCTTCATTACACTTCTCCCCCATCCACGTTCTGTTCCCGCTTATCGGATCTCTAAAACCCCATACAATGCCCCGGCTTGGTCAATAGCAATAATCAGATTGATTATATCCTGCGGGGTCGCCCCAACCGCATTCAAGGCACGAACAATTTCATCCAGGGATGTCCCCGCAGGTAAAGCCACCAATGACCCGGGCTCGGCCGTCACATCTAAGCTTTCGTCCGTGGTGACCACCGTCTCCCCGGCGGATAAGGGGCCCGGTTGGACCACCCTTTGCTGGGTTGTAATCCGTACCGTAATGTTACCACGGGTGACCGCCACCGGAGCAATCCGCACATTTTCATCAAAGACAATCGTTCCGGTCCGGGGATTAACTACGACACGGGCGGTCTGATCTTGGGTGATCTGGATGTTTTCAATTACTGCAACAAAACCCACCGGGTTATCCCGGTAAGCCTCGGGTATTGACACCCGGATTTCCGCTTTGCTTTCGGGCACCGCCACCTCTGCTCCCAAGGAGGTGTTGATCGCTTGTGCCATCCGGTTTGCCGTCGAATAATCCGGATTAGCCAGCACCCACCGTAAGGCGTCGACCGTTTCCTGCTGCACCGGAACGGTGTTTTCCACAATGGCTTGGACCAAACCGACCGTCGGTTGGTTCGTCGTCTGGCGGCTCCCCCGTCTGGTTTCCGCGGTCATGCCGCCAACCACCACCGGTCCTTGTGCCACCGCATACACCCGCCCGTCGGCACCGGTCAAAGGCGACTGGAGGAGAACTCCCCCTTGTAGACTTTTCGCATCACCAAGGGAAGAGACGGTTACTTCCAATTCATCCCCATTCTGTTTATACATGGGTAAAGTCGCCGACAAAGCAACCGCGGCGACGTTCCGAACGCGGATATTCGCCCGGTCCACGGTAAAACCGTGGTGGGCCAGGAAATTAAGGACCATATCGAGGGCAAAACCCTGACTGCCATCACCAGTCCCGTTCAAACCAACGACCAAACCAAACCCGGTCAACTGGTTCGCCCGGTCTTCGACCAGTCGGGCCACGTCTTTAATCCGGACCGTAACGCCCCCCGCCTCTTGGGCCGAAGCAACCGGCACCAAAAGGAAGATCATAAGTATAATCAATAGTAAGGGACTACGTACCAACAAACGCTGCTTCTTATTTTTTCGTCCCACAATTATCACCTCACGTCACCTAGAACAACCACTCAAAAGCACGCGTCAAGAGCCCTTTCTGCGTCGCATAATCATTACCCAGGTAGTCGATCTTCGCTTCGGCGACATAGGTGGATAAGACAGTATTATTCCGGTCCACATCATCCGGTCGGACCACGCCGGTAAAGGTCAACTTTTGGAGGTCCTTATTGACCATGATCTCTTTCGTTCCTTCAAAACGTAAGTTGCCGTTGGGCTCAATCTCAACCACACGCACCGTAATCTGGGCTTTCAAGCTTCCGGCCTTATTCGTCCCGGCCGATCCGTCATAGGAGGTACTGAAGGTCCCTTTCAAGTAAGGAAGAAGGTCGGTCAATACGCCAGCGCCCGGTCCCACCACAATGGTGCTACCTTCGCCGGAATTAACTCCCGTCTTTGAAGTTGCCGTAGATTGTTCCGATATGACCAGCGTCAGAAGGTCACCTACGTGAAAATCACGCTGCGGTTTTACAAAATAAGAACCACTTGTCTCCGTCCAGAGCGAACTCGCTTCCACACCAAGGGTAACAAAAAGGAGGACACCCACGAGAGAAAAGAGGAAGATTCGTTTCACTTTTCTTTCACCTCCACCAATCCGGGTCCGATCACCGTCGCCGTTAGCCGGCGTTTACTGCTCAAGTTAGTCACGATAATCTCCTGGTTCAACCAACCATCCGCTTCGGCTTGCGCCGTAAGTTCCACTTGAATCGGTCCGGATTCGAGAATTAACCGTATTTTGCTTCCCTTCGTAACCAAGGGTTTTTCTTCTAGATCTCGTGCTAAAAGGACCCGCTCCGCCGGAAGATCCCGGGTCACCCGGTATTTTTCGGCGGTCAGTTCCCCCAACCATTCGTTTCCGGTCGCCAGTTCCCGCACTTCCTGTCGCACAACATCGGCGTTGAGCTCTTGATGGCGGTTAAGCTGTTGCGTACTGACGTAAACCGGAGCCTCAATGGTCAAGCGCACGACGACAGGAACCGTCGTGAAAACCGCGCCGTCAACCATAAGCCCCAAACGAAAGGTGTTCAACCCAGGTTTGGGTGGTGTTCGATCTCCTTCTACCCTGTACGTCAGCTCGCCTTGGGGAACCCGTCGTTCCTGAAGACGTCCCGGTTCCACGCGCCATGAGGTCCAGGAGGAAGAGGCTTGCTCCCCAATATACGCTTCAACGGCCGCCAGCATCTGCTCGGGGGTGACCAGTTGACTGGCTCTCGTCACGGTGACTTTCGCCGGCATCTCCAGTGTATAGGTGCCCGCCAGTCCCGACCGGTCGAGAATATAAAGGACATTCGTCCGGTAAAGGGAAGCCGTTTCCCCAAAGCGGGGCGCCCGGCCCAGGTTAATCTTGCTTAACTTCTCCCGGAGGGTAGGCTCCGCCTCAATCGTCGCTACCTGCCCTAACTCAAGCTCGTCCCCTTCCACCTCAACGGCAGGAGGTAACGTAATGACCGCTTTTGGCTCGGCGGCAACCACCGGAATCATTCTGGTCAGGAGGATTAAGCTAAGCACGAAAAACCAAGTTTTTTTCATTTTACCGCCTGAGGTTATTCGCGGTCTGCAGCATTTCATCGGCCGCCTGAA
>ERZ773359.4060-NODE-4060-length-15893-cov-8.850991_pt1 | contig 15893 bp, 13 predicted proteins | sample MGYA00374955_ERZ773359 | MGnify/ENA primary metagenome ERZ773359 (study PRJEB29098, sample SAMN04486028) | biogas fermenter metagenome | study: EMG produced TPA metagenomics assembly of the Biogas fermentation microbial communities from Germany - Plant 4 DNA1... | reverse complement strand
GGCTTTATTCCAAATTGCTTGTATAGCATTGAGGTATATGTATTGTAGTTATCTATGGCCTCTTTTATCCGTCCCATATTCATCAGGTTTTCTATTAAGGCAATATGTAAACCCTCTTCATAGGGTTCTATTTGTATGGCTTGTTCACATGTCTTAATGCTTTTGTCAAACTCTTTTTTTTGTTGGTATAACTTTACCAGTTTTAAAACAGATTGGGTGTATAACCTGCGATAATAATTCCTTTTTGGTATTACCCAGTCCTCATATATTAGCTCTGGGAAATAATCGCCCTGATATAATTTTAAAGCGTTCTCATACCATAATGTGGCTTCATTGGGGTTTATATTTATCAGTGAATCAGCCTTTTGTATGTACCCTTCAAAAATATCTGTATCCAGAAACACATCATCATTAAAATATAGCGAGTAACATCCATTGTTATATAAAATATTACAACTACAACTGTTAAAAAACTCATCCTGGCTTAAAACCTTACGTAAGCGATAAACAATGTTTTGCAAAGTATTTCTTGGGTTTTCATATTCTTCATCAGGATATAAATGCTCAAGAATTGTTTCGGGTGGTATTCCTTTCCCTTTGTTTAATAACAGATACTTAAAAAGATACCATAACTTTGTGGCCCTCGCGGATATGCTGTAAAAGCCCTTATCCTTTTGGTATATCTCAAACCTGCCCAAAGTATAAAGCTGAAGCTTGCAAATTTCCTGTTTGTTGGTTTTTGCTGCAAGCATTATTTCCCCTCCAATATAAAACAACTAAAACAAATAATTGATTAAACATGTAATGTTATACCAATTAATTCATATAACAGATAAATTATATCACTAACATCTGTCCAGGATATTTATTTCCCATGAACATGAAGACAATTGTACTTAAATGATACTTAAAAATATATAAAAAAAATCACCCTTATGGGTGAGAAAACTAAGTAACCTTTATATGTTATTAATTTCAGATCGATTTAGCTATTGGTTCATATATTTATTACAGTATCTAAGCTTTATTATCTTTTGTTATTATTACCTTTTTTAGGCTTATAAAAATCCTTCCAGAAATCACTGTCAAAATTTTTGCCATCCCATTCCATCCATTTTTCCCATTTACTCCAGTCCATATCAAAATCTAAATCAAAGTCGAAGTATTTATTTATGCTATTGAACCATTTCAACTTATAACGGTTGTTTGTAAAAGGATTGAACACTTTTTTAATTATTTCCAAATCCTTTTCATCCAGTTTACGGTTTTTATATTGCTCCAGGTTCTTGTCAAATCCTTCCTTTTCATATTTATCAACAATTACCTTAGCCAGATCCAGTAAATCGAATACGTTAACGTAACCATCCCCGTTAACATCGTATTTTTCAGATTTTTTATCATCTGGCTTAGGAGTAGGTTTTGGGGCGGTTTTTTTGCTAATGATTTCAAGGTTTATTCCCTTAACAGTTTTATTGTCTGTTTTAATTGGTGTTGCATCCTTAATATCCTTTTCCGTACTGTCTTCATTATAATAACCTTCATTAATATAACTGGTATTTTTTGTTATGACCTTATAGAATACAATGTAATTTGTTGATGCTACAGGTACAGTTAATGCATAGTTTGCTGAGTTTGAGCCTTTTGCTATTTTTACAGTCTTCTTAAAGCTGAAGTCATCGGAATTAGAAGCCTTAGTATTTTTGTTATACGCTGTTACTTCAACTTCAATGCCGTTTCCTGGTGCCTTCTCGTTGTTTGGCAAATATACCTTTCCGCTAATGTTTGTGAATGGTAATGTGGTTAAATTTATATCCTTTGCTGTATTGGCAACATCTATCAGCGTCACTTTATTAGCATCCCGGGAGGTACCGTTTTTACTATAATATCCCGTCTCCTTATAACCTTCATTTTCATAGGTGTAATAAACTTTATATCCCTTTTTAACTGAATTCATCGGCACAATAAGTTCATATGCTGCTTCAGAGTTGTTTGCCTTTACTGTTACCTCCTTAGTTATTATTATGTCATCATCCTTTGAGTTTACATTTGAACCTTCCTGGATCGCAGTTATTGTATATTTCAGATCATTTAAAGGTTTGGTGGATTTGTTGCCAAGTATTATGCTGCCTGAAATAGCTCTGCCCGGTAAAAGCTCAATATCAATACCCCTCACATCACCAGCATTAAGATCTACCATTGTTTTATCATCTTTTATCGCTGTAGTTCCTTTTTTACTATACCATCCAAAGGGTGCGTAAGATTTTTCAACGGTATAATATACAGTGTATTTTGCTTTAGAATTCTGGCTTCTAGGCACTTGGATGCTGTAAGCTATTGAGTTACTGCCTTTTGCAATTGTTAATTCCGTTGTAACTGATTTATCGTCATTTTTATTGTTTGAAGTATTATTGTCTGTTGCAATGGTTAATAAAACTTTAACCCCGCCTGAAGGTGCAACATCGTTGTCAGGCAAAGAGATTACACCGCTTATTGTTGAATAAGCATTAGCTGCAATGCTTTGAACTGATAACACAGACATTAACAAACATGTGACTAATAATGCTGATAAAATTCTAGACTTTTTCATGATACCCTCCATATTTCAAACCTTTATTTAACCAAAAAATTAATCAGATAAAACATATTATTAATTGAGAGAAATAGAACTAATAAAAACAAGCAATTTAGAATTCACCTCCAAAAACTACTCCATCACTTTCCAATATAACGATACGAATTTAGATAGTTAATTTTTGGGGCAAAACCTAAACTGTCATAGAACTGATACTTTTATGAAACATAACTGAAATGTAAGTTTACATACTAATTATTATGTACTTCCTTCCAGGTCACTACTTCCCAACCTGCATTTGTCGGTTCTACAAAGTGAGGAGGTGCTTCATACTGCATTCTGTAATCATATAGATTATCTGAGCTGTAGCCATAATTTCTGTCCATTGAAGTTATTCCAGTAGCACCGTCTTGCTTTACCACCCTTGAACCAAGATACTTTATCTGTCCCCAATCTTTATAGGAAATATAATCTAAATCTTGAACGGTTACTGAGTTGCAGTACAAAGCCGCCTGTACTTGGATGTTCTCGACAGTAGTATTAATATTCCCCTTTGTTGCCTGCGGCCATTTATGCGTTCTGTTATGGATTATAATATTTTCTTTTGCAACTAGTCCTAGCATGTCGTCAGAAGAATTAGGAACATCCTTTTTGTTGTATACAGGAATGTTCTGATTTTTGTAGGTAATGCCGCGGTAATTATACAGCTGGTTGTAATCCCTTTGCGTTGAAACTTCTATCGTAGGATCCTTTGCGCATATATATATGTTTTTTTCAGCTATTATGGTTAATCTGCCGTCCAGCACACCTGAGATATAAACATCTCCGTTAACATAGATAACACCGCTTTTGGGATATGGAACATCTGTCTGCCTTTCTTCACCTTTAAGTCTTACATTCATTCTATCTTCATTTAGAAGTATATAAGTTTCTTTATTATATGTATATCCGCCATTCTCTGTTCTACCCCACTTGGTAAGATTTTCGTTTATAGTTGGTAATCCCATTGGGTTCATTTTTACCGGCTGACCTTCTTTTCTGAATATAGCACCGGAAGCTCTGTTTCTTCCTACATACCCTACATCATCAAAAAATTCGGCACCGGCTAATGCATATAAATCACCATTTGTGAAATAGGGCCCTTTAATTTTAGAATCCGATGAAAAAGGAACTGATTCATGTTCGTTATTTTCAAACAAAACATAGTCGGTGAAAGTTCTTTTATGTACTTCCACATATATTGTTCTTTTAGCTTCTTTGTTGTCAGTCCAGCCAGTGGATTGAATTCCAAGAACGGGGGTATCGGCTGTTGGCGGAGTTATAGTGATCTGATAATATCCAATTATTTTATTACCGCTTTCGTAAGCAACAGGTTCATAGACTTTAACATAACCATCCCACTCAGGATTATCGCTACTTTTATACCGTTCTTTAATAATAAACCCTTCTTGTTGATTTTCACCGTCTTTATAAAAATATGTATTGTGATTCAGCATGTATAAGTATTTGTTATATCCTGCTTCTGCTATGTGCAGTGCAGTTTCGTGATTACTTATGTTTAAAACTGTTTTTGTATTAAAGTCTACAACAGAGACAAGAGTAACTGCCAGTATCAGCATTATTGCCACAAGCACAAGTACGATAGGCAATGAACTTCCTCTTTCACTGTTAAAAGACATGCTTAATACACTCCTTAATTTACCAATTCTTTTCACTGATGCTTCTCTCTCAGCTTACTTTGGATTACTATTTGATCTTGATGTTAACACCTTTTCAGAAATTACCGGCTCATTCATAGGATTGTCAGGATCATTCACTATAAGTGTTATGTTAATAGTTTTACGCACAATTGGTGTTGGAGTAGGTTTTAAGTATTCAGTAGGTGAAGCCGCAGACATTAAAGTAAAACCAGATTTTTTGCCGTTGTATCTCTCTATAACACCATCTATAAGTGTTTCCCAATCTGTTATTGTTTCATATTCGGGATTTTCATCCGCTGGAGGAATGTTGTCTGAACAGATCGCCAAACCGCGCTCAAGAACAACGTTTTTTGAGAAATCCAGTCTGTAGGCAATCCGAATATACTTGTTTTTCGCCTCGTCATAAGTGTAAATATGCATCTCTCTATCGTCTGAAATTATTATTGCATCAGTCAGGTAATTGGGTTTCATAGCTGATCGTATGTCTTGCTCCATTTGCATATAAGCCATGTTAAGCTGCTGATTGATATTCAAATGGGCATTGGCATTATTAAAGCTTGACTGAACATAAAAAAACAGTGCATAAATTACTGCCAGAACAATCCCAAGTAATGACAGCGTTATTATCAATTCCATTATCGTAAATCCATTTTTCTTTGCTAAGATACTTTTCATTTTTATCCTCATACTTTTATATACGGTATGAATAAATAAATGCTATTCATTTGCAAAAAGCTCGCCTATATTTAAGTAGTGCAACACAGGTGTAGCATCATTGTTTTCATTGGGAGTAAACCACTCCATAATCCAAAGTCTTTTTCCCAAAAGAGATTGTCCCCAACTGATATTCGGTATTCTTCCATCAATTTCAGATACAATTGTATTATCGGTGAAGTCTTCTGGTTCAGGTTCCACCCCTTCATCTAACAGCAGCATTCTAACCTCAAAAGAAGCTCCAGGTGGTATTTCTGCATCCCATTCGACCTTGAAATAGGGCGCTATTTCATAGGCCGAAATATCTAAAGGCCCAATAATGCGGTAACCAAGCGGGGCATAACCGTCATAAGAAAAAAGCTCAATTTCATTAATCTGCACATCCTCTGATGATGTCCATTTACTGAAAATATTTAATTTAAAGTGCTTGCATGATACAGGAAAATCAAATTCAACGGTTTTCCATCCTGTAGTGTTTTCCAGACTGCCTGTTTTTGCTGTTGTCCAGTTTATACCTTCGGTTGAAACTTCCACACTAAAATCTTTTGGACCTTTGTTATATTCAGAAAAAACACTAAATCCTCTTAATGCAGTAGTTTCATTTAGTTCTACCCTTATCCAGTAAATATTGTTATTTTGATCCCCACTTCTCCAGTAAGTATTTGTATTACCGTCAAAGGCATTATCATCCGGAAACCTTTCTATTGTAAACCATCTCCAAATTGATCTTACTGAACTTGCATCAGATTCACACCCTGTTAGATTAATATCAGGCTGAAACATTTTTAAAGACAGAGTATCGTTATCATTTGCCGATAGTGTATGGGTCATAAAATTACATCGGTTAAAATCTTCTTTGGTACTCTCCTGATAGAAATATACGCTGTCTAAGGGTATAAACACACGTTCGGTAACATCTTTCTTTGGAATTATGCAATCCCAGGGCGTTCTACTGCTTGTTAAAGGTGGGCGGTCTGAACTCATCATGTAGTTTTTATATCCGGCTACACCGTCAATTCTGATGTCTGTGATTTCAGCACCTTCGGGCATAATACCAAGGAATTCTTTATTAAGAACTCCATCGGTAAAATCAGCAGAACTAAACTCCTTTGTCATTGTATAGCTTGAACCATTAAAATATATATCTGTTGATATTCTTCCTTTACGGGTTATCGGTGTTTCACGTTCAGAGTCGATAAATTGCAGTTCAATACCGCTTAAATTTTCCTTTTTGTCTACAATAAATGTAATTTCTGTTGTTGTATAATTGGACACCCTTACATTATTTTTTACAGCAATATTGGAATTTGAATCGAAAATATCTCCACCAATGGCATACATGCCATCGGCAAGTTTCACAGATACATTGTACAATCCTTCATTAAGCATACCAAAAAAAGCCTGACCGGAATAATCGGAAAACAAACTTGAAGTTTCAGCTCCTGATATGCTTACAAGCAATGGAGTTTCAATTGGTGAATTATTAATATCCCTTATTTGAACTTTTAGGTGACCTTCCTCAACAAGCGGCTCTTCACCATCCCTTGCGGCTATTGAATGCAGTTCAGCTAAAACTGTTTCATTTTTAGAGTAAAGATCGATGCCTTTCACCACTACACGTATGTTCTTATAAGCGACGGGATTTACTTCATTTTTTCCTTTAGCTGAACCCCAGCTTATCAGTGTTTCAATTTTATAATCGAATCCGTTTAGACTACGCCTTTGAATTTGTTCTATTGGCCCTTCGGGATTTCCTCCCACAGTTCCAATGGAATCGTAGTCAAGCGATCTTATTTCCTCAATGATACTGGAAGCAAGGTTGCTGGCAGTTATTAAGTTTTGATTGCTGAATGTACTTCTTGAGCTATAGTGCAGTAGAGGCAATATTGATGCTGCAATAATAAGTATAATTGCTATCGCTACTATAATTTCAACAACAGAGAAGCCCTCTTCATTTACTTTAAGCAACACCATTACACCTCCCGGACTTAATTAATAACGCGCAGCAATTCCTCGATGGAACTTATTCCTTTTTTAACTTTTAAAAGACCATCCTGACGCATTGTTACCATGCCTTGCTTTACTGCGTATTCTTTAATCTCATTTACCGGGGCATTAGCAACTATTAATCTTTGTATAGTCTCGTCTATATATAGAAACTCGTACACTCCAATGCGGCCTTTATAACCTGTTCTGTTACAAGCCATACAACCCCTTGCCTGGAAAAGCTCTACTTCCTTTTCACTGTCATCAATAGGGAAATCGGGGATTGATGACAGTATTTCTTCCCTTGCTAATGTATATGCCTTTTTGCAGTTTGGACAAAGAATTCTCATCAATCTCTGAGCAACCACTCCTAATAAAGCCGATGCTGTAAGGTATCTTTCAACACCCATGTCGCCTAACCTGGTAATTGCACCAGCAGCATCATTTGTGTGAAGGGTTGATAGTACCAAATGGCCTGTAAGAGCTGATTCCACAGCAATTTTTGCTGTTTCGTAATCTCGTATTTCACCTACCATAATAATATCCGGATCGTTTCTTAAAATTGCTCTAAGACCAGAAGCAAATGTCATTCCCGCCCTTACATTCATTTGTATTTGATTAAGCCCCTCCATTCTTCTTTCTATTGGGTCTTCAAGGGTTATAATGTTTTTATCAATCGAATTTAATTTGGCAAGGGTTGCGTATAAAGTGGTGCTTTTCCCGCTACCTGTAGGTCCGGTAATCAAAATGAAGCCATAGGGTTTATCTATTGCTTCGTTATACCTTTTTAACTGGTTTTTTGGAAAGCCCAGTTTACTTAAAGTTATAAGCTTGGCTGTTCGATCTAAAATTCTAAGTGTTAATTTTTCACCGAAAGCCGACGGCAGCGATGCAACCCTTATATCAACTGTTTTTCCATCAATCTTTAATGTAATACGACCATCTTGCGGTATACGTCTTTCTGCTATATCCATATTTGCAAGAACCTTTATTCTTGAAACAAGGGAGGCATGGATTCTTAGCGGCTGCTGCATTACCTCATGCATAACCCCGTCAATTCTGAACCTAATACGGGTATACTTTTCCTGGGGTTCAATATGCACATCACTCACACCGGAGTTCACAGCCATGCTAAAAATTTGATTTGCAAGCATTACCGCAGGCTTTTCATCCTCTTCTTTTTCATCGGTTATTTCAATCTCATCCGGATTATCTTCCTGCTCGATGTCAGTGCTGTCATGGGCATATTTTTTTATTGCTTTTATTAGTTCCCTGTCGGGCACAACAACTGGTTTTATCTCATAACCTGTAAGAATTCGAAGGTCGTCGATTGCAATAATATCGTTTGGATTCATCAGTGCAACAAGAAGTTTTTCATCTTCGAAACCTATTGCAATAGCCTGGTATTTCTGTGACATTTCAGGAGAAATCAGGCTCATTGCCCTTATGTCTATTGCGTAAGAGCTAAGGTTATAAAAAGTAGACCCCGATTTTTCAGCCATGGCAATTGCCACATCTTCCTGAGTGCAGTATCCCATGTCAACAAGAATCTGACCAAGCATTCCCTTAGTGCCGCTTTCTTCAAGCTTTTTCTGTTCAGATAAGGCAAACTCCAACTGCTCTGGGGTTATTTTCCCAAGTTTAATTAACTGATTGCCTAAATAACTTCTGTATTTTTTAATCACAATTCACCTCGATATAAGTTTTTATACTATTATTTTCCAGCGCAGAATGCTTTTGCTGTTAAATCTATAAACAAACCGTCATTTTCTTTTTTTATATGAATACTATCTATTTTTATAAGCCTTTCTCCATATAATATGTTTGATAGTAAGCTTAGAAAGCCTTTATATGTACCCTTAAACGACATATTTAAAGGCATTTCAATTAAGTCCCCCTTTTTTATGCCTGGGTCGAAAGTAACCGATAACATAGTAACTGACGCATCAGCTGCATAATTCTGTATCTCTATTACTATACTTTCTTCGGATAAAGAGTTGGGAATCAGCCCGCTGATAGTTTTATATCTATCCTCAAGAGAATGGATATTCTCTTTTATTTCCCTAGATCTCATCAGAATGGTTCGTTTGCTTAAAAGCTGGTGTTCCATTTCTTCTATTGTTTTTTTTGTTTTTTGGATGCCTGAAACTTCGGATATTATTAAATATCCCAATACAGCAGTACATAACAAAAAAACTATAACAATAACTATCCGGGTGGATTTACTTACATTCATTTCTCCACCTCCTGCAGTAGTTTAAAAAGTATGTCTTTATCCGGAATCACTTTAATTTCATATTCCACTGTTCCCTTCGCTGTTGTGTGTGAGAATTTGAGATTTGCATCTGAAAATTCTTTGCTTTGTTTAAGATTTTGAACCCAAACAGCTGGCATTTCATGGTTTTCGGCGTTACCTCGAATGGTAAAAAACCTTTCCTGATCTGAGTCTGTGCTTATTTCTGTGATTTGTAATCCTTCTGGTGCGCTCTCGCTAATGGCAATAAATAATTCAAGCCAGTGAGGCTGATCTGATGCTGCATTCATTACAAGGGTTTCCATCTTTTTTAAATTATTTCTAAAATCGCTGTACTCTTTTAACGAATTAATTTCTGAGTTATATATTTCTATTTCATTATTTATAACCATAAGCTGAGACTTGGGTATGGTAGACAAAATCTGCACAATAATATAAGTAAATATAAGCACACTAATAAAAGTACACATTACAATTGTATAAATCCCAAACTTTCTTCTTAATTGCTTTTGCTTCTTATATTCAGTAGGTAGAAGACTAATGTGTATATGACTCATTGTTTATTCCTCCAGTCCTCGAAGTGCAAGGCTTGTACATACTGCGAAATCAGGTCCATAAGGTTGGCTTCTATCGTTCTGGGAGTAATTCAAGTTTATATCATCTAAATATCCAAACATAGAAACATCTGCTTCCAGCTTATCCGTCAGCTTTTTAGCTAAGCCGATAATGCACGATATTCCACCAGTTATTGCAAAGCTATTTAAATTAACATCGGGCTGCTGGTTTTGATAGTATAAAACCGACGACCGGATTTCTTCTGCAATATACTCACATAAGGCTTCAACTTTATTTTCTTCCATTTTATACTCAGATGAGGATTTGTTATCCAGATGTTCTTTTATTATTTCATGTATAACTGTGTTATAGGAGAATATTCTTGCAAATCCCGGCTCTTTCCCATCGTTTATTACAATACTTCCTGCATCGTTGGATAGGTTAATAATTGCCAGCGGTACATTTTTCAGTGTATTGGGAATTATTGCTTCCAAAGAAAGCATTGAAGCACCTATATCAATAACATTAAGCTTTGCTTCCTGTAAAACACTTATGTAATCGAAAAGCATTTCTTTGCGTGCTGCTACAAGTAAAACCCTGAATAAGGCGGGCTGAACCGTTGAATCCTCTCCCAAAATTGCATAGTCCAGTTCAATCTCTTCAAGAGGTATTGGAAAATAGTCCTCTGATTGAAATCTTATTAAACTGTCAATCCTGTCTTCAGGTACTTTAGGGAAAACAGCAAATCGAACAGTTATATCCTGATTATTAAGACCAAGAATAACATTGCGGCATTTTATGTTATTCTTTTCCCACAATTGTAAGATCGCCTTATAAAGCAGCTTTGGGTTTTGAACTCTTCCATCTTTCACAACCCCCTTCTGAAGCGGCATACGTCCACATGTAACCAGCATTGGTTTATCAGAAGCCCCCTGGAGGTTAACCACTCTAATTTCCGTTGAATCAATTTCCATACCAACTATTGATTTTCTGAAAATACTCATAATCAAACCCCTAATACATTGTAATAACGTTAATAAGAGTAAGCTATTGATGAAAAAATGGGTAAATATAAGGAGATTAGCATTCCCCCTATAATTATGCCAACCAGTATAAGCATTAATGGCTCGATCATTGAAGACAAACCTTTTGTCATGATCGAAACTTCTTCTTCATAGAAACTAGCGATTTTGTCCAGCAATTCAGGAAGTTGGCCTGTTTCTTCTCCAACTGCAATCATTTGAATTACCATTGGTGGAAAAATACCACATTCTTCTAGAGGGGATGATATGTTTTTTCCTTCTTCAATCATTTTTGATGCTTCATTTACTGCATTTGCCAGCAAATGGCTTCCCGATGTCGGACCTGCACTTAACATAGCCTGAACAACAGGAATTCCATTTGCCATTAGTGTAGACAGTGTACGTGAAAAACGTGCGATTATTGATTTTTTAATTAATTCACCGAAAACAGGCAATTTAAACTTAATTCTGTCCCATGCCATTTGGCCGGCAGTACTTTTAATAAATACAATAAAAGCCAGAACAATTACACTGATACCTAATAAACATATGTACCAATAACTTCGAACAAATTCCGACATGCTGAAAATAAGCCGTGTAATTGCAGGAGTAGGTGTTCCCTCGGGGATAAAGGTTTGGAATACAGGAACCAGAAAAACAAGCATAACAATGAAAATTACCGCAGCAAATCCAAGAAGGATACGGGGATAAAATGTTGCAGACTTTATATTATCCTGAAGCTGTTTTTCCTTTAGTAATTGATCAGAAAGCCTTATAAGGGATAATTCCAGCGTTCCGCCCAGTTCTCCTGACTGAAGCATTGATACATATATATCAGGAAAAACCTCCGGATATGCGCTGAAGGCGTCTGTAAGACTCATTCCATCTTCTACATTTTGTGCAGTCTTTGCTAATACATTTTTTAGTGTAGGGTTAGCAATTTGTTTACTTAGCGTAAACAATGCTTTTGTTACCGGAATACCTGCAGATATCATGGAAGAAAATTGCTTGCTGAAAAGGCTGAGTTCGCCGAGAGTTACTTTTTTTTCGCTGGTCAAAAAGGATGTACCGCCTTTACTTACTTGTTTTACATCCAATACAGTTAAGTCCATGCTTTTTAATCTGTTAACAGAAGCAGAAATATCGTCGGCATTTAACTGACCTTTAACTATTTCTCCCTGTCTGTTCAGGCATTCGTAGTTAAACAACGCCATACACCCACTCCTCCTGTTTACCGATATTAATTATTCTATATCCAGTTTCGCATCATTCTTTGCACTTCACCGGCATCAATGCAGTATTCTAAAGCAATTTCCCTTGTTATTTTACCGCTTTGATAAAGCTTAACCAACGCTGCGTCCATGGTCTGCATACCATATGAATGACCTGTTTGAATAGCACTATATAACTGGTGGTCTTTACCGTCTCTAATCAGACTACGAATTGCGGGTGTATTAACCATGTATTCCACCGCTACCACCCGGCCTTTCCGGTCTGCTCTGGGCAATAATTGCTGTGATATAACTGCTTTAAGTGAACCGGCAAGCTGTTGCCGTATCTGTTCTCTTTTGTCACTGGAGAAAATATCCACAATTCTTGAAATGGTTAATGGAGCAGTTTGAGTATGCAGAGTGGAAAACACAAGATGCCCTGTTTCTGCTGCAGTTAATGCAATGGATATACTCTCCAAATCCCTCATTTCTCCAATAAGTATAACGTCGGGATCATGGCGCAGTACATGTTTCAGCGCTTCACCAAATGAATGGGTGTCCATTCCAATTTCTCTTTGCCGCACTGTAGACTTCTTATGCTTATGCAGAAACTCTATAGGGTCTTCAATTGTTACAATATTCAACGCCCTGTTGGTATTTATTATGTCAATTAACGCTGCAAGGGTGGTTGATTTGCCGCTGCCTGTAGGACCTGTTACAAGAACAAGACCTCTTGATAGATCACAGAGTTTTTTTATTTCGCCGGGAAGGCCTAGGGAGTCGAAACTTGGCAGAATAAATGGAACGGCTCTGAAAGCGGCTGCCCATGTTCCCCGCTGTTTCATAATATTGCCGCGGAACCGCGCAACTCCATGAATTGAGTATGAAAAATCAAGCTCAAGATTGGTCTCAAGCTTTTGAAGCTGCGCCTCAGTTAAAACAGATGCAATTAAACATTCAACATCTTTTGGCGTGAGGGTTGGATAATCTATTGGTCTTATTTCACCATTAATTCGCATAGCAGGCTGGAAACCTGCAATAAGGTGCAGATCGGATGCATTCTTTTCTACAATAAGAGTTAATAAAGCATCAATTTTATTCTTATAATCTTTATCTAAAAGCATTTTTTACTCCTTCTTTAATTTAGCGGATCATCAATTGCTTTAATTACTGCTTTTATCCAATCTATATTGGAGGGGGTTTCGTCAACCCATAGAACATAGTGAATATCTGAATTCCTTGATACATTTCCTGATATTTTAAAGCTTTCTTTTGGAATACCTGTCAGCGCAACTATCAAATCTCTTCTTCTCTCAAGGCGTGTTTGCGCACTGGGACTATCTGAATAATCAACAATTGCCTTAATTTTTTTCTCCTGTATGTCAATTTTTCTAAGGAAATTTTCCACGTCATTAATTCTATCAGCCGGGCAGCTTATAAAAAGTTCACTGTTAAACTCCGGGTAATTTAAATAAAAAACTTCAACATCATCAAGCCCTATGAATTCAAGTTTTTTGGCAGCATATGAAGCCCTTATATTGTTAAGTGTATATGTGAAGAAATTTACGTCGTCTCTGGAGTAGTGGGCGTCAAGGTTATTTATAAGATCATTCATAAGGTTAATAGAATGCTGATCCCCTCTCATCCATATGCTGTATCCACTGGTGTCGATTGAAAAGATTTGAACAGGTATATCAACACTGCTTATCATAGTTAACAAACGTTTTGCAGTAATATTTCTCATTTTCTTTGCCATTATCCGATTAGTGTTTTCTATAATTTCCTCGGGCGGCTTATTATCTTCAATATCAACACTTTCAGCCAGAGTTTTTATATCGGTAATTGCACTCTCATCGGCATTAACCCATACAGTGTTTGGATTTGCATCAATAAAAATTAGTTTGCATGGAATATCAAGCTGCTGAATTAAGCTTGCAAAAATATCTGCAGTGATAAACTGTAAATCAATAGAAACAAGTTCAAGATACCTTACAGTCTGGATTTCGGGATCAATGTTTTCTTCCCTGTCAAGTACATAAATTAATTCCCGCATTTTCGAAAGTGCCTGTGGGGTACCTTGTGCCCATATATATTTTTTTGTTGAATCAAGTATCACATTTTGAACTGGTATTGCAAGCCTATTAACCTGCTGGGTAATGACCTGAGGATCTATGTAGTGAAGTTCGAAACGTGTAATTGGAAGCATTGTGTAAAAGTTTTGATGGATTGTTTCCTTTTTTCCAACAAGAATTATGTTTCCACTTTCTAAAAATTCCATATCCACACTGTTTACTAAAAGTTGCAGCGCCTGTTTTGGAGAAACATTATTTATACTGAAAGAGATATTAACGGGTTGTTCAGTATAAATGATATTTTTTTGCAATGTTATAGCCAGCGTAGATAAAACATCCCTGATATCGGCATCGCGTATGTCCATTGTAATATTCTTGCTTCTAACTTCACCTTCTTCTGCAGCAAATGAATTTATTGAAAAAAGCAAAACTATTATTAATAATGGTAGGATTAAACAGTATTTCCTTTTCACACCGAACATTGCCATCTCCCCTTTATTTTGCCAGCGATGTTTAATACCTGCCTGCTGCCTTTGGTGATATATTTATGTAATGTTATTCATACTTCAAAATAAACTCATTTCCTTGGCTATCAACTAATAAGACACTGTCCATATCTATTCTTTGAACAGTCCATTGCTCTATTTTATTTCCTTCAGAAACAACATAAGCATTGTTTTGGGTTTCCAAAATAGCAGTATTTCTGTCTTCGTACAGCGTAATTCCCTTAAGCTGCATGGTCATGCCCTCTGACGAAAAAGGATCTTTAACATTTTCGTTAATTTTAATATTTGTATTTTTCACTCTTTCAATTTGGGGAAGAACATCAACTATCTGTCCGGACATTTCGCCATTTTCCAAGCTGATTTGTGATGATGACGGCTTTGCTGTGTTGCCCATTGTTGAATACACTATAATTAGTGCTATTATTGAAACCAATAATAATGGTAATAAAATAGTTAAAGACCTGTTTTTATTAAAAAAATCGGTAAAATTGCTTTTTCTGCGGCCTTTTCGACCTTTATCAAACATATTCTATCCCCTTTTATGACCAAACTAAAATCAAAAAAATCCTGATATTTAAAGATAGTTCTTTTTTTTACTTTCTTTCGAAAATACAATCTTTTTTATGAAACTATATTAAGGACAATGCACATTTTTACTGTAGGTAAAAAAGAGCCGGTATAAAACAGGCTCCTTTATTTTTTATTGTAGAATTGTTATTTATAGTTAAGATTAGTCACCACTGCCGTTACCGCCACCACCGCTACCGCTATCATCGCTGGTTCTGTAATCATGCTTTTCATCTCCACAAGTAGCGTAACCATCTTTATATGTATAGTCTCCGTTGGTAGGACATTTTGGAAAATCATCCGAAAAATATTTACCTAATTTTCCTTTGAGTTCATCTCCCTCATTTATCTCTCCATCCTCGAGCATTATGTACTGTTGTATTGCACTGTCAATCATCCTTCGATTTGCTTTACATGCACCTGCTTCTGCTTTTGATTTAGATACGTTATAAACCGGAATAGCTATTGCTGTAAGTACACCAATAATTACTATAACTACCATAAGTTCTGCAAGGGAAAAACCACGGTTATCTCTACGAAGCTTCCTGAACACTTTTCTGAACATCGCATTAACCTCCCATAACTGATAAAATTTTTCAAATTTAAACAAATGTTTTAATTTATAATAGCATATTGTTTATTTTTTGTAAATAGGTGAATTGAAAAAGTAACTTCCACTTTCTAGAGAAGTCAAACATATGTGACACAACCTCTGAAAAGTTTTCCCTGAACAA
>ERZ773359.4052-NODE-4052-length-15912-cov-9.093145_pt1 | contig 15912 bp, 13 predicted proteins | sample MGYA00374955_ERZ773359 | MGnify/ENA primary metagenome ERZ773359 (study PRJEB29098, sample SAMN04486028) | biogas fermenter metagenome | study: EMG produced TPA metagenomics assembly of the Biogas fermentation microbial communities from Germany - Plant 4 DNA1... | reverse complement strand
CCTGCCTGACAAAATTATTTTTTTTCCGGCACAATTTTGGATATATCGCCCAAGGTTAAAAAGAGTTTTTTAATCTCTCCCAGTAAGGCCAGGCGATTCTCCCGCAAAGTTAAATCTTCCGCCATCACCATCACATCAGCGAAAAATTGTTCGATGGGTTGATACAGTGGAGTAAGGGCAGTAAAGACAGCATTAAAATCACCACTGGCGGCGGCTGTCTGTACTTTCTCGGCTGCCGCCAATACAGCCTGATAAAGTTCCTTTTCTGCAGCTGCTGTCAGCAGTTCCGGCGTTACAGCTTTGCTGCTTTCGCTGCGGGCCAGATTTGCCACACGGGTAAAGGGAGTTAAAATCTGTTCCAAGGCGGGGGAATTAAGTTTGTCCTGCAGTACTTGTGCCCGCTGACGTAAAACCGGCAGATTATGATCAGACCCTGCCAGTACAGCGTCAATCACATCGTAGCGCAGGCCCTGCTCAGCCAGGATAAAGCGGACACGCTGCAGGATAAAATCTGCCAGCTGCGCCGTTACTTCTGACAAAGGTTGAGTTAAATGGGTCTGCAGTGCAGCCAGCGCCAATTCAGACAAACGCTCAACGGTAAGCGGCAGGTGATGGGCAAACAAAGTTGCTGCTACACCTGTGGCACTGCGGCGCAGAGCATAGGGGTCCTGAGAACCGGTGGGAATTAAACCAAGGGCAAAGCAGGCTGCCAAAGTATCCATTTTATCGGCCAGAGCTACGAGAGCAGCAGGCAGTGTGGCCGGGGGAGCGTCTCCGGCAAAACGGGGAGCGTAATGCTCGGCAACAGCCACTGCCACCGCTTCACTTTCTCCGGACAAGCGCGCATAATAACCACCCATGATTCCCTGTAGTTCAGGGAATTCATAAACCATCTGCGTCATTAAATCAGCTTTGGCCAGATATGCGGCCCGGACGGCAGTTTCACGTACAGCTGCCTCGATGCCCAGCTCCTCAGCCAGTTTTTGCACCAGGGCTGCGGTCCTCTCTGTTTTTTGCCGCATTGTTCCCAGTGGCTCCATAAACACAATATTATCCAACTTTTCCACATAGTTTATTAATGGCTGCTTACGATCTTCCTCAAAAAAGAAGCGGGCATCTGCCAAACGGGCGCGCAAAACACGCTCATTGCCGGTACGGACATTATCTGCATATTCTGCCCGGGTACCGTTACTAATGGTGATAAAATACGGCAGCAGTTTATTGTCAGCTCCGAAAACAGGGAAATAGCGCTGATGGGTGCGCATGGCCGTAATCAGCACTTCCTGGGGCACCTCCAGATATTCAGGTGCAAATTCACCGGTAACTACGCCCGGGTATTCAACCAGATTGACCACTTCCTCCAACAGCTCTTCATGCAGCACAGAATGGCCGCCAAGACCGGCTGCAGCTTCTTCCACTAAGGCAGTGATTGCCGCTTTTCTTTCCTGCGGGTCAACCATCACAAAGCTTTGCCGCATTACCTCCGGATATGCTGCTGCCTCTTTAATGGGGACAGCTTGCGGTGCCAAAAAACGATGTCCATAAGTCATCTCAGAGGCCGTCAGTCCGGCAAAGGTAAAGGGCACAGCTGTCGACCCCCACAGTGCTGTCAGCCAGCGAATGGGTCGGGCAAAGCGGATATCTTTACTATACCAAAACATCGGCTTGGGAAAATTTAAGCTGCGAATTATCCGTTCACATAAAGCAGGCAAAAGGGACAGCACATCCTGCCCAGGCTCATAGCGTACAGCAAAAACATAGGGCACGCCGGCTACATCTTCGGTAAACAGTTCCTCAACAGCAACTCCCTGTGAACGGGCAAAACCTTCAGCGGCCTTGGTCGGATTACCGTCGGCATCATAGGCAGCTTTAGCGGCAGGGCCTTTTTTCTTCTCCTCTAAAACCTGCTGTTTCTCCGCCAGTCCTGATACTAACAGTGCTAAACGGCGCGGGGTGCCAAAGGCCTGAATATCATCATAAACCAGCCGTTCCCGTTTCATTTCCACCGCCGCTGCCTCTGCCAGTTGTTTTAAAGCAGGGTTGATAAAACGCGCCGGGATTTCTTCCGTGCCGATTTCTAACAGAAAACTCTCTTTACGCACCTTGCGCACTCCTTTCTCGCCGTAAGAGGGGATAAGCCAATGCCTCACGCTGCTGCAGATATCCTTGTGCTGCCAATCTGGCTAACTGCCTGACACGTCCGATATAAGCGGTACGTTCGGCTACGCTGATGGCACCGCGGGCATCAAGCAGATTAAAAACATGTGAGCACTTCAGTACTTGGTCATAGCCGGGCAAAATCAGACCTTTTTCCAGTAAACGTTTAGCTTCTTTTTCATGCATCCCGAATAAAGTAAACAGCATCTCAGTATCTGCTTCTGTAAAACAATAGTGAGAATGCTCTACTTCTGCCCGGTGAAAAATTTCGCCGTAAGAGATAACGCCGTCAACCCAGGCTAAATCATAAACATTTTCCTTATCCTGCAGGTACATGGCTATACGCTCCAGGCCATATGTAATTTCCACTGACACTACATCAACATCAATACCGCCCACCTGTTGAAAATAAGTAAACTGGGTAATTTCCATCCCATCAAGCCATACTTCCCAGCCTAAACCCCAGGCACCTAAAGTGGGAGATTCCCAGTTGTCTTCCACGAAACGAATGTCATGCTCTTCCGGTACAATACCCAGTTCACGCAGGCTGTCTAAATAGAGTGTTTGAATGTCGGCCGGGGCCGGCTTCATAATCACCTGAAACTGATGGTGCTGATAAAGACGATTAGGGTTCTCACCATAACGCCCGTCTGTAGGGCGCCGCGAAGGCTCCACATAAGCTACAGCCCAGGGCTCCGGGCCTAAAGTACGTAAAAAGGTAGCGGGGTTCATGGTCCCGGCACCCTTTTCTACATCATAAGGCTGCGCCAAAACACATTTTTGTCTGGCCCAATAATTCTGTAGTTTCAGAACCATAGTCTGAAAATCCATGCTCTGTTCCCTCCTGTTTTTTGTAATCAAAAAAGGAACTCCGTCCCACATAGGGACGAGAAGTTCCCGCGGTTCCACCCTATTTGGCATTTACAATGCCCGCTCTGAACATGCACCGCTCAATAGAAGCGCCTTCCCATGCTTATTCCAGACCGGGCTTGCACCGGTTCCCGGCTCGCTGACTGGTCCACATGGTACTCCTCTTCTTACGGCGTTTTCATTTTGACAATACTGTAGCAAAAACAAAGCAGGACGTCAAGCTTTTGCGGCAAGATATTATTTAGACCCATTCAGGTTCATCTGCTGCAGTATACTGCGGCACATCTACTTCTAAAGAATACTGCGCCATTAACAGCGCCATGGTACTAATGGCTGTGGCACGTGGCGCAAACAGAGCGCCGGCAATACCTAAAGTCGCCGGAATTTCCAGCAGGGTGCCGTCTTCATTTTTCACCCGAATACGCGTACGGCTGCTTTTATGGAAAACACGTTTCATCGGATCAACAACATTTTGGCTGACTATACCCTTCATTTTGCCCATCTCCATACCGTCCATCTCCAGATCCAGGTCTAAATTACCTTCCTCATTTTCTAAAATAATCAGCGCTTGGACAACATCGCCATCAGCCTCTTCCAGCAGCTCCCGCGCTTCCGTGTAACTTAAACCGGTACGTTCGCGAACTTGATCAATTTTCTGAAGGGTTATTTCCATTTTGCTGCCCTCCTTTTGGCCTTGATATAGCTAGTTTGTCACAAGGACAGCAAAAATATTTTTTGATAAAAAATAAAGCCGTCGTTTTACAACAATCCTGTTTGCTGCAAAAAATCAACTGTTTTCAGACGGCTGATACCGAGGGAGTGCATAAGCAGGTCCGCCACCATGCGGTGTATCTCTTTACTCTCCCCTGATGGAATCACACACACAGATAATCTATGGAAGCCCATTTCCTGCAGACGTTTCATGATGGCGATGGCCGCGGCACTTACCGGGTAACTCTCTACCGGATGCGGACAGGCAGCGCAGAGCAAAACCCCTTCCCGGGGATTAAAATGATAAACTCCCTGCCTGCTGCCGCAATTACTGCAGCCTGACAAATCCGGACTGATGCCCAGTTCCGCCAGCAGGCTGACCTCAAAACAGCGCGCTACGCGGACCGGGCTGCTGTCCTCTTCAAGGGCTTCCAAAGCCGTTACTAATAACATAAAGAGCGCCCCGGAAGGCATACCCTCCAGCAGAGAACGTTCGCATAACTCACAAAAATACTGCGCGTAAGCAAAGCGTACCAAATCACCCTGCAGGCTGCGGTAGGCTTTAATTATTTCCCCCTGGATAAAAGTGTAAAGGGAACGACCCTGGTGCAAAAGAAAATTCCCCAATGTCAGCGGCTCCAGCAAAGCGGCAAATTTACTGTTTGTTTTCCGACTCCCCCGGGCCACCGCCGTCACAAGCCCGGCATCACGCGTCAGCAGTGTTACCAGCTTATCTGCTTCCTTAAAACTTCGTACTCGCAGCACAACGGCCTGACTTCTTAATTCCGTCATTACTATCCCCTATTCCAGTTCTAAACCAAAGTTCTGCCAGGTTCCCTCTCTATTACGCCAATCACTTTTTACTTTTACCCACAACTGTAAATTGACCGGGCTGCCGAGCAGTGCTTCTATTTCCAAACGTGCCATTCTGCCAATTTCTTTCAGCATGGCACCTTGCTTACCAATAATAATTCCTTTTTGCGAATCACGTTCTACATAAATATTTGCCTCAATATCCACCAGCTCACGGTTACGGCGTGGCGCCATGGAGGTAATTTCGATAGCCACCGCATGGGGCACTTCTTCACGGGTTAGCTGCAGAATTTTTTCCCGTATCAATTCTGCAACGATAAAGCGTTCCGGTTGGTCAGTCAGCATATCCTGCGGATAATACTGTGGTCCTTCCGGCAGGAACTGTAACATCAGCTGCTCTAAAGGAGTTAAATTAGTGCCCTCAAGGGCGGAAATAACTAAGGCTCCGGCAAAGGGATACATGGGACGATAATGCTCCAGCATTACTTGGGCCTCTGCCAAACCACTGCGATCTGCTTTGTTCACCACCAGAATCACCGGCGTCTCTACTGCCTGCAGCTGCTGGATCACATATTCATCACCAGTACCGGGGCCGGCGGCAGCATCAGTTAAAAACAGTATTAAATCAACCTCACGCAAAGTGCGCAAAGAAAGCTGCACCATTTTTTCGCCTAATTTATGTCGTGGTTTATGAATGCCGGGAGTATCAATAAAAATCATTTGATAATTATCGCTTGTAAGGATACCGCGGATTTGATTACGAGTAGTCTGTGGTTTGTCTGAAATGATGGCCATTTTTTCGCCGACCAAGGCGTTCATCAGAGTCGATTTGCCCACATTTGGGCGTCCTACTAAAGCAATAAAACCGGAACGATACATCTAGTCTACCACCTCGATGTTTATTTTTCTCTTCCCTTTGTCAATTATCCTGCAGGCTGCGCTGTAAGTTCTGCCTGCCGCAGATAAAAAGCTTGACTAGACTAAAAAATAAAAGGATGTCGGTTGGTCAACCGGCATCCTGCTTAGTATATTAAAACTTATTATCCAGTTTTTGCGTTTATTAAGCCTGCTGCTGTGCTGCTGCTCTTCTGGCTGCCAAATCTTCATTAATCTTTCTCATTGTCTCATTGTCAAGCTTATAGAAAGACAGGAAGAATATGGCAATTAGCGCGCAGGCAATGGGCAGTAAAGTTGAAAGGTTAATCAGACCCTGGACTAACTGAGGAGTTGCCGGCGCATCTGCCGTATAACCGATGGCGGCTAAACCAAAACCGGTGATGGCACCAACCAGGGCGCCCGAAGTTTTCGCCGGCAGGGAGCTGACTGACATAATGAGAGCTTTAGCGCTTTTGCCTGTCTTCCACTCAGCATAGTCGGCGGCATCGGCGTAAACAGCAAAGTTGACGACCATGCCCATTCCTGACAAGGCACCTATCCAGCGGAAGACCATAAAGAGAACTGTATTGCGGGCAAAGAAATAGGCGCCTACAAAACTAACCGCAGCAATGGCTGTACCAATTATCATTACTGTACGTTTACTGTCAACTTTTTGTGCAATGAATTGACCAATAAAAGAGGAGGCTAAATTAACTACGGAGTTAACCGTTAGGAAGAGTGAAATCAACAGTGTGTTATTGTGCACATATTTAAAAACGTAAATATTTAAACCATTGGCTAAGGAGAGGATAGAGAAATTAAAGAGCCCATAAAGCATTAAAATCAAAAGCGGTTTATTGGTGACAATCCCCTTCAGCAGCTCACCGAAGGAAGGTGTCTCGGCACCGGCTGTGCTTGTAATGTCGTACGGTTTAGCTACCTTGGCAGACATCAGGTAGCCTAATAATTGAATGATCAGGGTCAAAACCATATAAACAAGGTAACCGGTACCTTCGTTATTGCGGCCAAAGTACATAATAATGGGCATGTGAGAAGCGCTGTAAATCAGATTCGTCACAGTTTGAAACTGTGTCCGTCTGGCTGACAATTTAACCCGATCCATAGGATTCGTCGACATCAAGGGAATCAGGCTTGAGGCGCCACTCCAGGCAAAGTTCATGAAAATGTGGCCGACAATATACATGATGGTAAAGTAGGCTGCCTTTACCGTCATAGCCATGCCGGGAATATCAACCCACATGAGAGTAAAGAAAACCAGCGTCAGCGGCGCGCCAATGTAAATCCAGGAAATATATTTACCCCATTTGAGGTTCGTTCTTTCAATGGTACCACCGACAAAAATAATCGCAAAAGCATCAACGATCCGGGTAATTAACAGCACTACACCGACTGTCGTGGCTGATATTTTGGCAATATCCGTCAGGAAGTACGGATAGTAAGACATGACCGGACCCATAAAAAGCATAAACGGAGATAGACCTATACAGAAAATGTTGATAAGCTTATCACTTAGTTGTTGTTCTTGTGTTGACACTTCAATACCCCCATTCTTAATAACATCATTTTGTGTAAATTCCTGATGTTTAAAGAAAAGCCGGGTCAGTGATGCAGCTGCAGCATTTACAGTGTTTCCTGACAACATCTAAAACTAAAAATCCTGCCAATAAGACCCACATAGTGATTAGTTTCACACCTTCATAGACATAACCACCTTCAGGAGTGCGACCGTTGCCGTAGATAAAAGTACTTACCCTGCTTCTTCATAATATTCTGAATATATTATATAGTTTTTACGTCTGGTTTACAAGTGCTGTAGAATAGAAAGTTCAGCTCTGCATAGTCAGCTTCCGCTTTGCTGCATACTAAACAAAAAGGAGGGATTGCATGGACAGGAAAGAGGCAGAAAAAATCCTCAATGCCAGTGAGCATCTTGAAGTTCAGTACCAGAATGTGCCTGTGTGGATAGAAAATGTGCAGGAAACAACAGCCGATGTTACCATCATGGGAACTAACCGCAGAATCAATGTCCCCTTAGAAGAATTAGAAGATATGGAACGCCCGCTTAGTGAAGAAAATATTTACGGCTTACAATAAGCAGACAAAAAATCCTTGGCCGTCCGGCCAAGGATTTTTTGTCTGACTTAATCTCTTTGCTCCTTACCCCTTTGCAGCGGCTTGACGGCCGGCCCTTCTATAACTTCTCCCTCAAAGCTGAAACGAGAACCATGACAGGGACAGTCCCAGGACAATTCAGCGGCATTCCAGCGCAGTTCGCACCCCAGATGGGTACAGGTTGTATCCACCAGATGCAGGGTACCTTCAAGGTCACGATAAGCACCTACCTTATTACCATCGACCATGATCACCTTGGCTTCTCCCGGCTTTATCTCCACCCCGCTGGGTGCTGTGTTCAGCTTACCTTTAATTAGTTCCGAGGCAACATTTAAGTTGACGGTAAAAAATGGTTTGACCACAGCAGGCAAAGTTTGGCGTGAAGGATTGTAAACATCCTGCCAGGGGCTTTCACCTTTAGTAATTAAATCTCTCAGCAGCATGGCTGCCACCATACTATTAGTCATACCCCAGCGTTGGTAACCGGTTGCCAGATACAAATTGGGAGTGCTGGGCAAAAAGTAACCAATATAAGGCACACCGTCTAAAGTGATACAATCTTGTGTTGACCAGTGATAATATATTTCTGCTGCCGGAAATATATCTAAAGCATACTGTGCCAAAGCCCGGTAATGTTCTCGCGTATCAACACCCTGTCCGGCCTTATGATGCTCACCGCCCACCAGTATCAGCTCTCCCTCCTCAGTCGGCAGGGAACGAAAAGAACGACCCGGTTCTTCCGCAGTTATATACATACCTCCCGGATACGGCTGCTGCGCTTTGACAGCCACCACATAAGAGCGGCCTTGATAAATCCGGGTAAAATACAAACCTGATTTATTATAGCAGGGATAGTGTGATGCAATTATCACTTTTTCTGCTTTGATTTTATTACCTGCGGCAGTTTTCAGCAGATAGTTACGGTCGTCATCTATATCAACGATGCGAGTTTGCTCAAAAATATAACTACCGTTACCAGGCACTTTTTCCGCTAAGGGGAGCAAAAACTTTCTGGGATGAAACTGGGCTTGATTGGCAAAACATAAAACTGCCTTTACCGCAAGAGGCAGATCTATTTTATCCGTCACTGTGGCAGCAATGCCTAACTCACCTGCCAGCTTTGCTTCCGCTTCTATTTTCTCAACATAACCGTCCCGCTCAGTATAGAGATAGGCAGACTGCGGGGCAAAGTCACAGTCAATTTTTTCTTCCTCAATAATTCTTGCAAACTCCTGCACAGCTGTTTCATTAGCCTCAGCATACTGCTGAGCGGCGGTACGTCCCATCTGCTGCTCAATTTTGCGGTAAATGAGACCGTGCTGTGAAGTTATTTTAGCCGTTGTATGTCCGGTTGCTCCCTGAGCCAGGCGGTCAGCCTCCGCAAGGGCCACCGTCAGACCTGCTCTTTTTAGTAAATAGGCACAAAGAATACCTGTAATGCCCCCGCCAATTACGGCCGCATCCACCGTCACATCCTCTGTTAAAGAAGGATAATCAGTTGCCGCTGTTGAGGCCAGCCAATAAGGCCGGGGAGATTGCGTAAAATCTAATGTTTTAGCTGCTGACATAAATTCACCTCATTTTGCTGACTGTACGTTAATAATATAAACAGCCAGGACAAAAAAATACCTGCGGTCCTGACCACCCCACAGGATTACGGGGGAATCCCTTTAAAACTCCTGCGAAAGAAAGAAAATTTTTTCTGAATATTGAGGCAGGAGAAGAAAAGAAAAAGAGCGAAATACCAAAAAGTAATTTAGTGACATATAATACCTGTAAAAGGAGCGATGGGAATGGCTGAGAGATTTGAATTTGTACGTAACTATCATGACCTCAGCACAAATCAGGGCTTTCAGTTTGAATTTTTTTGTGATCGCTGCGGCTCCGGCTACCGTACCCATTTTAAGCCCTCTGTGATCGGAAAAGTTTCTGAAGCCCTCAATGTAGCGAGCAGTATCTTCGGTCGCTTAGGTTCGGCAGCTCATGTCGGTGAACGCATGCGTAATGCAGCCTGGGAAAAAGCACACGATGAAGCGTTCCGGGAAGCAATCACTGAAATCAAGCCGGAATTTATCCAATGCCCCCACTGTTTAGCCTGGGTCTGCCGCCGCAGCTGCTGGAATGAAAAAAGAGGGTTATGCAAACACTGCGCTCCTGATCTTGGCGTTGAGATGTCCGCTGCCCAATCAAGTCGCTCCGTCGAAGAAATTTGGCGTCATGCCGCCATGTCCGCTGAAGACAAGAAGCTGTCTGCGGGCAATTGGCGTGAAACTATTGTGGCCACTTGTCCGCAATGCGAAACCCCTTTAGGCACCAATGCCAAATTCTGCCCTAACTGCGGCCATCAGCTTAAAAGCCAGCAGCACTGCACCCAATGTGGAGCAGTTTTACAGCCTGGAGCCAAATTTTGTTCTGAATGTGGAACGAAAGCCTAAAAAAAGCCAGCTGCCTTATGGCAGCTGGCTTTTATGTGCCAGACCTAGAACTCGGCTGTCCGCATACCCTGGTGATCAGTCACCAACATCAATAAGATCAAGGCGACCGCTGCATTGAGATAGGCATCTTTTAAATCAAAGGTAAAGAAACCTTTAAGCATAATATAATCTAAACTTCCGTCCCAAAAAATTTTATCCAGCAGGGAGCAAAGCGCACCGGCGAAAAATAGGGCAAAAGCTGCACCTACCGGTAAAGTAAGCTGATATCTTTTTACCGTATAACGGTAGAAGAAAAAGAGAATCACCAACGCTGCCAGCACAATTAAAATGTGCACTATTTTACTCACACCTAACTGCAGCATGGAGTTAAGCCAGGAATAGTCTCGATTAAATAAGGGGGCAAAATAAAGCCAGGGCGGCACCAGGGGCAGCCTTAGCTGCAGATAATAACGATAAATGATAATCTTTATTCCCTGCTCCACCGCTGTTAAGACAAAGACAAAAAACCACATTAAGCCTTTATTCCGCTTCATACACAAAATCCTCTCCGTTTTGAACCTTATCTTCCATTGTAATAGCCCATGACTTTAGGTGCAAGGTGGAGGGTCACAGCAGCTGCTGCTGCCCCGCTGAGCACACACAACATATTATAGCATAAAGAATAACAATTACACTAAAAGAGCAAAGCCATGGCAGATTATACTGACCATGGCTGTTGTTGATTATTTTAAACAATACCTCTGATTTTGATTGCGTCCGCTACCCGCTTAATAGCCACAATAAAGGCCGCCGTGCGTAAATCAACCTGATGTTCCTGACTGGTAGCATACACCTGAGCAAAAGCTTTAAACATATTAACCTGCAGCTTCTCATACACTTCTTCTTCCGACCAATAATAATTCATCAAGTTCTGTACCCATTCAAAATAGGAAACGGTTACCCCACCGGCGTTAGCCAGAATATCCGGAATAACGGTGGTACCGTTTTCATAGAGAATCCTGCTGGCCTCCGGGGTGGTTGGTCCGTTTGCAGCTTCGGCCACGATTCTTGCTTTAACCCGAGCTGCGTTTTCTGCCGTAATTTGATTTTCCAAAGCGGCAGGAATCAGAATATCAACGGGCAGTTCCAGCAGTTCGGCATTGGTAAGGGGCTGACTGCCCGGGAAATTGATGCAGGAACGGGTAGCGGTCTTATGCTGATATAAGGCTTCCAGCTCCAGACCTTCCTCGTTATAGATGCCGCCACGCGAGTCACTGACGGCCACTACTTTACAGCCCAGTTTATCCAGCAGAAATGCTGCCTGCGAACCGGCATTACCGTAACCCTGAATAGCCACGGTGGCGCCGTTTAAATCAAGGCCAAGTTTTTCCGCCGCTTTGATCACCACAAAAACGCAGCCCTGGGCAGTTGCCTTGTCACGACCAAGAGAACCACCGACAATAATCGGTTTACCTGTCATGACACCAAACTGATTGGTGCCCTGCAGACGGCTGTATTCGTCCATCATCCACGCCATTATCTGGGCATTAGTATAAACATCCGGTGCCGGAATATCCTGATCAGGGCCAATAATGGCAGCAATTCCTTCAATATAGCCGCGGCTGATTCGCTCCAGCTCCCCCTGCGACAGTTCTTTTGGATTGCAAATCACCCCACCCTTACCGCCACCGTAAGGCAGACCGACAACGCCGCACTTAAATGTCATCCACATGGCAAGCGCTTTAACTTCATCTACCGTCACATCGGGATGAAAACGAATGCCGCCTTTATACGGTCCGATGGCATCGTTATGCTGGGCCCTGATCCCGGTAAATACTCTCGTGGTCCCATCATCCATCTTAACAGGAAAGGTAACCGTCAGCACCCGCTTTGGCTCTCTCAGTACGGCCTCGATGGCCGGATCTAAATTTAAATACTTGGCGGCCTCACTAATCTGCTGCTGTACAATCTCAAAAGGATTTAAATTTTCTGCCATTAACCCCCACTCCTTTATGAATTTCTTGCTATTATATCAACACTGTCAAAAAACTGCAATAAAAAAGCTTGCAGCGTCAGTTATCCTGCAAACTTTTTTACCGGTAGCTGCCGCTGCCTGCTGCAGACAACGGAAGATGTCCTAGCCGACAGAGGAGCAGACCGCGGTTTTTTTACCCAACAGCAGCTCCAACCGCTCTGCCTCGGACATAGCTTTGCCTGTCTCGGGATGAACGGCCACACAAAAGCCGTCATTCAGCTGGGTTTGAACTTTACCCAGCGCTACTTTGCTGCCCCGGAGATGGGGAGCATCAAGGATACCTGCCTTTATAGCCTTAACCAACACCTGCGGATCGCTGCCCAATTCCACACCGGGTTCAGATAATTCATGCAGAACAGCCAGAAGCTGTTGGGCTTCCTGAAGCAGAACCGCTTTGCGGGCCTGAATAGTCGGCTCGCTGTTCAGATCCGGTAACCCGTCAATTGTATTCTGCAGTACACCGGTAACAATTTCACAGCTTTCAATCACATCAGCAGCAGTAGCCGCGTGGCTGGCTTCACAATAGCCGACCACATGGACAATATCCGGCTGCAGCGACAAAGCCAAATGAATCGAGGAAGCCAACTGCCCCTTAGCTTTATGCAAATTAACATCAAGACTTGCCAAACCGGTGCGCACCTGCGTATAACTTCGGAAATTGTCGTCATGCAAAGAAGTGATTAACTCTTTTTTCGCCAGCATTTTTGCTAAATCATGGTTATACCAGGTGCCATACGGAGTATTAAACATATACTGTGCCACATAATGTTTGACACCTTGTTTTTTAGCAAACAAGGCTGCTAAATAGGCCATCACCACGGCTACGGAATCCGGCGCCTCCCGTAAACTCCAATGGTGAGACTCATTTACCTCTACCGGCAGACCTCTTTCCGCGTACCAGGCCATGGCCGCCAAGTTTTCTGCCAAAGCAGCTGCCAGCGGACGATCAGAGCGGCCGTCTAACTCACTGTACCAGCAAAGGGGGATAGCACCCCAGGCGTTGTTAATACTGTCTACAGCCAGTTCCGCCCACTGCAGTAAATCCCGTGTGCCTGAGTAGATGCGCAGCAGGGGGTAATTGCCGCAGCGGCTGGCCTGATAAAGATCGTATAAATCTTGTGGGTGGCGCAGCGGCACCCCTCCCGCTCCGTCCTGCAGCGGATCCATCTCCTCCGGTCTAAAGAAGCTGGCCTGAGCATTCTGATCAGGACCGATGGAAATAATATCTACTACTTTGGCCTCAGCGATTTCCCGGACCCCCTGCAGGGTTGCTTCTAAGGAAGGCAGACCAAAATGATGGCGCAGCAGCGGATAAGGTCGTTTACCTTCCAGTCTCGGTAAAAGCTGATCTGCATAACGCTGGCTGCTCGCTTCCTGCTCGCGGCCCTGCAGGTAAGCAACAATCTCATCGATCCCTTCCAGCCCGGAAAAGACCCGCTGAAAGACACCGGTAGCTTCAGCTGCAGCGGCAGCTGCCGGAGTACCGCCAAAAATAAGGATGGTCTCTCCTAAGCCGGCCTTTTCTAAACCCGCTGCAACCTCCCGCACCAGGCCGTTAACCAGATCAGGGGTTAGACGATAGCTCAGCCCCAGGATATCGGGACGATACTTTAGCACCGCTTGTACAATTCCTTCCGTGCCTGCCGCCGGTCCTAAAAACTCTGTCTCATAACCATGTGCTTCCGCCAGACGCAGAAAACGCAGCACCCCGGCCACATGTACATCATTACCTAAGGGTGCCCCTAAGATTTTTCGTTTTCTTTCAACCATGCTAATCCTCCTTCCATAACAAAGCGTCTTATTTCAGTCGCCGTTAAACCGTCAATGCCCATTCTCTCTTTTGTCCGTCCCAGCTGCCAGTAATCTTCTTCCAGTAACAGAGAACCCAAATGTATCATTGAGCGGATGGTCGGAGTAGGCACGTCCAATAATTCACCTAAAGCGGCGATGGGTACCAGACTCATGGGAATATCTTCCGTAATATAACGATGGTAAAGCCCTGTCGGCGCCTTTATACCTTTATAGCCATGATTGTTCTGAATTGCTTCATATAGTGTCCGCCCCGCCGCATCATATGCCACATAGAGCCAGGTGCGGGCAGTCATGGCACGAATACCCAAGGCATCTGCCACGGCAACTCGTTCAGCATCCATAGCCTCCAGTACTTTGCCGATACTGGGCGTAACCCCGTCCATATAAAAGTCAAAATCACCGCGTGTGGCCTCCACACGTGTAGCATTTAAGATTAAGAGTCCCGGGTGGAAAATGGCGCCGATATTGTCCAGGCTTGTTTTAAGCACATTATCTCCCGGCACAAACTGCGGCAGCGCAGTACGCAGAACCTTGACCACGTTGGCTGTATTATGACTGGGCAGTGCAGCCACAGGCACATTATTTTTGATCCCGTAAATAGTAACCTGGGCCGGATTGTTGTTGCGGGCGGCATAAATCAAGGTCTGTGCTTCAGCAATGGTAGCATCTACACGTACACCTTTGCTGGCAACCACATGCAGAAACTCTAAAGCACCACCGGTACGCCCCGGATGGAGAACAACAATCTGACCGTCACGCAGGTAAGGTGCCGCCGTCTCAGCCAACCAGCGATGGGCATTAGCCGGCACTACTACCATGATCACATCTGCCTCGGCCAGAGCTTCTTCCATATTGCTGGTAACCACTGAAAGCGGCGCAAATCCTTCCACCACCCCGTTTAAGGCGATGCCGCCACTTTGGCGAATAGGTTCCAGGCGTTCATCGCTGCGGTTAAACAGGGAAACCTGAAAACCCAGTAAGGATAAATGACCGGCCATAGCCAACCCGCCGTGCCCGGCTCCCAACACTGCAAAACGGGGAGCGTCAGGCGACTCGGCAGGCACTGCCGGTTGAAAAGATACTCCACTCATAACCATACTATTACTTCCTTTCTCGAATAAGTCTCTCAGCTCAAGCTTAACCTCTCCCACATCGTGCGCGGACAAGCTCGGAAGCAGCCTGCATACGCCACCGCAAGCAGAGGCCGGTTGAGACTGGTCTGCTATATTACCCCCTATAAAGATAATCTATCTAAAACAACGAAGCGCCCACATAAACTTGGTTAATATCATCCGGCTTATAATTTGCCGTATCTCTTTAAGGCTGTGCTTACTATTCTTAAGACCAAACCTGCATAACCTAAACCGGGTTTAGCCTCAGCCATTCTCCACAGAGAACTTCTGCCTTTCTGCAATCCCGGCAGCGAATTTATCTCCAGAACATAGGGGATACCATCTTTAAATCTAATATCAACTCTGCCATAATCCCTCAGCATTAAGGCCTGGTAAGCTCTGATGGCTGTTTTGGCGATTAAATCCTGTTCCGCAGCTGTCAGGGAAGCGGGAAGATGATAAATAGTCTTCTCCTTATAATAAGTTTTAACCTCAAAACTGTAAAACTTACTCAGTTCCTCCGGAAGAGCGGAAAGATCTAATTCCTGAATTGGCAGTACCTCTATAGCATCTCCGTTGCCAACAACACCAATGGTAAACTCTCTTCCTTCTATAAATTCATTCAATAGAATCGGAGGCTGGTAAAGTTCCAACTCTTCCGCTATTTTTTTCCGCAGACTATCACGATCAAGGATCAGGCTGTCCTGATGAATCCCCCTGCTTGAGCCTTCATCATTAGGCTTCACGATGATGGGAAAGTCCATATTTAGGTCATCAAGGTCTGCAAGGGAGTAAACAGCAGCAAATCTAGGAGTCGGTATTCCTGCAGCCTGGAACATCTGTAGGGAAAGAAGCTTATTGATGGCCAGTGTATGTCCCACTACTGCTGAACCGCTGTAAGCAATATTGGCAAACTCTAACATGGCGGGCAGCTGGGCAATTTTACTGTCACCTCTGAGGCCGTTACATAGATTAAAAA